>Ga0310122_10001272_pt1 | contig 16127 bp, 10 predicted proteins | sample CB6_Bottom_1051__FD_203503 | JGI IMG/M metagenome (GOLD analysis project Ga0310122, IMG submission 203503) | Marine microbial communities from Western Arctic Ocean, Canada - CB6_Bottom_1051 | ecosystem: Environmental > Aquatic > Marine > Oceanic | place: Canada: Western Arctic Ocean | collected...
ATGAGCTTGCTGGCCAGGAGGACGGAGAGGTCGCGCGCCAGGGTGCGGTCGCCTCTACTGGCGTAGGTTTGGGCGATCCGGGGACTGAGTTCGCGAAGCTCGGAGCGGGGCACGGGTCCACTGGATCTGGACAGGCCCAGGACCAGCCGCCGCCGACGCATACCGGTCGCTGTCTGACCGCTGTTGCGAAAGTGATCATGTCCGAAGTTACGCCAGATGAGTTCGTGCTGCTGACGCCAGACGGACTCCATCTGATCGTTGAGCCCGTCGCGAAACCCCTCGACCGCGTACTGGAGGAAGGGCAGTATGTCACCGCCGGATTGACTGGCGCGTTCCAGTCCACGGTAGTAGGCGGATCGGATAAGAGCGTAGTGATTGCTCAGCAAGTGGGCCGAGGCGGCCGGCACTCCCGCGTCGACCAGGATGGCAAACTCCAGCAGTCTCGCCGTGCGCCCGTTGCCGTCGCCGAAAGGGCATATCCAGGCGATGTAGAGGTGAGCGATGATGGCCTTGACCAGGGCGTAGACGATTTCAAATCGGGCGAGGGGGCGGAAAATTCCTCCCCGCTCAGCCAGTCGCAGAGCCGATCGAGCAGATACTGGCAGTCCTCGCTCGGCGCTCCGAGGTGGTGATCGACCACCACCGAATACCGCCGGACAACTCCTGGTTCGACGTCTGCCCCGAGCTCTAAACCACTCAGGACTTCCCTGTTCAGGGCTTTGGCCAGATCAGACGTCAGCTTCAGCGAATCTGGTTGGTTGATCTGTGCCAACTGGAGTCTCTTACAGGCGCTGACGACGTTATCGATCTCTGTGGCGAGGTACTGTCGCGAGGGCGGTAGCGACAGCTCGCCCGTCAGCAGCTTCAGCGTTTCCTCTTCAGATAGGGTGTTGCCTTCCATCGCGGTGGTGGCCAGCACCCCCTTTGCCATGCACAGCATATTGAGGCGTCCAGCGGCGTCGGGACGCATGGGCACTCGGGCTATGTGTTCGCATTTCGACTGGCACTCTCCAAGCGAAATCCACAGCTTCGCGCCGCCGCGGCCGAGGTCTGGCGTGAAGGAGAGATGCTGATGTGTTTTCTCATATTGACGCATAAGATGTCATTGTATATGTCCTGATTTAAATGGTTATATTCAATGAAAGTTACGGGCAATATATGAACTCTCAACAACGCTGACAGCTGCATTACTATCCACAAATTATGTCACCCGTTTCTAGAGGTGAAGTCGCGGTCCAGAGTGAGGCAAAGCTTAGTCGGCGGTTGCAGCAATCGCTCCGGACCGCCATTTTTTGATACGGCTTGAGCCAGGCATTTCGTAGCGGCCGCTGGAGGGTGGGTGGGCGATGAACCTGGAGGGTGGGTTGGTATGCGATGAACCGTGACATTCTGCAATTGAGGATCGAACTGATGGGGATCGAGCCGGCTATCTGGCGGCGGATCCAGATGCCGGCCGATTGTACGTTCTGGGATCTCCACGTGGCGATCCAGGATGCGATGGGCTGGCTGGACTGCCATCTGCACGTGTTCCACGTAACCGACCCGATCACGGGTCAGGAGGAGCTGATCGGGCTGCCGGATGACGAGGGATTCCTGGAGGAGGAAACCGTTCCGGGCTGGGAACGCCGCGTGACCCAAGTGCTCTCCGTGGCGCATCCACGCCTGGAGTACGAGTACGACTTTGGTGACGACTGGCAGCACGCAGTTGTCCTGGAGGACGTACGGCCGTCGGTGCCACAAGTCCGGTATCCTCGGTGCGTCGGCGGCGAGCGGGCCTGTCCGCCGGAGGACTCCGGGGGAGTATTCGGGTATCTGGACCTTTTGGGGGCTCTGGCCGATCCCCAACACGAGGAGCATGCCGGCTACCGGGAGTGGGTGGGCGGGAATTACGATCCGGAGCGGTTCGATCCGCACAGCGTGGAGTTCGAGGATCCCCAACATCGCTGGAACGCCGTTTTTGGCGAGGGAGAAAGCGCTCGGGCCGAGGGTCCGCCAAGGGAGTCGGTGATCGAAGGGGAATTCACCTCCGAGGAATGCCGCATCCTGCTGATGACCCCGTTCGCCCCGGCATCGCCCCTGATTCTCAACACCGATCATCCCGACGAGCTCTTTGAACAGGCCCCGCTGGTGGCCAACAGCTTGTGTTACCTGCGCCTGCTGACCGCACGAGAACCTCTGAAGCTCACCCAACGAGGGTATCTGCCCCGGCAGTTTCTCCACGAACTCTTCTCGGCGGGAGCTCTCACCGAGACCAGCCTCTGGTTTCGCGTCGACCAGCCACCGACCAGGGAGGCGGATTCGCGCCCGGCATCGCTGCTTCACCTGGCCGGCGACAAGTCCGGTCTGACTCGCAAGCAAAAAGGCAAGCTGTACCTGACCAGACGCGGGCGGAGTTTCGCCCAGGGTGAGGGAAGAGCTGGGGCCTTGTTCAAGCACCTGTTCCAGTGGCACGTCACCAACTACAATTGGGCGGCCGAGGATCGCCTGCCCGAGTCGTATCTGCTGCAGGCGGGATTCTGGTATGGACTGTATCTGCTGCAGCAATACGGCGACGAGAAGCGGTCCTCCGCCTTCTATTCCGATCGCTACCTGAGTGCTTTCCCCGGTCTGAAAGAGGACTTTGCGGTATCCTGGCAAGGAACGCCGATAGAGTCCTTCTCTCACGCCTGCGAGAAGCGCCTGCTGAGCGACTTTGGGTCCAGCTTTGGGCTGGTGTTGTGCGAAGAGGCCGACGATGTCGCGTCCAGTCTGTCGCAAGTGGTCTGGGCGGGGCCGCTGCTGCGCAAGGTGATCCAGTGGCGTGTCAAGGGGGAGGGAGAGCCTGCCGGGAGAGCGGTCGGAGGTGAAGTGATCGCCAGCAGCGAGGCCGATGGTGGCCGAGATGTTGAGGGGACGGCCAACGCAGTCTCTAAAGGAGGGATCCAGGGAGAAGAGGTGGTGACGGGCGTGTTGGCGGGACCGTGGCAGGTAGATGGAATGCCAGACGACGACGCGCCAACGGTAGTCGGCACAGCGGCCGATACCGGTGAAGGGCGGCCAGAAGCGATAAAGTCTCACCGCGAGGAGAAGATGGGTGGGATCCCCCCCTATGACCCGGCGCAGGCTCCCCACCCAGACGATTGGGTGGCGTTAGCCGACGATGATCGGGCTACCCTGGTGCGAGAGTACCACGACGCGCAAGAGGTGGAACGCCCCAATGCGTTCCTTCATGCCACCTTCCACGTTGTGATTGAGACCCAGCTAGCCTGCGCCGATCCCCCGGAGGTTGTCCAGACCATGGCCAGGTTGCTGAGTCAGGGACTGGATCGCCACGAAGCCCTTCACGCGATCGGCGCGGAGCTGGCCCGAATGATGCACAGTGTTGCGCACAGTCCCAGTGATACCCCGGACGCCACCCGGGCCTACATCGGCGGTCTCAAGAGGCTGACGGCCGCCAGCTGGCGGGCTCGCTCGGAGTAGCGATCTGATATATCTGACCATAGCCTGGAACTCCTCCCATGACCTATCCCATCATCGACGCCGCCGAGCATGCCTGGGTTCTGCACGACCCCCGTTTCCGCATTGATCCGGGGATTTCCAGCTGCCCTGGCAGCGTGCCAGACCACGAGCAGTCGGGAGAAGATCTGATTGCTGGTATGAAGATGCACGGCGTCGATCGCGTCGTCATCAGTCACGTCTGCTACTATGGTCGCGACAACAGCTACGTCAGCTACTGTGTGAAGACCTGGCCGGAACGCTTCGCCGGTATCGGACTGCTCGTCGGTCACCGGCTGCACGCGCCGGGCGATCCGGCCAACCCGGATCGACTGGAGGCCGCTTGCGCCGAGGGGGGGCTGGCTGGTCTGCGCTTGAGTCCGATCTACGACCGCAGTGTGGTGTGGCTGAACGACCCGGTGTGCGATCCGCTGTGGCACAAGGCGGCCCAGATCGGCGCGGTGTTCAATATCTTCCTGGCGCCCCACCAGATCGGGCAGGTGGCGGACATGGCAGCGCGCCATCCGGGCGTCAACGTCGTCGTCGACCACTTCGCCATGATCGATATCAGCCGTCCCGACGAGGAGGGCTTCGCGCCGCTGTTGGATCTGCACAGGCTGACCAATGTTTTCATCCGCACGTCCCTGCACAATCCGTCCAGGCAGGGGCTTCCCTTTCGGGACATGTGGCCGTATCTGGAACGGGTCTACGACCTGTTTGGACCCACGCGCTTGTTATATGCCAACCTCTACGAACTGCTGATCATGAAGGAGATGATTCCCTTCTTCAGCGACCGGGACCGGGAGTGGGTGATGGGGCGCACGGCGGCGGGGTTGTACTTCGGGCAAGGGAAGGCGCCGTTGCCACGCGAACCGGTCAGGAAAAAGAAACCTTGAGGTCTCCCAGCAGGGCATGGTAGATGGGGTTGCTGAACTCGGCTACGCCACCGCCGCTGTTCTCCCAGTCTCAGGTCCAGATCACAAAAGTCGTGTCGTCGGCGGTGACGGGGAAGACACTGACCTGGCCGATGTAGCCGCTAACGTTGTGGCCAATGATCCGATCTTGATCGAACCTATCGGGACGGGACCTCACCTTGGAACCAATAAACCTGAAGGCCCTCTTACGGGCGCGCTTGCGCGACCTGGATGTCAGGGAAAGCCTGCGGATTTTTCATGGCAGAGGCCGATGCTATCAGGGGTTGGAATTCCTCACCATCGATCTGTTTTGGCCCGTTGTCCATATCACCCTTTACCGAGTCCCAGGAGACAGATTCCTCTGGAGTCTGGTAAGTGATATCGCGGATCTTATGATTGAGGCGTCTTTGCGCGGCGCCATACGCGAGCAATTGAAATCTATCATTGCTGCCGTTCCATCGGCGACGGCCGGTTGCCCGATACAGTCGAAAGAGGTGGATCAGACGGTTTGCAATCAAGGGATTTTTGAAACCATCCATCTTCAGTTTCGCGATGGCAGATCGACACACACACTTCGATTGGGCCATCCACTCCCTTCGCCGCACTATGCCATTGAGGCGGGTCTGCGGTTCAAGATAGACTTACAACGCAACCAGAATATCGGGCTTTTCCTCGACATGAAGCCGGCCCGGGCCTGGCTGAGAAGCAACTGTGAACGGAAGAAAGTGCTAAACCTGTTTGCCTATACTTGCGCTTTCTCCGTGGTTGCCTTGAAGGGCGAAGCGGAGCGTGTGGTGAATATCGATATGAGTACCAGCAGCCTGGCATGGGGGCTGGAAAATCATCGATTGAATCAGCTTGATTCAAGGGCGGCAGTTTTTCTGAGTCATGAGATTTTTCGATCCTGGGGCAAGATCAGACAGTATGCGCCGTACGACATCATCATCATCGATCCTCCAAGCTTTCAGCCAGGCAGTTTTGTGGCTGAGAAGGATTATCCCAGGATAGTCAAGAGAATAGATGACGTGCTGTCCCGAGACGGAGCGGTGATTATGGCGCTGAATTCTCCAAAACTGGGTCCTGACTTTATCCGTGATTTGCTGAAGGTTCATCTGCCGGCACTCAGCGTCGAGAGGGATTTTGATCTGCCTGACTACTTCTCGGAATCCAACCCAGAGAGGGAGTTGAAGGTAGTTCTGTGCCGCGCAAAACCCGCTTAGGGAGTACCAGTCCCCGGCACATCCACCCGCGTGACCCGGATGCGCCCGTCCCCGGGATGGCGCTCGTGGCCCAGGATGGTGGATTCGCACAGGAACAGCGTCTTCATGTCGGGCCCGCCCAGGGTGCAGGCAAAGGAGGCGTAGCCCTCCACGTCGATGCGGTCCAGCACCTCCCCTCCCTCCCTGATGCGGATGCAGCCGCCCGAGCCCCCGTATGCATAGTAGGGAACCGCGACCCAGAGGCAGCCCTCTTCGTCCAAACAGATACCGTCGGGCGGGGCGCCGATGTCGGCCCAGACGCGTCGGTTGGTGAGGCTGCCATCGTCGGCGATGTCGAAAGCGGTGAGTCGGTTGGCAAAGGTTTCGGCGACGATGTAGGTCTTGCCGTCCGGGGTGATGACCGGCCCATTGGGAAAGGTCATGCGGTCGGCGACGATGCGGGCGCGGCCCTGGCCGTCTGCATCCGGCTCCACCAGGATGATGTTGCTGAAGGCGGGCATGTTGCCCGGCCCGGGGAGTTTATCCTCGTCGAGCCCATCGCCGAAGCTGCCGATGTAGGCCCTGCCGCTGGCATCGACGACCATATCATTACAGCTCTGTCCATTCAGGGCGTGCATGTCGGCGACCTCGGTGACGGTGCCGTCGGCGCCCACCGACATCAGCTTGCCGTCGTTGACGGAGACGGCGACGAGACGACCGTCCGGCCACCAACCCAGGCCGGAAGGGGACTCGGGCACGTCCGCTACAATCTCCACGTTTCCCGCCAGATCGACGGTCATGATCCTGGCGGCCAGGATGTCGGAAAACCACAGCTTTGGGTTCGGACCCTGGCGCCAGCGCGGTCCTTCGGGGAAGTAGAGGTCGTCGACGAGGAGCTCGGGTGTCAGCGGCATGAGAAATCCTTTGGGGACTGGGTGGTGTCACTTCACCGGCAGCGGATGCGTAATAGGGTAACGGTACCGCGGTTTGGGCGCCATCGCCGGATTCAGCAAGGGCAAGCGGAGGTGCTGCACGAGGACAATGGGCGGCGAAGTCGATTCCTGAGTATCCTTGAAGGACGCCGTGGAACCCTCACAGGCCGTGGCGCCGACCTTCATAGGCCGTGGCGCCGACCTTCATAGGCCGTGGCATCGACCTTCATAGGCCGTGGCATCGACCTTCATAGGCCGTGGCATCGATCCTAACAGGACAGAGCACGGGAGACGAGAAGCGTGAGTGAGAGAGGATCATCAGTAAGGGGCGTGGTGCGCGCCGGAGCGCTCGTCCTTTGTCTGGTCGGAATGACCGGGTGTGGCAGTGACGGCGACAAGCGGATCATTCCGCCGGACGAACCCGAGATTCCCGGGTGTACGGACATCGGCGCGCTGAACTTTCTGCGCAGCGCTACCGTCGATGACCAGAGCTGCGCCTACGACACCGGTCGGGTTTACGAGATCGAGTTCTTCGATGTGGGGGTGGAAGCGGGCACCCGACAGGTCAAAATCCTCATACAAGTAAAAGGGGAGGATGGCCAGGGAGTGCCCGGTTTGAGCTCGGTAGACTTCGTCATTGCCGAAAACGGCCGGAAGCTGGGTACTGAGGCAAACCTCAGCATCGATCCGGGATCCACGCCGAACGTCATTCCGACGGTTCTTCTGCTCGACATCAGCTCGAGCGTCGAAGGGCTGATACCGCAGATAAAGGAAGCGGCGATCTCGCTGGTGAACTCGAAAAACCCGGGTCAGACGTTCGCCATCTATGCCTTCGACAAGGAAACGGAGCTCATCCAGGGCTTTACCGAAGACATCGATCTGCTGACGGACGCCATCAATTCCATCCGCGAGCTCGGGCTGTTCGATTCCACCAATCTATTCGGGGCCATCATCGATGTGGCCGACAGCTGGCAGGATGAGCTCTCGGTAGACAACATCGTCGACGGCAGTCTGATCATGTTCACCGACGGGTTTCACAACGCCGACCCGGGTCTGAGGGTGCAGGACGCTATCGACGCTATGGTTGGCACCAATGGGAGGCTGAAGAAGATTTACGTGGCCGCCTTGAACAGCCCCGATCTGGCACGTGGACCGCTGCAGCAGCTGACCTTCGATACCGAGGGTCTGTTCGAAGCCGACGACATCACCGAGCTGAAGGATGTGTTGCTGCAAATCCAGGAGGAGATCGTCGATCTGTCCAACAGCATATACCTGGTCAGCTACACCAGTCCCATCACCAATCCCGAGTCGAGAACGGAGGAAATTCTGCTGAAGATCCTCGGCAATTCAGAGCAAGGAAGCGACGGGTGGGTTGCCACTAAGTTTAACAGCGAAGGATTTGGCGACTAGCCGACCTCGGACGACGCCTGGCCCGAATCAAGGAGGCGGAGATCAGTAAAGATGTGATCGGCGAAGAGCCCCGAGGGGTGAGACCCTCGGGGCTCTGCTGATGCGGGGGGAGAGGGGAGGGGGGATAGTTACATGGGGTTGAGCCTCACCCGGATGGAGGCACTCTGTGGCGGGTATGGCCGTCAGGCGGAAAAGCTTTGACATGGATGATTCCCTCCTTGAAGGATGAAGGTCGCGGGCCAGCGCCCGGACGGGAGTTCGGGCCGGCTCAAGCACCACCGGCTTTCAAGGAGAAATCTACCCGTGAGATGTCACGGATCTATCACGGCCGCTTCACGTTTCAATCAAATCGGACGATCGTCACGTGCGCTTCAGGGAACGGCTGGAGGCAGTTGGCGAGGTCCTTTGAGGGTGTCAGCGCTGATACCGAGGGCGAAAGAGAACGTCGTGCCCTCGTCAACGCCGCTGCGCACGTCGATCTGACTGTGGTGCGCTTCGACGATTTTGCTGCTGATGGCGAGACCTAGACCGGTGCCCGCACCGGTACCGCCCTCGCTGTCGGGGTGACCGGAGAGCGACCGGTCGACGCGGTAGAAGCGGTCGAAGATGTAGGGCAGGTCTTCGGCGGGAATACCCGAGCCACTGTCGGAGACGGCCACGTTGACGCGGTCCTGCTGGCGGCTCAGGTCGATCCGAATCTCCCCTTCCGGTGGCGTGTAGCGCAGGGCGTTCTCGATCAGATTGTCGAGGGTGCGCTCGATCATGGCCACGTCGGCGCTGACCAGGGGGAGTTCCTGAGGATCGGGGGCGACCAGACGCAATTGCCGCGCTTCCGCCTGCGGCTGGTATTTCAGCACCACATCGTGGGCCAGCTCTTGGAAGCGCTCGGCCAGGTGGGCGGCGAGATCGCGGTTCAGACCCTGGTTGGATTCGCGCTCGAACTCGCGGTAGGAATCCAGCGTCACCCACACGTGGACGAGGCCGGCCGCCAGCAGCAGGAGCAGAAAGATGGCGGAGAGCTTACCGTAGAAGCTGGCGAAATAGCGCTTCATGTGCTCAGGTCTCCAGGTTCGGCGAAGCGCTAGCCCACTCCCCAGACCGTGGTGATGTACCGAGGATGGGACGCATCGGATTCGATTTTGGCGCGCAGACGGTGAATGTGGGAGTTGACCGTGTGCTCATACCCCCGGTACTGGTACCCCCATACCAGTTCCAGCAGCATCTGCCGGCTGTAGACGCGGCCCGGATGCGAGGCGAACATCAGGAGGAGATCGAATTCCTTGGCGGTGAGTTCGACCGGCTCTCCGTCCAGGGTGACCCGGCGTCGGTCGGGATCGATGATCAGGTCCCCCAGGTCGAGGGGCAGCGGTGAGTCCACGGACTCCTTCTCCGTCGTCCGGCTGCGCTCCAGCCGGCGGAGGATGGCTCGCACACGAGCCACCAGCTCGCGAATGCTGAATGGTTTGGTGAGGTAGTCGTCGGCCCCAAGCTCCAACCCCAGCACCCGGTCCACCTCCTCCGATCGAGAGGTCAGCATGAGGATGGGCAGGTGTCTTTTTCTCTGCTGGAGCTGGCGGCAGACTTCCAGTCCGTCCATCCGCGGCAGCTGGAGGTCGAGGATGACGAGGTCGATCTCCTGGGCCAGTGCCGTCTCCAGCCCTTTTTCGCCGTCGGCGGCGCTGTCGAGGCGATAGCCGGCATCCTCCAGGTTGATGCGGACCAACTCGGTGATATCGGGGTCGTCCTCGATGAGCAGTATGCGGTTTTCCATCACTCTCCCAGGGGGCGGGGCCAACCCGCCGGGCGGCCCTCGACGGCGACCGCGAATGGCGTGAACTTAACAGTGGGGGGGCAGTCCTCAAGGATGAGAAGAAAATGGACGTATTGGTCATAGGAATTCTGATTTCGGTAGTGGCTCTGTTAGTCGCCTGTTATGGGGCCATCCGCAGTCTCGTGCCGCGGCTGGCGGCGGTCGAGCAGCAGCAGACGAGCCTGGGTGAAGGACTCAGCGGCCTGCGGACGAAACTGGTGGAGGCGGACACGACCGCCAGAGGACTGGCGCAGACGACCACCGAAATCCGCAGTGGCCTCTCAACCGCCCACCAACACCTGTCCGCCCTGCAGGCTTACGCTAAGTCGCGTCAGGACCTAGAGCTGCGGACGGCCTCCTCCATCCAACGGCTGGAAGCCGTCATCGCCGGAACCCAGACCAAGGGGATGGCTGGAGAGAATATCATTGAGACGGTGTTCTCTCAACTGCCAGCCGAGTGGCAGGTGCGGAACTTCCACGTCGCCAACAAGATCGTAGAGTTCGGGTTGCGGCTGCCGAACAATCTCGTCCTGCCTATCGACTGCAAGTGGCCGGCCACGAGGATGGTCCAGGAGCTGCTGGACAGCGATGACTCGGAGCATCGGCGGCGGCTCAAGCGCGACATCGAACGCGCGGTGCTGGCCAAGGTCAGGGAGGTGCAGAAATACCTCGATCCAGATCTGACAGCAGATTTCGGTATCGCCGTGGTACCGGACGCGGTGTTCGACCTGTGTTCGCAGATCCAGGTGGAGGCCTACAAGCTCAACGTGGTACTGGTGGGGTACGGCATGTTCATTCCCTACCTTCTGCTGGTCTTCCACACCTTTCTCAAGAGCGCGCAGCAGATAGACCTGGAACGACTGACGTCCTATCTGAACGCGGCGCAGGCGAGCATAACTGATCTTCAGGACGAGGTCGAGGGCCGGTTTTCCAGGGCGGTCACCATGTTGTCGAACTCCCGCGACGACATGGGTGCGCAGTTGGCCCGGGTCAACGCCCAGCTGACGAGTCTGGAGCTGGGGGCGGCGGCGCCAACCGGTATGGAGATTGCCCGGTCCAGTGCGGGAGCGGGCGGGAAATAGGCCGGAACTAGGGAGAAGTGCGGTGTCAATCACGGCGTGAGCGATGGCGCGATGTATGAGCTCTGTCGAGTCTGGGTGCGGCCAGCGATCCGCCGCCCGGGTGCGGGAAATGGCCCGAGAGTGGCGCCTGTCCGTGGGAGGGGTGAGAGAGAAGCAGCGCGGTTGTCTCTCCTGCGGCACAGGCAGTCTGACAACTGTCGGGAGAGATTGCCCCATGATACGGGCTTTGTTCCTGATCGGGATAGTGGTGGCTCCGATGATCCTGCAAGCTGACACCGACAGTCCATTGGGTGGCCGCTATCTACCGGTAATGAACCTGTCCGAAGTGGAGATTCTGGCGCTCATCCCCCAGCGGGCGGGTCTGCGTTTTACCGGTTGTCCCAACTGCGAGGAGGGGTCCCAGGAAAATCAGCTGGCCTGGACGATCCAGCGGCCCGGCGAGGTGTTCTGCCGCCACTGCGACATCCGCTACCCCAACGACCGCTACCCGGACGATCGCATCCTGCGGGTCAAGAACCCGACGGGGAAGATTCAGGAGTACCCCTACTGGGATGACGCGGACGGCTATCACCATTTCTTCCAGGCCAAGGGGTGGTATGAGGCGCGGGAGTACTTCGCGGACGCGGCTCGCGAGTTGGGCCGCGCCTACGCCGAGACCGGCGATGCAGCCTATGCCCGTCGGGCAGCGCTGATCCTGAATCGCTTCGCCGAGGTCTACCCCGGTTACTGCGTGCACTTCGACTACCCTTTTCGTCAGAAGATCCTGTTTTCCAGCGATCAGACGTTCCCCTACCCGGTGTCCGACTTCCGTGCCGCCAAGTGGTCGTGGTGGGCGTACATGGATATCCCCGAGGACCTGCTGGCCGCCTACGAGCTGATCCTGCCCAGTGGCGTGATGGACGCAGCTACCCGGAACCGCATCAAGACCGATCTGTTCCGCGCCAGCGTCGCCTTTGTGCGCGGCTACCCGCCCGCCCTGAGTAACATGGATCCAACGCTGTTGCGGGGGCTGATCCGCGCGGGCAAACTGCTGAAGGAGCCCGACTACATCCACGACGCCGTCGATCGCATCGGCGCGCTCGTAAGCGGGCAGTTCTTTGCCGATGGGGTCTGGCGCGAGGGGGCCGTCTCCTATCACAGACAGACCGTGAACGGCCTCAATAGCCTGATCGAGCTGCTGGACGGATACCACGACCCCGAGGGCTATCTCCATCCGGCGAGTGGTGAGCGCTTCGAAGATCTCGATCTGGCGAAGCGTTTCCCCATACTGGCTAAGGCGCAACGGATTCCCGAACTCCTGCGCTACCCCAACGGTCGCGTCGTCCCCTTCCACGACACCTGGGCGTCGGAGGGTGGTCAGCCAGCGGAAGAGGTCTCCGGGCCGCTCCTGCTCCCCGCCCTGGGCCAGGCGCGTCTGGCTTTGGGCCGCGGCGCCGACCAGGTGCAGGCGCACCTGCATTTTTCCGGGGGCTACGGCCACCAGCATGGCGACGTGCTGGCCATGACGCTGTTCGCCGTGGGTCAGGAGCGGCTGGCCGACATCGGCTACACCCACACTCGCCACCGGAAGTGGACGATCTCCACCCTTTCCCACAACACGGTGATGGTGGACGGCCGCGATCAGCATATGGGCAGCGAGAGCGAGCCGTCGGACGGTGATCTGCTGCTTTGGGTGCCCGGCGACGGCCCACTGCAGGCCGTGGAGGCCAGTGGGGAGCGCGCCTATCCGGGCACGGCTCAGGTGTACCGACGGTTGCTGGCGCTGGTGGGGGTTCCCGATAGTGAAGGGGACGGGTACGTCATCGACATCTTTCGCGTACAGGGGGGCAGCCGTCACGAGTATGTTCTGGTGGGGGACGCCGATCACGATGGCACCCTTGAGCACGATCTGCCCGCGTCGGCGTACGGCGACCGCCTGTTGCCGCAAGGGGTGTCGGTGAAGTTGCCCACCGGGGAGAGTGTGGCCGGCGACGCCGAGGGACACAACCTGGCCTATGCCTACATCGGTGCGGTGATACAGGCGCCGGCGTCTGGAACCTGGATGGCCACCTTTGGCAGCGCGGCAAAGCCACGGGGCGCGGTGCGGGTGCACGGCCGGGGAGCTCCCGGGGACGTGCTGTTCACCGGTACGGCCCCTTCCGTTCGTCGGGCCGGCAGCGACGACGGCGCGCTGGACCGTTTCACCATGCCGGTGCTCGTGCATCGACGGCAGGGGGAGGATCTCAGCAGCGTGTTCGCTACGGTGTTGGAGCCGGTAGGCGAGCGGCCTTTCCTCAGTTCAGTTGAACGCTTGCCGGCGGAGGACGGGGCGGTGGCGTTCAGGGTGACCGGGGAGGGTGATTGGGAGGACTATCTGATCCACAGTATGACCCCCGGCGTCACCGTAGGAGCCGGCGATCTCCAGCTCTCCGGGCAATTGGGTTTCGTGCGTCTGCGTGGCGGACAGGTGGAGCAGATGATGCTGGTCGGCGGCGAGTCATTGCGCTTCGGGGAGGAGGAAGTTCGAGGAGAGGGTGTGCTGACGGGACGAATCCTGGGTGTGCTGCGACGGGACAACGGCGATGCGATCGATGGGTTGATCACCGACATGCGGGTGCCCGAAGAGGTGAAGTTGGCGCGAACCTATGGGATCGTGCGCGACGGGGCCGGGTTTACCCACGGTTGCCGGATCATCGGCGTGCAACGCCGTCGGGAGGAGACTATCCTGGTGCTGGGCGACGATCCCGGGTTCGCCATGGAGGGCGGCGAGAGTCGCCATCTGTTCTTTCCGGGGAGAGCGTGGACGGGGGAGAATCGGATCGATATCGCCACGGTGTCGGTTCGCGGCGAGTGAACCCACATAGAAGAGGGAAGCGAATGCACAGACTCCTGCACAGGGCTCTGGCTGCACTCGCGGCGTGTCATCTAGTCGCGACCGTTGTCGAAGCCGCTTACGAAGGGGAGGTCGTCGCCTGTCAGTACTCTGCCGCCGGCGGAGAGGGAGAGTCGTCGGCGGAGCCGCAGAAACGACAGTACGCCCCCGACCGCGAGGTCGATGTCCTGCATCTGACCATCGACGTGACCCCTGATTTCGACAGCAGGACGGTAACCGGCGAAACGACGCTGCGATTTGTGCCCATCGGGCACCCGCTGGAAGAGCTGAGACTCGACGCGGTCGATCTGTCGGTCCCCTCGGTGAAAGCCAGTGTCAAGATAGCGGGGTACCAGGTAACGGAGGCGGAGATTGTCATCACCTTTGCCGAGCCGATTCCGGTGGGGGTGGCCGCGGAGGTGACCATCGCCCACGCCGCCGAGCCGAAGGAGAAGGGGATGTATTTCCGGACCCCCGAGATGGGGTACCTGGAAGAGGACCTGCACCTTTTCACTCAGGGGGAAATGCACGAGCATCCGCATTGGTTTCCGAGTTTCGACTATCCCAACGAGCGTTTTTCGTCAGAGGTTATCTGTCGGGTTTCGCCCGATCTGGTCGTGCTTTCCAACGGCCGCCTGGTTTCTGAAGAGGTCGATCCAGCGACGGGCCTGAAGGCCTCACGATGGGTGCAGGAAAAGCCGCACGTCAACTACCTGATCGCCCTGGTGGCGGGTCGGATGAAGAGCATCGAAGACCGCCACCGCGACATCTCTCTGACGTTTTACACCCCCGCTTCGCAGATCGATCAGGCTGCCAACTCCTTCGAGGAGACGACGGCGATGATGGCCTTCTTCGAGGCGGAGATCGGCGTCCCCTACCCCTGGGTCGACTACAAGCAGGTGGCGGTCGACGGCTTTCCGTGGGGAGGGATGGAGAATACGACCCTGACCATTCTGACGACGAGAACGCTGTTCACCGACGCTACCGGGAACATACGCAGCGGCAAGAATCGCAATCTGATCGCCCACGAGCTCGCCCACCAGTGGTTTGGCGACTATCTGACCTGCAAGGACTGGAGTCACATATGGCTCAACGAAGGATTCGCCACCTACTACGCGCATCTTTTTGAGGGACACGCCGTCGGGCGGGACCAGCTGCTGTATCTGGTCTACAAGGATGCCCGCGGTATCTTCGAGCACAAGGACAGCCGCCCCATCGTCTACCGGGGGTACGGCGATGCCGAAGACCAGTTCGACTATCGCGCTTATCCCAAGGGTGGTTGGCTCCTCCGCATGCTGCGAGCGCAGCTGGGAGACGAGCTCTTTCGCCGCTGCATAACCACCTACGTGGAGCGGCACGCTCTCAACAGCGTCGTGACCCAGGATCTCAACGCGGTCATCGAGGAGTTGTCGGGCAGCTCGTACGACCAGTTTTTCGATCAGTGGGCCTATCACGGACGGCAACCCGAGCTGAAGGTGAAGTACAGCTGGGATGAAAAGGAGAAGCTGGCCAAGGTGTCGGTGACCCAGACCCAGGCTCTCAGTGACAGCGTGCTGCTGTTTCGCCTGTCCACGAAGATCGGCTTCAAGACGGCCAGTGGGGCGGCCTCCTATCGCGATATCGAGATGGTCGACCGGCACCACGACTTCTATGTCAAACTGGATGGCAAGCCCGACGTCGTGCGCTTTGATCCGGAGTACGGTCTGCTGGCCAAGGTGGAGTTCGACAAACCGACCGACATGCTCTACACGCAGCTGGAAGACGGTGCGGATGTGATCGGCCGGCTGCTGGCGGTGGCAGCGCTGAAGTCGAAACAAGACGCGAAGACGGTGGAGAAACTGAAAGCCGCGCTGAACCGCGATGCGTTCTACGGGGTGCGTCTGGAGGCTTCCCAGGCGCTGCGCGAGATCCACACGCCAGCGGCTTATCGAGCTCTGGCTGCCTCCATGGCGCAGGAGGATGCCCGGGTCAGGCGCCAGGTGGTAGCGGATGTGGGGGGATTCTTTCGCCACGGGAGCCTGGAAAAAACGATGCAGGTGCTGGAGGAAGAGGAGAATCCCGCCATCGCCGCGCAGGCCATCCGGAACCTGGGTCGGCACGCCAGCGTCAAGCAGACGCGGAAAATGCTAGTCGACTACCTGAAGTCGAACTCATACCGCAACGAGCTGGCCGTTGCGGCGATCGCCGCCATCCGCGAGCAGGACGATCCCTACTTTGCCGATCCCCTGCGCCGGGTGCTGGCCAGTCGCAGGAAAAACTTCACCTCGCGCGGCTTCTCCCGCGGCCTCAAGACTCTGGCCTACATCGCCCGCAACGAGGAGGACCGCGAGGGTGAGCGGGAGTTCCTTTCCGGCTACGTCAACGATGCCAGCGGGGCGACTAGAATAGCGGCGATTGAGGCGTTGGGGGCGCTCCGCGACCCACGGGCGATTCCGGTGGTGTCTTCATTCGCCGG
>Ga0310122_10001275_pt1 | contig 16113 bp, 18 predicted proteins | sample CB6_Bottom_1051__FD_203503 | JGI IMG/M metagenome (GOLD analysis project Ga0310122, IMG submission 203503) | Marine microbial communities from Western Arctic Ocean, Canada - CB6_Bottom_1051 | ecosystem: Environmental > Aquatic > Marine > Oceanic | place: Canada: Western Arctic Ocean | collected...
TGTCAGCAGTTACTGGATATGATTGTAAAACAGCAAGAGCAATCAAAGAAGAAAATATAAAATTTTATTGTGTAGAAGTTATGCCAGAAAATTTGACAAAGGAGTTGAAATGAGTTGTTTAGAAATTTTAGTTGCAATAACATTACATTTAGGATTAGAAGGTGATTATAATAATATACATCCACATGGTAGATGTAATATAGATAATTGGATTGCTGGTGCTTATTATAATAGTGAAGAAAATGTTAGTGTTTATGCTGGTAAAATAATATCAAATGTAGATTATAATTGGGATTTAGAAATAGGTTTAGTTACAAGTTATAGTGGTGTTGATATTGCACCAATGATACGATACATTAATGATGGATGGTTTGTTGCACCTGCATATGAAACATCAGGAAACATAGGACTTGTAATAGGTTATGAGTTTAAGTTGAGAGGAGATTAATGAAAATTAGAGATGAGATATTAACAATACTAATGGAAGAGTGTGCTGAAGTTAGTATTGAGTGTAGTAAAGTGATCCGTTTTGATATAGATAATACTGAAAGATTAGAAAAAGAATTAGGTGATTTATTACTGATGGTAGAATTATTATCTGAAAATAATATGGTATCAATGCACCATATAAGAGAAGCATCAAAACAAAAAAGAGAGAAACTTAAAACTTGGAGTAAGATACCTTTATGAGTTATGTTCCATACAATTTAAGGGAAGTGCAATTATGTTCGCAAAAGGAATTATTTACTGTAATGTCAACTTTTGCAGGTGCTGGGGGTAGCAGTATTGGATATGAGTTAGCAGGTGGTAAAGTATTAGTGAGTAATGAGTTTGTTCCACACGCTTATGAATCTTATAAGTTAAACCATCCAAATACAGAAATGTTGACAGATGATATAAAAAATTTAACAGCAGAAGTTTTTTTAAGTTCAGGTAATATGAAACCAGGTGAATTAGATATATTTGATGGATCTCCACCTTGTACTCATTTTTCTATGAGTGGTAAAAGGGAAAGGTCGTGGAATAAAGAAAAGAATTATCACGGACATAAACAGTTTCAGATAGAACGATTAACCGAGGAGATGTTACGAATTGCAGATGATATTAAACCAAAGTGTATTATTATTGAAAATGTCAAGTCATTATCAACAGGTAGTGCTGCAGAATATCGTAACACATTTTTAAATATATTAAATAATATAGGTTATATTTGTAATTGGAAGATTTTAAATGCTTCTCAATATGGAGTTCCACAAGCAAGGGAAAGAACTTTTATAATTGGTGTTCGAAATGATGTAGCAGAAGCATTAGATTTTTCAGAATTTGCTCACGATTTAGATAGATTGTTTCCTGTTCCTAATGAAAACAAAACAACATTATGGGATGGAATATTTGATTTGCAGAATAGGAAAGGACATAGGGAACAAGTACGGGCAAAAATAAAGAAACTTGCAGAAGGTAATCCTATTGTAAAAGATGTATTAAAACGTATACCATACAATCCACCAAAACAAATACAATTTTGTAAACCTCTTGCAGACATGGTACAAGAAGAAATAGATAAAAAGAATAATGGTGAAACGTATGATAGTAAACTTGTTGAGAAGTTTGCTGATGATTTAGCAAAAGATATGAAAACATTAGAAGATACAGGAGAGGTATTGAAACCACGATTGTCTTATTTTAATTATTTTCGTTGTTCATATAAGAAACCTGCTCCAACAATTACAGGCAGAGCACATAGTTATTTTTTGCCAGATGAGGATAGAACATTTACAATAGATGAATTAAAACGTATGATGTCTTTGCCAGATGATTTTAAATTTGCGGAGGGTAAGGTAGAAGATATTGAAGAAAGAATGGGTTTGATGGTGGCACCCCTCCAAATGAGAGCTGTAGCTGCGAATCTGTATAAAAATGTGATAAAACCCTATAGAACAAAGGGAGAACATTAGATTTGTTGCAAAAATACAACAAAATTAATTTATAAGTCATTGATATATAAGACTTTTAAATTAATTATTTGGTTGACATTTGTTAAAAACTAGTATAGGATAGCTATATCAATGAAAAAAGTAAGTAAAAGTCAAAAATCAAATCTTGCAAAATTACTTGCAACAGAAAATCTTAATGTAGAACATAGAAAAGTTTCCACAGCATTTTTTGATGTTGGGGCTAGAACATTAGTATTGCCAATTTGGCAAGAAATGTCAAATGATTTATATGATATGTTAGTTGGCCACGAAGTTGGACACGCTTTATATACTCCAAATGATACAAGTTTTATGAAAAAAGGTATACCACATTCTATGATGAACGTTTTGGAAGATGTTCGTATTGATAGAAAAATGAAATTAAAATATCCCGGCCTTAAAAAATGTTATTTTAACGGACATGGAGAATTAAGAGAAAAAGAGTTTTTTAAAACTAAAGATAGACCTTGGAATACCTTAAAATTTATTGATAGATTAAATATCCACACAAAAAATGGTTCTGTAGAGCCTGTTCCTTTTACTGATGAAGAAATGGCTTTTGTACAAAAATCATATAAAACAGAAACTTTTGAAGATGTTATAAATCTTGCAATAGAAATTGGTGGATATGCAAAAGAAGAAAAAGTTGATAAATACGAACCTGATCCATTAGGTGATGAAAAAAGTTTTGGTGAAGAAGAACAAGAAGAACAAGAAGAACAAGTTGGACCGAGTGATGAAGGTCAAGAATTAAATCAAGAAGAACAAGAAGAACAAGAAGTATCAGAAGAAGAAAAAACAAAACAAGAAGAAGAAGAAAAGTTTACTGAAAGTTCTTCAAAAGAAGAAGATAAAGAAGAAGAAAAAGATAAAGAAAAAGAACAGAAAAAAAATTCAACAGGACCTCAAGCAAGTTATGATCCTGAAAATGATACTGTTACTCCTCCTGCTAATCCTCTTGAATCTGAAACAGATAACAATTTAACAGAACAATTAAAAAGTCTTGTTAAAAAAGATGCTAGAGATATCGTTTATGCAAATCTTCCTTCAATAAATTTAAATAAGATTATAATTCCTTGGAAAGAATTGCATGAAAAATTAGATAAACATTATAGCGAATTAAGAGATGGAAAAGATTCTCACGGAAAACCTGATCCTGAAAAAAAGTGGATTGATGAAGTTAGAACAAAATTTAATACATATTCTCAACGAGAATTTGCAAAATTTAAAAGAGATAATTCAAAAGTTGTAAGTTATTTGGTTAAAGAATTTGAAATGAAGAAAGCTGCGGAACAATATAAAAGAGCTAGTATAGCAAAAACCGGTGTTATTGATGTTAATAAATTACATTCCTATCAATATGCTGAAGATATATTTAAAAAAATGACAATTATACCTGGTGGAAAAAATCATGGTTTATTGATGTTTATTGATTGGTCAGGTAGCATGAGTGATGCTCTATATGATACAATGACTCAATTATTTAATTTGACTATGTTTTGTAGACAAGTAAATATTCCTTTTGAAGTTTATGCCTTTTCAGATATTAATAGCAATCTTTTTTATAAAAATGATTACGGATATGATAATACCCAATTTGAAGGTAGAAGATTAAGAGATTATGGTAACTTTACATATAAAGTTGGAGATAAACTATTTGAAAATATTACATTGTTGAATTTTATGTCTTCCAAAATGAATGCTAAAGCATTTAACCATGCATTATTAAATTGTTATAAAATAGCATTGTACAATAGAGATTATTTTGGCTACAGAAGAGCTACTTCATACGGAAATGTTGGACTTCCAACAGAAAATTATGTAGAACCTGTAAGCATTCCTAGTTGGTGTAGATTGGGTGGAACTCCACTTAATTCAGCAATTTATGTTGCGACCGAATTAGTTGCAAAATTTCAAAAAGATTATGGTATCTCAAAAATGAATACAGTATTTTTAACTGATGGTTCCTCACACGATAATACTAGTGTGGTTGTTAATAATTCAAAAGATGGTAATATGGATGTTGAATGTCGTTATGCATCAGATATTATTGTTAGGGATCCTAAAACAAAACTTATTGCGATGGAACTATCTGATTCTTATCATAGTGGTTACGGAACAACAAAACAATTGTTAGAGTTTCTTCAAGAAAAAACAGGTAGTAAAGTTATTGGTTTTTATGTGTATTCAAGAAGGCAGTTAGGTGGTTGGGAGAAATCAACATTTTTTGGAAGAAATTGGTATACAGAATTTGAAAAAAGAAAAAAACAATTTACAAAAGACAAAGTTATTGTTTCTCCGTATGCAGGTTATGATAGTTTGTTTATGATACAATCTAAAAATCTACATATTGAGGAAGATGAATTAGATATAAATGAGCAAATGAGTGTTGCTCAGATGAAAAGAAATTTTGGTAAAACAATGAAAGCAAAGTTAACTTCCAGAGTTTTATTGACTAAATTTGTTGATTTGGTGGCTTAATGCGACAAATTGACACATATATGAGTTTTAAGTCATTGATTTTATTGACTTATAAATTAATTATTTACTTGACATTTCGGTTCAAGTATGATAGCATAGCTAACATATAACAAGTGAGGTTTATATTATGTTAAAATACGAAAATTTAAATTCTAAACAAAAAGAATTTATTATACATTGTGAGAATCATTATCCGAATGCGGATATTCTTACAAGTGCTCAAATTTATGCTATGAAGGGATTAGATTATGATTATAAAGAAAATTTCCCTGCATGGCTTTCTAAAGATGTAGATAATAGAGTTAAAAGAGGTACTTATAGACTACCTAAAGCTTCTGCTACTATTGATATTCCAAAAGTTGAACAAGTTAATACACCTGTTCAAAATCAATCTGTTGCTATAGGTACTACTGATGCTAGGGCAGAAAATATTGTTCCTATAAAAGATGAAACTTTTGTGCCTTATGGTAATTATAAAGATATCAAAAATGTCATTAAATCAAAAATATTTTATCCTATGTTTATTACTGGTTTATCTGGTAATGGTAAAACTTTTAATGTTCAACAGGCTTGTGCCGAACTTAAAAGAGAATTAATTAGGGTTAATGTTACAATTGAAACCGATGAGGACGATTTACTTGGTGGTTTCAGATTATCAGATGGTAAAACTGTTTGGCATAACGGTCCTGTAATTGATGCTATGGAACGAGGTGCTGTTTTACTTTTAGATGAAATTGATTTAGCGTCTAATAAAATTATGTGTTTACAACCAATCCTTGAAGGTTCTGGAATCTTTCTTAAAAAAATTAATAAGTTTATCCAACCTGCACCAGGATTTAATGTTATTTCAACTGCTAATACCAAAGGTAAAGGTAGTGAGGACGGAAGATTTATTGGTACTAACATACTTAATGAAGCTTTCCTTGAAAGATTTCCAATTACTTTTGAACAAGAGTATCCTAAAAAATCTATAGAACAAAAAATACTTAACAATGTTATGAGTGTTTATGGATTAACGGATATAGATTTTGTTGAAAAACTTTGTACTTGGGCGGAAGTTATTAGAAAAACTTTTTATGATGGTGGTACCGATGAGGTTATTGCCACTAGACGATTAGTTCATATCGTTAATGCTTTTGCAATCTTTAAAAATAAATTAAAAGCTGTTCAAGTTTGTTGTAACAGGTTTGATGAAGATACTAAAAACAGTTTCCTAGACTTATACACTAAAGTTGATGCTGGAGCATCCCTTGATGAGTTAAGTCAGGAAACCAATGATGGTGAGGAGACAGTTGATCCAATAAATGAACCAGTCTAAATCCATTCTTAATGTAGACCTCTGGAGTGGGACACAAAGTCCCACTCTTTTTATAAAGAGGAAATGTTATGTTAGAAGTTAAAGTTTTTAACAACCAAATTGAGAAGGCTATAAGAAAACTTAAACGTAAAATGTTGCGGGAGGGTGTTCTTAAAGACCTCAAACAGCGTCAATTCTATGAAAAGCCTAGTGCTAAGAAAAGACGAGAACATAAAGAATCGGTAAGAAAATATCGAAAACTTATGAAGCGCCGTGAGGCATTAAATTAAACTAGGCATATAGGAGATATATTATGGGTAGAACCAAATTATCAAAAACGGAAAAATTTCTTAACACTTTGTTAAGGGGTAATTCAATATCTTGGAGTGAAGCACAAAAAAATTTTGGGCTAAAATCTCCTAGAACAGTTGTTGACGACCTTCGTGGCGATGGCCACATGGTCTATATCAACAAATCAGCAAGTGGTACCAGTTATAGAATTGGTGTTCCAACTAAAGCAATCATAGCTGCCGGAATCAATTCTGTCTATGGTTCAGTTTATGCATAGACATAAATAGACATGCAGGCTGTTCATAAGTCCTGCATAAGTGTTGCCTCTCGTAGATGTCAACACAATACGGTGTAAGCGATTATGGTTCTAGTTTACTAGAATCCCGGAAATAAATTTAGGAGGGTTTAAAAAATACACCAAATCCTCCACTTGAAATATGAGAAATAATACTTATATAAATAATACTGATATGCTCATAAGGAGGTATCATTATATTAACCTTGCTTATTTAAGGAGGCAAAATGACTAGAAATCAATTAACGAATTGGGAACCTTTTAAACCCTTTTCAGTAGGTTTTGACAATCTTTTTAATGACTTTGATAGAATGTTATCTTTTAACACATCTAGCATAAGTCATTATCCACCTTACAACATCCGCAAAGTAAATGACAGCGATTATATAATCGAACTGGCAGTTGCAGGTTTTGGTAAAAAAGATATTAAAGTAAAATCGCAAGAGAATACTTTAATTATTTCTTCAGCAAAAGACGAGCAAGATGTTTTGGATAAGGACGAAAGTGTCCTACACCAAGGCATTTCTAAAAGGTCTTTTACTAGAAGCTTTACCATAGCAGATGATGTTATGGTGAAAGGTGCAGACCTAAAAGATGGTTTACTTTCTGTTAAACTGGAACGAATAATTCCAGAGGAAAAGAAACCAAAGTATATTGATATTAAATAATATTTAATTTCAACGGAAGGGCGTTTCGGCGCCCTTTCTTTTTACTTGATTATTTTTACAAAGTGTGATAGAATGATATATTATGGATTATAAATTTAAGGAAGATAAATTTTTAGAAGATGTAAAAGCATATATTGATGAAACTTATTCATCACATTATTCTAAATCTAAAAGACAAGCAACTGAAAATATTGTTGACCAAGGACACGGAACAGGATTCTGTATGGGCAACATATTAAAGTATGCTCAACGATATGGCAAAAAAGACGGATATAATAAAAAAGATTTATTAAAGATTGTCCATTATGCCATTATACAAATGTCAATAAACCACGTTTAATTTACAAGGAGCAATAATAATGAAATTAAGTGAAGAAACAAAATCAATACTAAAAAACTTTTCCGACATTAATCAAAATATAATGATTAAATCTGGAAAAGAATTAAAAACAATCTCAACAATGAAAAATATTTTAGCAACCGCTAAAATACAAGAGGATATACCACAAGACTTTGGAATATATGATTTATCAGAATTTTTGGGTGTGTTATCTTTATTCGGTAGTCCAGTATTTACTTTTGATGGTAATAAAAATATGACAATCACCGAAGAAGGAACAAATACAAAAACAAAATATTATTTTTCTGATCCATCGGTTTTAGTATCACCACAAAAAGATATTAAAATGCCAGAGAGTGAAGTATGTTTTATATTAACACAATCAGATTTATCAAAAGTTAAAAAAGCAGCTGCAGTTATGCAATTACCAGATATTTCTTTAACAAGTAATAATAATGATATTTTTTTAATAGCAACTGATAAAAAAAATGATACATCAAATGACTATACTGTTAAAGTTGGAACACATCAAGGACATACTTTTGATTTTCATTTTAAAACAGAAAATCTTAAATTAATTGAGGGTGATTATGATGTATCTATTTCAAGTAAATTAATTAGTTACTTTAAACATAAAAGCAAACCATTAGAATATTGGATAGCACTTGAACAAACTTCTACTTTTAAATAGAATAGGAGTTTTATATTATGAAAGACCAATTTTTATGGGTCGAGAAATATAGACCTAAAAAAATAAGTGATTGTATTTTACCTAGTGAAATTAAACAAACTTTTCAAGATTTTTTAAATCAAGGCCAAATCCCAAATTTATTATTATCAGGTTCTTCAGGCACAGGTAAGACAACTGTTGCTCGTGCTTTATGTGAAGAACTAAAATGTGATTACATTATTATTAATGGTTCTGATGAAGGTCGAAATATTGATACAGTAAGAACTTATATTAAAAATTTTGCTTCTACGGTTTCTTTATCTAATACAGGACCTAAAGTTGTTATTATAGATGAAGCTGACTATATGAATCCAGAGTCAGTTCAACCAGCATTAAGAAATTTTATAGAATCTTTTTCCAAAAATTGTCGCTTTATATTCACTTGTAATTATAAGAATAAAATTATACCAGCAATTCATAGTCGTTGTACAATCATTAATTATCAGATTAGAAAATCGGATAAACAAAAGATTGCCGGTTTATTTCTTAAACGTTTGGAGATGATATTATTCGAGGAAAAACTTGAATATGATACAGCGGTTCTTGTTGAACTTATTATTAAACATTATCCAGATTTTAGACGAACAATAAATGAATTACAACGTTATAGTGTTCGTGGTAAGATAGATAGTGGTATTCTTGTTGTTTTATCTGAAACCAATATTGCTGGGTTAATGACAGCGATTAAAGATAAACATTTTAATAATATGCGAAAGTGGGTTGTAGAAAATATAGATAAGGATCCAACATTATTATTTAAAGAAATTTACGAGAAATTATATCAAACATTAGAAGAAGTTACCATACCTCATGCTGTTATGATATTAGCAGATTATCAATACAAGTCAGCCTTTGTTGCTGACCAAGAGTTAAATATGGTAGCGTGTTTAACGGAAATAATGAATGAATGTAGATTTAAAGACCAGAGTACTATTCATTGAAACCGTTATATCAACTTTCCGATTACTTAAAAGCAATCAATTACACTAAAGAAAAATTGATGGATGCCGATGATCCTACTTGGGAAAAGAAGTATCCAGCATTTATAATTAATAAGGCCTTATCTTATTTTGCAGATACGGTTATGAAGGCAAATGAGATGAATCGTTTGTATTACCTGCCAAGAAAAATGCAATTTGATTTTTTACTAAATAGTATTAGACCGAGGAAACGGTTCAGTAAATGGTTAAGAGCAAATAAACTTAAAAATTTGGATGTTATAAAAAAGTATTATGGCTATAGCAACGAAAAAGGAAAAGAAGCTCTTGATTTATTTACAAAGGAACAAATTGAATACATAAAGAAAAGGTTATATCAAGGTGGGAAAAAATGAATGAAGAAGCATTATGGAATCCAGAAAATATGCTGGAAATCAAGCTTAAACAACCTGACGATTTTTTAAAAGTTAGGGAGACACTAACAAGAATAGGTGTTGCCTCTCGGAAAGAGAGAATACTGTATCAATCTTGCCACATTTTACACAAGCAAGGAAGATATTTCATAGTACATTTTAAAGAGTTATTTGCGCTGGATGGTAAAACAGCAAATATATCTGATAATGATATTGAAAGAAGAAATACAATTGCTCAACTTTTAGCCGATTGGGAACTTGTGGAAATATTAAATTCTGCAATGGCTGAGAAAAAAGCACCTCTATCACAAATTAAAGTACTTGCCTTTAAAGAGAAAAGTGAATGGACATTAGAACCTAAATATAATATAGGTAAGAAAAAAATAGAAGAACCAAAAGAAGAAGTGAAAGAAGAAGTGCAAGAAGAAGCACCACAGGAAGAGGTGCAAGAAGAAGCACCACAGGAAGAGGTGCAAGAAGAACAAAAAGAGGAAACCCAAGAGCAAACAGATGAAAGTCAGCAAGTTTAACGAATTTATATCCGAAGAAAAAGGTGATAAGTATAAGGTTGTTGTTTTAACACGAAGGCCTAAAGACAATCCCAAACAAAATTTATTGGTAACTGCTAGCAAGTTTCAAAAGGCTGCTAAGTCTTTAGGAATGGAATCTTATGTTGTTTTCATTGAAGGTGCTTATATTACTCTTGATGATAATGTAAGACGGATTCATAATGCAGATGATGAGAAAGGTTTTGAAGTTAGTCCAGATGATACTTTGATAATTGTTAGGGGTGGTGTTAATGCTCGTGATTCATGGAAAGATTTATTATCTCAATTAGAACGTGCTGGATATACTTGTGCTAATTCTAGGGAATGTATGGAAATATGTTCTGACAAATACCGAACCACGCTTCGTTTGGCTGAAGTAGGTTTAGTAACTCCTGCTACAGTTTTAATTCCAGATGAAGATTCAGCTAAAATTGCATTTAAAAAATTAGGTACAACATATCCTGTCATTTTAAAAACAATTCAAGGAACAAAAGGTGTTGGTGTTTTATTTGTAGAATCTGAAAAATCTTTAGAAAGTATGGTGCAACTTTTATACAAAGTGGATGAAGAAATTTCTTTGATATTACAAACTTATATTAAAACAAATGAAGATGTGCGTGTTATGGTTTTGAATAATATAATTATTGGTGCGATGAAACGTAACATTGTAAAAGGTGATTTTAGATCCAATGTACATTTAGGTGCTACGGTTGCAAAATATGAATTGTCAGAAAGAGAAAAAAGAGATTGTATTCGAGCTGCAAAGGCAGTAAATGGAACATGGGTGGGTGTAGATTTTATTCCAACAAAAGACAAAGAAAATGATAGTCCGTTTATTTTAGAGGTTAATAGTTCACCTGGCACTTCTGGTTTTGATGAAGCAACCGGAAAAGATGTTACTAAACTGGTTTTAACAAATTTTATGAATAAAGAAAATTGGTGGAAAAATCCAAAGATTTGTGGAGTATGGGAAACCTTTGAGCATGATGTGTTTGGTAAAGTTCTTGCAAAGATGGATACAGGAAATAACCACGAAACATCGGTTATTCATGCTGATACATATGACATTGATGGTAAAACTATTACTTGGTCTTTAAATGATAAGAAAATGAAATCTTCATTAATAAAAATGAAAGATGTTAGATTAGGTGGATTTCGTGATCGTAAGGAAACACGGCCGGTAATAAAACTGGATTTGAAATTTCAGGATACAATATATAAAGGGTTATTATTTACATTAGATAATAGGGGTGGAGGAACACCAATATTAATAAATAGAAAATTTATGAAAATTACTAATCTAGCAGTAGATCCTTCAAGAAAATTTATTTTAACGGAGAAACTATAGTATAGATGACAAGAAAGGAGAAAAATAATATGAGCATACAAGGAAAAGTGAAATGGTTTAATTCAACAAAGGGTTACGGTTTCATTGAACGAGATGACAAAGAAAAAGATGTTTTTGTACATACTTCAGCAATTCGGGAAGCAAACCTGACATTGAATGAAGGTGATGAAATAACATTTGAAATTGCTGAAGGCGAAAAAGGTACTTCAGCAGTAAATTTGCAAAAAAATTAAAATTTGATTTTTTAGTAAAACTGTGTTATAATAGACACAGATAGAGGAGATATTGTAATGGATGATTATTCAAAGACAAAACTGTATATTGCTTTGAAAGATAAGTATGAAGCTGAAGTTAGTTCAGCAGAAGCAACATTAGAAATTTATTTTAAAAATTCTGTAGGTATTGGGGAACACGCTCAGCATCTAGATGAAATGGATAAACAAGTTGCTAAAATTTCTGCAGCTGATGGTAAGTTAGATGTATTACATGCTTATTTTGGTGATACAGGTGAAGATGATAAAATTCTTTTAAATGAAGATGCTGAAATTCAGCAGCTGAAAGAATGACAAAATAATAAAATAGATTTTTGTAATGAACGATTTTTATACGAGTGTTTTACAGTATGGTGACGAATTATTAATTAGAGGTATTCAAAACGGAGAACGTTTTGATGACCGTATTCGTTACCAACCTTCTCTTTATCATAAGTATAAAGATAAAACTAGATATCAATCCTTGAATGGACAATATCTAATTCCTAAAAAATTACCTTCCATATACAAAGCAAAAGAATTAATTGAAAAATATAAAGATCATAAAAATTTTTTATTTGGCAATCAACGTTTTCATTATCAGTACATTTCTGATTATTATTGGAATGATATAAAGTGGAATAAAGATAAAATTAGAATATACACTATTGATATTGAGGTTACTTCCGAACATGGTTTTCCTAATGCAGGAAATGCTATAGAAGAATTATTATGTATTACAATTAAGGATCACGCAAATAAAAAATTGTTGGTTTGGGGCATAGGTGATTTTCAAAATAAAAAAGAAAATGTTTTTTATGTAAAATGTGATACGGAAAAGGAATTAATACAAGAGTTTATTTCATTTTGGTCGAAAAGTTATCCTGATATTATTACAGGTTGGAATAGTAAGTTTTTTGATATGTATTATTTGTATAATCGTATTAAAAAAGTTATCAATGAAAAATTTGCAAGAAAATTATCTCCTTGGAATATTGTACAAGAAGCTGATGTTTATACTATGGGCAGAATACATAAGTTTGTAAAAGTTATTGGTATATCACAACTTGATTATCTTGACTTATATCGAAAATTTACAGCAACAAATCAAGAAAGTTATAAATTAAGTCATATTGCACAGGTTGAGTTGGGTGAAACAAAGGCCGATAATCCTTATGACACCTTTAAGGAATGGTATACAAAAGATTATCAAAGTTTTGTGGATTACAATATACAGGATGTGGAGTTAGTAGATAAGTTAGAGGATAGATTATCTCTTATAGAATTGGCTATTACTATGTCGTATAATGCGAAGGTAAATTATGAAGATGTCTATTCCCAAGTTCGAATGTGGGACACAATAATTTATAATTTTCTTAAAAAGAAGAATATAGTTTGTCCACTTATATCTGGTGATAATTCAAAAGAGGATTTGGTGGGGGCTTATGTAAAGGAACCGCAAGTTGGATTACATGATTGGGTTGTAAGTTTTGATTTAAATAGTTTGTATCCGCATTTGATTATGCAGTATAACATATCACCAGAAACTATGTTAGATGAAACAATGAATATAACTGTAAACGATTTATTAGATAAGAAAATTGATTTGAATTTTTTAAGTTCTTCCAAGAAAACGATTGCTGCTAATGGTTCTATGTACCGTACTGATATTAAGGGCATTTTGCCACAGATTATTGAAAAAGAATATAATGACCGTGTTACATATAAAAGAAAAATGTTAGAAGCACAACAACGATATGAAAATACAAAAGATAAAAAATATGAAAAATTAGCAAGACGATATCATTTAATACAACATTCCAAAAAGATTGCATTGAATAGTGCTTATGGTGCTATTGGCAATCGTTATTTCAGATACTTTAATCATAAACAAGCAGAGGCGATTACAACAGGTGGCCAGTTGGCAATACGATGGATTGAAGAAAAAGTTAATCAGTTTTTTAATAAAATGTTAAAAAATAAAAATGATTATGTTATTGCTTCTGATACTGATTCAATATATGTTAATTTTAGTGATGTAGTAAAAAAATTACCACAAGATGTAACTAAAGAAAAGATTATAAAAATTTTAGATAAATTTTGTTCTGAAAAATTAGAACCGTATATGAATGTGAGTTATCAAGAATTGGCAGATTATACAAATGCATATGCTCAGAAGATGGTGATGAAACGAGAGGTAATTGCTGATAAGGGAATTTGGACAGCAAAGAAACGATATATTTTAAATGTATATAATAGTGAAGGTGTGCAATATGCTGAACCTAAATTAAAAATTATGGGAATAGAAGCGGTTAAGTCCTCAACACCACAAGTTTGTAGGTCTAAAATTCGAGAGGCGCTAAATATTATTATGACAAAGGATGAAAAAACATTAATGGATTTTGTTAAACAGTTTAGAATGGAATTTGACCTTATGTCTCCGGAACAAATATCGTTTCCTCGTAGTGCTAATAATATTAAAAAGTATTCGGATTCGAATGGCATTTATAAAAAATCAACTCCAATGCATGTTAAAGGTGCTTTGATTTATAATTATTTAATAAAAAAGAAAAAGATAGCAAATAGATTTCCTGAAGTGCAGGAAGGTGATAAGATTAAATATTGTCATATTCGAGCACCAAATTTATATCAAACAAAAGTAATTAGTTTTCCAGTTAAATTACCAAAAGCATTTGGATTTCATAGTATGATTGATTTTGAAACACAATTTAAAAAATCTTTTATGGATCCTTTACGATTTATTCTTGCAGCAATTAAATGGAATTTAGATTCTAATTTAAACAATTCACTTGATGAGTTTTTTTAATGTCAAGATATTTTAGATATACAATAGAAGATTTGCAAAAATCATCAAGTGAAAAATTATTTACTTATGTTACAACCTTTGCAGGTGGTGGTGGTAGTTCCTGTGGTTATAAACTTGCAGGTGGTGATTGTAAATTTATGAATGAATTTCAGCGAGTTGCAGTTGATACTTATATAGCTAATTTTCCAAATACTCCTCATTTATGTAAAGATGTAAAATTAATGACAAGTGAAGAAGTTATGACTATGGGTAATTTTAAATCAAGGGAGTTAGATATATTCGATGGTTCTCCACCTTGTCCACCATTTTCAATGTCTGGTACAAAACGAAAAGGTTGGAATAAAGAACAAATGAAATATGGACACAAGCAAAAGAATATAGAGGATTTATCTTGGGAGATAATTCGTTTATGTAAAGATATTCAGCCAAAAGTTATTATATGCGAAAATGTTAAAGGCTTAACAATGGAATATGCAACAGAACATTTGCATAAAATGATTAGAGATTTTGAAACAAATGGTTATATGACGGTTTATAAAGTGCTAAATAGTAGTAGATTTGGTGTTCCTCAAAAACGACAGCGAGTATTTATTGTAAGTATTCGTAATGATGTAGCAGATGATATTGGATTAAATTTTATGACAATGCACAATGCCATTTATCCTGATGATTTAGATGAAGGATTAACGATTCACGATGCTATAGCAGATATACAAGATGATGAAGATAATAAAAAAGAGGCAGAAGAATTGTGTAATGCTATGAAGAAAAGTGCTAAATATAAATGGTTGATAAAGTTACCAAAGAATCCAAATAGAGTAATGTCGGTTGGTGATGATGTTGTAAAACCACATTATGAAAAATTATATGAAGAAGGCAAAATTAAAAAAGAAGAAATTAAACATTCCTTTTTTCAATCAAGGCGTGTGCCGTGGAATCAAGCATCACACACTTTATCGGAACAAGGATTACAAACGAGTTTAGCTGTACATCTCCATCCGTCAGAGGATAGAGTATATACAACTAGAGAGTCAGCAAGAATAATGTCCTTGCCTGATGATTTTATTTTAACAGGTACATTGAACGAAAAGTTGGCAAGAATAGGTCTAATGGTTGCACCATTACAAATGAAATACCTTGTTGAAAATATTTATAAAAACATTTTAAAACCTTATAAGGAGAAAACAAATGACTAAACAAATATATCTAGAAAAAGATTATGGGTATGATGCTGTTAAAAGTTCTCATAGAGGTAAGTTTCCAAGTGAAAAGGATTGGGATATAGTGTATCATGTTACAGATGAAGATACATCAATTTTTAAACCTGAAAATACATTATGGAGTGGAAAAAAGAAACCTCTTGCCCATGTTGTATGTAATGTATATCCAGATGATACCGTGAGAGATACTTTATACGATATGAACGAAACTTCTGAAATGAGATCAAATGCGGCTGGGCCTATTAATCATGCACAAATGGAAAAAATGGGTTTAAAACTTGGACGAGATTATAAAATGAAAAATGAAAATTCATATTATCGTAAACTTAAAAATGGTAAATGGGGTATGATTGCATATGCAAATATCATTCATTCTTTTATGATTGGATATAAGAGAGGAAGATTTACTGGTGCTATTGCTGGTTCAGGTTGGACTAAAGATAAAAAAAATGAAGAAACTTTTAAAAAACTTGAACTGATAGCAAAATATAAT
>Ga0310122_10001278_pt1 | contig 16109 bp, 10 predicted proteins | sample CB6_Bottom_1051__FD_203503 | JGI IMG/M metagenome (GOLD analysis project Ga0310122, IMG submission 203503) | Marine microbial communities from Western Arctic Ocean, Canada - CB6_Bottom_1051 | ecosystem: Environmental > Aquatic > Marine > Oceanic | place: Canada: Western Arctic Ocean | collected...
GCGAATCGACCAGCACGTGCAGGAAGCGGAACGGCACGGCACGGTTCTCGGCGTCCCGGGCCAGCGTGCTGGCTGCAAACGGCAGTCGGATGTCGACCGTCTGGATGGCTCCAGCCTCGATCTTGTCGATCTCGACTCCCGCCTGCGGAACGTCACTGCCAGGTTCGCGATCGTTTGAGGCGAGCAACATCACGTTGAAGTCCTTGCGGATCTTGCGGGTGCTGTTGTTGCGGAACCAGACACGGTAGCGAGGTCCGAGTTTCTGCTCGGAGTGCCCTGCGTCGACAAAGCGGACGGCCAGCAGTTGCAGGTCACGATCCTCGACCTCGACCCGAGGCACGTCGACCCAGGTGCCGCTGACGACGACCGGCAGACCGATCCAGACCGGGTAGTTCCAGTGCACCCAGGGTCCGCAGTGGTCGTAGACGACCGGCCGGCAGAAGATCGGCCGCGGGTCAAAGCTCGGGTGGCAGCGATCCCACCAGCTCCAGGAGACCCAGGGGCTCCAGTGAGGCATCCAGGAGTGCGACGGGTAGTACGAGGGTCCCCCGTACCAGCTGCCGAAGTGCAGGTCGATGAAGCTGCTGTGCACGTTGCCGTGATGGATCCTCGAGTGCCAGCCGCCGTGGTGGCTGAGCGAACGGGCCAGGTGCAGACGGCGAGCGACGTCACCGTGTCGAGACATCTCGAACTGACGCTTGAAGTCGAGCTTGCGGCCGATGCGTGTCTCGGACAGGCTCCGCAGATTGCCGGACTTCAGGCGGTCGGCGAACGTGGTGCGACGGGCGGCGGAGCCGACCTTGCCCTTGGGGGCCCGGAGCTTGCCGTTCTTTTCGACGATCGACACGGGAGTCGGTCGCTTGGCGGAAGTCTTGCTCGAGGACCGGAGGCCGGGAGCGGCCGAGGGGGTCTTCCGGCGGAGCGGAGTGCTCGAACTCGCGGTGCGAGATCGAATCCGCGAGAAGATGTTTCCGCGGCTCCTGGGCTTCGACGGTGTGGTCCCCGCCTTGCCGCGCGGCACCGACTTGGACGGAACGCCCGGTCGGACGCTCGGCCGAACACTCGGCTTGCCGCTGCGAGTCAGCGGGCGAGTCGAAAGCTTCGGAGCTTTGGGTCTGATGGGACGAGTATTGCGGATGCCGCGTTTTGAGTTCGAAGACGGCAGGCGGATGCCCGAAGAGCTGCGGGGATTGGGAGCCGACGGTCGGCTGACTCGGCCCGAGGCACCTCGAGAGGGAACCCGGATCGCGGGAGCCTTCGAAGAGCGTGCGGTTGCCGAGGGGCGACCGGTGAAACGGGGCGAAGTGGACGAACGTGGAGAGCGGGTCGGGGTTCGCGATGTGCCACTGCGGCTCGAACGACTCGGAACCCGAGTCGCCGGTCGGGTGGTGCTGCGTGAGGAAGAACCGCGTGCCGAAGAACTGGAGGACGACGAACGGCCTCGGACTCGGGACGTCGCACTCGAACGGGTCGAAGGACGCGGTGCACGGGAGGCTGCCGGTGCCTTGGACGACCGGCTTGACGTGGCACGGCGACTCGAAGAACTCGACGGCTTGTCCTTCGCCTCGGTCAGAGTTGTGCCCAACAGCAGGGACAGGCAGGCCAGGTAGGCCACGAAGCCGGTGGGCTTCAGTGGCCGGAAGTACGGTCGACTCGGGGACTGGGACTTGGGATGTGACATGTTCGCGTCCTTTCGCATTTGATGGCCCTACTGCAGTGCTTTCCGAGAGCCATAAGTGCGTATGCCGTGCCGATTCATCGCCTTGCATCATATCGGCATAGACCACAGAACGTAAAGCGGGTTATACAACTAAGTTACGAGAGACCGTCTTCGGTTCGCAGGTTGTGGGGGCACGGCGGGTTGTCCGATCAGGTGTCGTCGTAATGATTCGACTACGAAGAATATGTCATCAGTACGATCGGCGAGGACAAGTGGTCGGTGAGATGACTGGGAACTCGTCTAGGCAGGGAATTGGTCGATTGGTAGTGTCCGCCGGAATTGGTGTCACAGCGGGTACGATCGAGCACGGGGTCGAGGTCATGTTCAGGCAGTGGTGTGTGCTTCGTTGTTGTTGTTTGGTTCTTCTGACCGCGTCGATCTTGTCGCTCTCGGGTTGTTTCACCGAGTCGTCGGAGCAGGTGACATTCGACGAAGAGGACGTAATGTTGGGGGGCGAGCTGACTTCGGTTGGCGATCCGGCTGCCTCGGTTGGGGACCCGTCATCCGCGTCCTCTGCGATCCTCAGCGGCCTGTCCCAGCCGGCGGTGCATTCACTGGTCAAGCGAGTCACCCAGACCCTGACGCAATCGTCTCCGGACGGTCTTGAAACCAGCCAGGCCCAGTTATCGTGTTGGTTCGAGGTCCGAGTCGAGCCGCTTGGAAGTGGCGACTCGAGCTACCGGGTGACGTATCAACGGATCAGTTATTCGCACAAGTTGCCTGGTGAGAGCCTGAGTTATGACACGAATACCGTGTCGGCGGTGGTGCCACCCACGCTGGCTCACCTGCAGGCTCTCGCGCGAAGCGGCTTCGCTTTCCGCACAACCGGGAGTGGTGCATCGTTGGAGTTGACGGAGGTGCCGGCGTCGGTGTTCGACGGCGACCTGAAGGGCACCGCGGCGTCTGAGTTTGTTTCGGACCAGATCGGTCTGCTGCTGCTGGGTCGGGCGACCGGTGGAGTTGCAACAGCTCCGGCTGCCCAGGCGCGTCGCATCGAGTCACCGGTCCCGATGACTGTCAACACGCGTTACTCGATCAAGTCAACCGGCCAGGGCACGGTCACCCTCGACATGCTCGGCAGCGTATCGTCTCAACCTCAGGCCACCCAGGTACAATTGGCCGGCGGTTCGGCCTCGGTGAAGCTGGGTGGCGGTCACGCTTTCGGTGAGATGACCATCGACACCTCAAGTGGCGTGACGACTCGTGCCGACTGGAATCGTTACATCGAGATCAGCCTGTTGACCGAGGGTTCCGAACGGATCGACCAGCGGAAGCACGAAGTGGTCACGATTCGGGCCGCCGGTACTGCTGCCGAGCCGCCGCCGATCGCTGCGGGCCTGATCCAGCCGATCCAGCCGATCCAGCCGATCCAGCCGATCCAGCCGATCCAGCCGATCCAGCCGTCCGCGGCACCCGTGCAACCTGCGGGCGTGGGCCGCTAGGGCACAGGGTGAAGCGACGTCGCAATCCCCAGGACCGTGATCACCGTTCTTCAACAGGCTGATAGCCCGCCTGCGGCGAATTGAAGAATCCAGGCAGTGTTTTCGTCCCTTGCCATCATGTCATCCCGAGCGCAGCGAGGGATTTCGACGGTGGCGTATCGACAACAGTTGAGATCCTTCGCTGCGCTCAGGATGACACTTGCGTCATTGTCCCCAGAAGAACCTGAATTATTCAATCCGCCGCAGGCGGGCTAGCGGCCGCCTGGTTCGAGGTGTCCGCAGACCTCGGGGTTGACCACGTGTTCGGGGAGTCGTCCGGCGAGCACGTCGGCGATCTGGCGGGCTGTGCGTTGTCTGAGTTCTTCAACCGATTCCTGTGACAGGAACCCGGCGTGCGGTGTGGCGATGACGCGGGGGTCGGCGAAGAGCGGTTGCGAGAGGTCTGGGGGTTCAGGGTCGAAGACATCCAGCGCCAAGCCCCCCAGCCGGTCCTGTTCGAGTGCCTGCCAGGCGGCGTCATGATCGATCAGTCCACCGCGTGAGGTGTTGATCAGCACGGCGTGATCGGGCATCCATCCGAGGCTGACTTGGTTGATGAGGTGTTGGTTCTCGTTGGTGAGCGGGCAGTGGAGCGAGACGACGTCGCTTGAGCGGAGGAGTTCTTCGAGGCCCAGCATCGGGCAGCCGGTGTCGTAGTCGTTGCCCGAGGGGGTGTGGGCCACGACTTGCAGGCCGAGAGCACGTGCCCGGGGAACCACGGCTCGGGCGATACGGCCCAGCCCGACGAGGCCCAGTTGCAGTCCGCTGAGTCGCCTGGCGGTGGGGCCCTCGGCCAGGTTGTATCGACCCTGCTTGGTCTGGACGTGGTAGAAGGCGATCTTGCGGAGCGCTGCGAGCATGAGTGCGATGGTGTGGTCGGCGACTTCGGGGATGCAGTAATCGGGCACGAACGTGACCGGGATGCCTCGCTCGGTGCAGGCGTCGATGGGGATGTTGTCGAGTCCGATGCCAAACCGGGCGACAATGCGGCACCTGGGTGAGGCCGCCACGACGGCAGGAGTGACCTGGGCCCAGCAGGCGGCGATGGCGTCGACGTCGGCGGCCAGTGCCACCAGTCTCGCTTCGTCCACCGCATCCGCCTCGATCACCACCGCCCCGACCTCGGCCAGCACCTGTTGCTCAATCCGACAGTCCGGCCAGGCTCGGTCGGTGATCAGCACTCGGAAGCCGTCGGCCATCGAGTGGACCTAGGAGTTGGCCGCGGCGAGTTCGGCCATGCGGATGGCCGGTTCGACCACCCGTTCCCAGTTCTCTCGCAGGTAGTCGTCGGGTCCGCCCTTCTCGGCGACCGCGTGAGCCACGTCGACGGTCTTGATCATCTCGATCGCATCCCACGGGCAGACCAGCAATTCGTAGGGGTCGGACTTTTTGGTCGGGATGGCCACACAGACCTCGCAGCCGACGCAGCGTTCGACGTCGATTTCGCACCAGGTCTGCAGCACCGAGATCGTCGAGCCGGCGACCTTGTAGATGCAGTCGACCGGGCAGACTTCCAGGCACGCCTCACAACCGGTGCAGTTGTCGGCGTTGATGATCGCCACTTCCTTGGGCAGTTTCTTTCGTGCACCGGTCTTGGCCATGCGTGCAATCCGTTGGAGCTGATCCGCGGCTGGAGTGGGCCGACCTCGGGCAGTCGTCACCCCCGACACTGCTATTGTGTCGGTTGGTCCGAGAGTCGGCAACCCAGCTTTTGTTTCCCCACCCTCGCATCGCGGCTCGTCTTTACCCCTTCGAAGCTCAGCACTAGAATCCCGCCCCGCCGCTTCCCCCCCCTTCTCCTTTTTCCTCTCTCCTGCTCCCGGATCCCAAACCCCCATGGCAATCTGCAAGACGATTCCCGGCGTGTGCCTGGTCGCGGCCAGCTGCTGGTGGGTCCAGGTGGCGAGTGGTGCCGAGGGAGATGGCGGAGGATCTGAGCCGGCATCATTCGGCTGGCGTCCCGTGATCGATGATCTGATCGATCAGGTTGATCAGGTTGATCAGGTCGTGGAGGCGGGTACGGTCGAGGCGGTATCGGCGGCGATCGAGGTTTCGAGTTGGAGGTCGTTGGTCGACGAGGCGGGTCAAGTTGCACGGAGGTGGACGAAGCGGGTCGAGATTGGTGTCCGGGTGCTGAGGGGCAACACCGACGAGGACTTCGTCAGGGTGGCCGGCGTGATTCTCCGCGAGCAGGACCAATCACTTCACCGGATCGACTGGGGCGGCCGTTTCGGCCAGGTCAACGGCCTGCGGAACACCAACCGGTGGTTCCTCAATAGCACCATCGACCGCAGCCAGCCCGCCGGATGGCTCTATTACATCAGCAGTCGTCACGAGTACAACGAGTTCCAGGGTATCGACTACCGCGGCACCGGCTCGGTGGGTGTCGGCTACAAGTTCGTTGACGAGGAGGACCGTCACGTGCTGATGCGGCTGGGTCCGGCGTTGACGCTGGAGGTCTACAGCGACTCGGGTGGCGACCGTTTGACCGAGGAGTTTTCGGCGGAGATCGAGATCGACTGGCCGTTGTTCGAGCGGACTCGGCTGGAGTCGAAGACGACGATGCGTCCCAGCGTGGTGGCGCTGGACGTGTTTCGTTTCCGCACCAACACGGCGGTGATGATCCCTCTGGACGAGGACGCTCACTGGAGCCTGAAGCTGGGCTACCTGCTCGATTACAACTCGAGCCTCAACCGGGTCGGCGGCCGGGTTCCGATGGACCTGACGACCAGCGTGTCGATCGTGTACCTGCGTCCCTGAGCCGGGCTCCGGCTAGCGTGGTTTGGCGAGTGTGACTTTCAGCGTCTTCCGCTTGCCGTCTCGGACCACGATCACGTTGAGCGTATCACCGCCCTTGAATTTTCTGAGTGCGAGGTCGAAGTCATCGAGGCCGCCGATCTTGGTCGGTCCGAACTGCACGATCAGGTCGCCTCCCTTGAGCCCCCCCTTCTGAGCCGGGCTGCCTGGTGCCACTCCGGAGATCGGGTAGCCCTTGGGGCCATCGGTCCCGAAGTCGGGGATGCTGCCGAAGTAGGGGCGGCTGCCCATGCGGCTGACGCGAGCCCGGCCCTTGATCTCGATGTACTTGGGCCGCTGCTTGTCGAGAGCCGTCTCGACAATGATCTCCTCGAGCATCCCCACGATCGACTCCATGCCGGCGAGGTTGAGCTTGGGCCAATCGTCACCGGGCCGGTGGTAGTCGCTGTGGGTGCCGGTGAAGAAGTGCAGCACCGGGACCTTTACGCCGTAGAACGACGAGTGGTCGCTGGGTCCAAAGCCACTGGGCTTGAGTGACAGCGCGAATTCGTGTTGCTTGCCCTTGGTCTCGACGAGCGTCTTCCAGCGGGGTGCGGTGCCGGTGCCGAAGATGGTCAGCTTGCGGTTCCTGAGTCGTCCGACCATGTCCATGTTGAACATGGCGACGGTCTTGTCGATCGGGAAGACGGGATTCTTGACGTAGCGGGCCGAGCCGATCAGCCCGAGTTCCTCGGCAGTGAAGGCGATGAACACGATCCTGCGGGGCAGTTTCTTCTTGCGACCGGCCAGTCGCCGGGCCAGTTCGATCAGGCTGACGGTCCCCGAGCCGTTGTCGTCGGCACCGTTGTGGACTTCCTTGGAACCGGGAGCCAGTGAGCCTCGACCACCGAGCCCGACGTGATCGTAGTGTGCTCCGACCACGATCGTCTCGTCCTTCTGAGGCCCCTTGCCTTCGAGGACTCCGATCACGTTCTTGACCTCGGTGCGGACCGTATTGATCGAGGTCTGCATCTGGATGGTCCATCCGGGCAGGACCTGGCTTTGGGCCTTGAAGTCCTTGTCGATGGCGGCTTCGAGTTTGGCGAGGGAGGTCTTGAGTGAGGCCTTGAGGACCTGGTCGAGTACCTTCTGGGTGATGTGTGCGATCGGCAGGTTTCCGGTGTTGCCCGACCGCGCGTAGCCGAACTTCATCAGCGGGTCGGGCAGCCCGATCTTTTGCCGGGCCTGGACCTTCTTGAGTTGTACGACGGAGACCTTGAGTCGGCGTCGTGTTTCGGCCTGTTTCTTCTCATCATCGGGCTTGGCTCCGTCCAGGGCGACGGCGGCCGTGACGACGGCATCCCGTGCTCTCTTGAGTGCCTGCTTCGCGTTGTTGCGGTTCGAATGGGGATCGTTGACAAACAGGATCGCCCTGGCACCGGCTCCGAAGGCGTTGCTGACCTTTGAGCGAAGAGCGGCGTGTCGGGAGATTCCTCCATGCGGTGCGGCAAACGGCCCATCGTCATCTCCCTGCAGCGGTGTACGTCGCATGATGATCGCGATCTTGTCCTTGAGGTCGACGCCCTTGAGGTCGCTGTAGTGGGCTTCGGCGGCATCGATCGCGTAGCCCAGGAAGACGAGTTCACCGCTGATCTTTCCGGATCCGCCAAACGCACAGACTTCAAAATCGCTGCCGATCTTCAGATCGATGGACTGTCCCTTGGGTCCTAGCAGTTTCACGGTGTTGGGCGTGTCGAGCTTCACGTCGGTGACGAGGGTGAACTTCTGGAACGCGCCGCCATCGACCTGTTTCACGTCGAGACCGGCCTTCTTGAACTGCTGGCGGACGAAATCGGCCGCGAGGTTCAGGCCCTTGGTGCCGACGCCTCGTCCTTCGAGCTTGTCGGAGGAGAGGTACTGGACGTCGGACTTGAGGCGGTCCTGGGTCCCGGGCACGGCCTTGGCCGGCCAGGCGGCGGCCGTGGCGGTGATCGCTGCCAGCACAACGGCACACAGTGCCAGGTGGCCGGTCGCAAGCGACCGTTGCGATGAGGTGTGAGTCGAGCGTGCGGGGGTATGGGGGAAGGTCACCGTGGGGCTCCTGGGAGGTCCTCGAAAGCCTGTCACAAACCGATGGTAAACAACCGGGGGCCGTCAGTCGAGTTCTGCGAGGGCCTGGTCGAGGAAGGTCCTCAGCAGGTGGGCCGGGAAGAGGCAGAACGAGAATTCGCGATGGGTCAGCACGGCGTTGGCATCGAGTTGTCGATCGAGCTGCTGCAATTGGCCTTCGAGGGCCTGTCGGGCCCCGATCGTGTGCCGGCTGAGCTCTCGATTGACATCCCGAAATGCCCGATACCGCTCGTGGCGTCTGTGTCTCGCTTCGGGTGTGTCATCGAGGCGGTCTTCGTGCTGCTGACGGATCAGGCTGGCCTTGAGCTGACTCGGTTGAGTCGCCTGTCCCTCGGCGAGGAATTCCTGGGCGTTGTAGATCATGCGTCGCTGACGGCACCGGAGTCGGCTGTGCTCTGAGGGAGTGGCCTCGAAGGGGCCCCCCAGTGGCAGGTGGAGCGTGGCCGAGAGTGTGAGGTAGGGAGGAGGTGCGATGCCGAAGAAGTCGGCCATCAGCGCGTCGGTCACCTCGTCGTATTTCGAACCTCCGATGCCGTGCACGAAGAGATCGGCCAGGAAGACTCGGGCAAACAGCGTCGTCGAGAGTGCACTGGGCCGGATTCTCAGTCCGTCCTCTTGCCACTGGCCGAGGTTGGTCGCGAGCTGTTCGAGGTCGGAGTCTTTCTCGAGCGGCCACTGAACTTCGAGCGTGCTGCCATCGCTGACGGCGAGGCCCTGTGGTGTGACCTGGACCATCAGGCGTCGCCGGTGGGTGTCAGCGGCGTGCCAGCACCAGAAGGGAGTTTCGAGCCAGTTGTCGTGCCGTACGAGGTCGGCGGCGGGGTGGGTCCGGCTGCGGATTCGGTTGGCCACTCGGTAAGCGGCCAGTGCCCGGTTGTGGGCTTCGGCGAAGCGGTCCGCCTGCAGCAGCACCATCGCCATGAAGCGGAGGAAGGGCCTGGTGGTGGCCAGGCACGAGATGGGCAGTTCCAGGGTGCCGTGGTCGAACTGATCCTGGAGTGCGATTCGGGCGGCCGAGAGGCATTCGGCGAGCCCGCGGCCCTGTTCGGCGGCCGCGACCGCGGCCGGCCAGATATCGGGCAGCAGCGGTTCGATGCCCCAGCGTGAGAGCGCGTCGGTGACACGTTCGGGGAACCCGGTGAAGGCACCCGAGAGATCCCCCTTGATGTCCTCCCACGGACGGGCCGCGGTGTCGGAGGTGAAGGGGACCAGTCGGGTCGCAGGCTCTTTGCGGGAACCGTCGGGGACGGCCAGGTGCAGCGGGGTGGCGATGTCGTTGTCGACGATCAGGTTCAGCGGAGTCCCCTGCAGGTGCCGGGCCAGGCGGGCGAGTGCAAAGTTCTTGATCAGCACCCCGCAGTGAAACAGCGTGGGCTGATGCCCGCCGACGATCAGCGGCCCGCTGGCGGTGTGGGCCGGCAGGGTGCGGCCACTGCGAGCCGCATAGCCGGACGCCGCCTCGAGGGTCGCGGAGACCGCTTCGTGCTTCCATACCGACAGCGCGATGCCGGCCACGCGGACGTCACTGGAACCGTGCAGCTGCCGCGTTTCGCTCGCCAACCGGGCCGCCTGCAGCAACGGCGGGTCGGCCAGCACACCGCGGTCCTCTTGCGGGACCCGGCGAGAACGGGCTGCGGCGACGGTGGATGACACGGACACAGACACGGGTGCAGGCACGGCGGTCGCGGAGGGAGGGGTGAGGTGGATGAGGCAGGATCGCGGCGGTGTGCTTACCGCGTTGGTGCAGCAGCGAGCGCGCGGTCGAGCACCTCGAGGTAGTATGACATCCGCAGACCGGCGTCGTCGAGCGATCCACCGAAGGACCGATCCTCCTCCAGGTAGATCAGCGGGACCGGGTATTCCACGATCCGCAGGCTGGCTCGAACTGCCTGGACCCACAATTCCAACGGCATCGCGTAACCGGGTTCGGCCAGAGAGAGCCTTCGGAGTGCGTCGGTGCGGTACGCCTTGAAACCGCAGAAGGCGTCGGTCAATTCCAGCCCCAGCTCCGTGTTGAGCCTCTCGGTCACCGCCACATTGATCCGGCGACGGTCCTCGGGCGGCCGGCTGGTGTCGTCTGCAATTTCGAGGTAGCGGCTGCCGGAGAGAATGTCGGCGTTGTGCAGCTGAAGAGCGTCGACGAGTGATGAAATGCGTTCCGGTTCGTGCTGGCCGTCGCAGTCGATCGTGACCACGATGTCGAATCCGCCTGCGATGGCATACTCGAACGCGGTCAACAACGCGGCTCCATAGCCACGATTCGTCGCGTGAGTGGCCACCTGCACGTCGGACCGCCTGGCGAGCCTCTCAGCCGTGCCGTCGCTGGACCCGTCATCCACGACCAGCACGTCCGAGCAATGCTCCAGCACCAGGTCGAGCACCTGGTCGACGTGTGTCGCTTCATTATAGACCGGCAACGCGGTCAGGTAGGTCAGGGACATGTCGGGCCGACGTTGAGAATGTGGGGAACTGAGGCGGGCTGGGGCGGGCTGGGGCGGGCTGGGGGCGGGCTGGGGGCGGGCTGGGGGCGGGCTGGGGGCGGGCTGGGGGCGGGCTGGGGGCGGTTCGCTGGTATGGCGTTGCCGGGTGGTATTGTAGTTCGAAGCGTGACGACCTGCCACGAGGTGTCACGGTTGTTGCCCGGCGCGAAGCTCGTACAATGTGCCCGCAGGGTCGTCGAGTTGAGCGACCATTCCGAGGACGCGTGGCAGGAGACGAGCATCATGGCGTACGAACTTCCGGACCTTCCCTACGCGTACGACGCGTTGGAGCCTCATATCGATGCCCGCACGATGGAGATCCATCACGGCAAGCACCACAACGCCTACATCAGCAACGTGAACGGTGCGTTGGAGGGCCACGACGCGTTGTCGGGGGGCAGTGTCGAGGATTTGGTCAGCGACCTGGGTGCGGTGCCCGAAGACATCCGTGGTGCGGTGCGAAACAACGGCGGCGGCCACGCGAACCATTCGCTGTTCTGGACCGTGATGAGTCCCGACGGCGGTGGCGAGCCCGAGGGGGCTCTGGCCGACGCGATCAACGCGGCCTGCGGCAGTTACGACGGATTCAAGGAGCAGTTTGCCAAGGCTGCCGCAACCCGTTTTGGCAGTGGTTGGGCTTGGTTGAGCGTGGGGGCTGACGGGGTAGTTGTCGAGAGCACTCCCAACCAGGATTCTCCACTCTCGGAGGGTCGGACTCCGATCCTGGGCCTGGACGTCTGGGAGCACGCCTACTACCTGAACTACCAGAACCGTCGTCCGGACTACGTGCAGGCATTCTTCAACGTGGTCAACTGGGGCGAGGTCTCACGTCGTTACGCCGAGGCGACATCCTGAGACGTTCCCTGGCGAGCCATTCCCAAGCGGGTGGCCGGTGATGTAATGATGTTACGATGACGCTTGGCGGGACCCGATGGTGCCGCCGGGCGTTTTCGTTTTTGGTATGAGCAGCGGGTCTCACCGGCCGGAATGGCGGGTGGCCCGGCGGGGGAAATCGGGACCGTGTCGACGGCGAGCCTGCTGATCGTCGAGGGTGTGGGTCGGGGCACTCGATTCCAGATCGGCCGCCAGCGGGTCGGGATCGGCCGCAGTTCCGAGAACGCCATCCGGATCGCCGACGAGGAGGCATCCCGTTTCCACGCCGCGATCCAGTGGCAGGCCTCGAATTTCGAGTTGCTGGACCTCGGCAGCGCCAACGGCACGCTGCTCAACGGGACCCCGATCAAACGGTCGACCGTCTCGGACGGGGACCAGTTGCAAGTGGCCAACACCCTGTTGCAATTCCGTATCGAGGGACGGGTGCTCAGCGAATCGAGTCTGCCGGTCGACCTGGTCCCGGGACCCGATGAGCGAACGAGCATCGTGAGTGAAACGGCGGAGGTAGCGACGGTGCCCCCCGGTGCCGCCACAGACTCATCCGCGCAGGGTTCCTCGCCACGCCCGGGAATCGACCTGGCGGGATGGCAGCTCAGCGAGTCGGAGGCCTTGGCGAGCCTGGGTGCGTTGTACCGGATCAGCGAGCAGGTGGCCGACCCGTCCGCGACGCTCGACGACATCCTCGTCACCATCCTCGACGTGGCACTCGATGTCTTGTCCGCCGACCGCGGCTGTGTGCTGTTGGCCTCGCCCGAAACCGGTGTCCCCCAACCTCGTGTGTATCGCGACCGGATCGGCGCCGGCGTTACGGAATCGAGCGATGCCGAGGGTTCATCGAGTCCTGCGATGCCGATTCCTCGGAGCATCGTCGACCTGGTCATCTCCGACGGCCGCGGCGTCCGCACCTCGGACGCTCAGCAGGATGAGCGGTTCTCAGGCGGTGGCAGCATCCTGCAGGCCGGTGTCCGCGAGGCGGTCTGCGCGCCCCTGGTGGGTCGGCAGGCGGTGCTGGGTGCCATCTATCTCGACACCACCACCCGGGCCGACCAGGTCCAGCAGAGTCGCGGCACCGGCGAGCGTCTCAGCGAGGAGTCACTGCGGCTGCTGGTGGCGATCGGACACCAGGCCGCCCTGGTGATCGATGGCCAGAGGTCTCAGGCCGCACTGGTCCAGGCCGAACGGCTGGCTGCCGTCGGTCAGACCATCGCCACGCTCAGCCACCACATCAAGAACATCCTGCAGGGGGTGCGCGGCGGCAGCTACCTGATCAACCTGGGGCTGAAGGACCACGACGAGCAGTTGATCCAGCGTGGCTGGGGCATCGTCGATCGCAACCAGGGCCGCATCTACGACCTGGTGATGGACATGCTGAGTTACAGCACCGAGCGAACTCCGGCGTGGAAACGCTCGGATGTCAACGCCACGGTGGCGGATGTCTGCGAGTTGCTGCAGCCTCGTGCCGAGGAGGCTCGGGTGCTGCTGGAGTGCCGGTTGCCCGAGACTCAAAGCGAAGCGGACTGCGATCCGGAGGGCATCCACCGAGCGGTGCTCAACGTGGCCACCAACGCGATGGACGCGGTCGAGGGTCGTGCTGACGCACGGGTGGAGGTCCGCGTCGGTGTGGATCTCTCGGCGGCTGCCGTCTTTGTCGACATCGACGACAACGGCACGGGGATTCCCGAGGACGAGTTGCCGCGGCTGTTCAGCCTGTTCGCATCGAGCAAGGGGGCCCGAGGAACCGGGCTGGGGCTGGCTGTGAGCCGCAAGATCATCGAAGAACACGGCGGTGAGATCCAGGTCGAGAACCGGCCGGGAGCCGGCTGTCGATTCCGGCTGACCTGGCCACTCGAGGCGACATTCGAGGAAGCGGGCACCGAATCGGGGTCGGCACCGACCGAACCGGCCGCACCGGGCGAACCGGAAAGCTAGAAATCGGGCTTTCCGCCCGGTTTCCCGCTCGCGGCCGGTCCCACGTTGCCCAGTTGTGTCTCGAGGTGTTGGAGATTGGCTCCGATCGGACGTCGACGGGGTCCCCACGAGTGGCCTCGGCTGCCGCGATCGAGGCGGAAGTGCTGTGGACGCACGCGGGCAATCTCGGGAGGCGTGCTGGCCAACTTGACCCCACCGGGACCATGCAGCGGGCGCACGCGGCGGGGTGGAGCGAAGAGTTTCGCAAAGTCGCCCACCGAGCGGATGTTTCCCGTGGGTCCCTGGAGGTTTCGGTCGGCCATGTAGGTGGTCAGGGACGGGCTGAATCCATTCTGCGCCCCCCACCAGCGGACCACTCGGTCACTCAGCAGTTGAGACGAGCAGGAGAGGAGAACCGGTTGGGGTTGGTCTTTGGAGTGGGCCGGGAGTCCTTGAGCCACGACCGTCTGGTCGACAAACAGGTCGAGTGCTGCGTCGCCGCTGGAGGGCGATTCGGCCGGGGTGCGGGATTGATGCCCGCGGACCAGGAAGACCGATCGTGAGGCCGAGAGGGTGCAGTGACGGATGTCGACGGCCGAGTGGGATGTGAGCAGGTCGGGTCCGAGATCGAGATCCAGGGCGGACCCGGTGCACAGCAGCAGGCTGTCGTACAGCTGCAGCCTGCGGCCCTGGAACCGGGCCTTCAGCAGTGTGCCGCTCCCGGCGAGGTAGCTGCCGAGGATGCGACCGCTGACATCCTGCAGACTCCCGCTCCAGCTGATCAGTCCCCGGTCCTTTTGGGTCGCGGTCCGAGGCCCCAGCAGTGAGCAGTTACGAATCGTGAAACTGCCATCAGCGACGCTCAACAGCCAGGCGGGTCCCTGGGAGTCGGACAGCTGAAATCTGCCCCCCACCAGTTCCAGCGATCCTCCGATGACATTGAAGAGTGCAACGGGGGCTTTTTCGGTCGTGCCGGTGCCGTCCGCAGGCGACTGCGGGTCGGGCTGCGGGTCGTCCGCTTGCGGGGCCAGCGTTGGCGAGGCGGGCCCGGGCGGTTTGGGCACCAGCACCAGCGGCGGTCCGTGTTCGGTATCCTGAAAGACCAGTCTCAGGCTGCCGTTTTCGATGGTGATCGGGCTGGTGGAGCGTCGGCCGGATCCTTCGACCACGATCACCGCTCCTGGCGGGGGCGGGTGTTCGGAGAGGAATCGTCCGAGGTCGGGGTGGTCGGTGAGTTTCAGCGACAGGAGCGGTCGGGGCTTGGGCCCGGGCGGGATCCAGGTGGGCCGTCCGAGTTGTCCCGGGGCGCGTGCGAGGACGCGGGTGTTGACCGTCTGCAGTCCGAGCACGCGGCAGCCCGGAGGGTTGCCGTCGGTCGCCGGCGGCAGGCGATCGGCGAAGCGGCCGGTATCGAAGTAGGCGGGGTTGACACGATCGGCTTCGACGTTGAGTGGTCGCCAGGGAGTCGCGACGAAGGCGGTTTCTTCACCGGGTGTCTTCCAGCAGGCCTGCCATTCGGTGAAACTGCTGATTCCCAGCCCCGACTCGGCATCGCGGCGCACGAACTCGCGGACTCCGAAGGAGACGGTACCGTGTTGTTCCCATTCGAGTCCCTGGAAGCGGTTCTTCTGGCTCGTGGCCCCGGCGGTTTGTGGCCAGCGACCGATGTCGAGCAGTACGCGGTCCCCGGATGACGGGCAGGCCATCAGCGAGTTGACCAGGGTCAACCGGGTCGCGGGCAGCCCGGATCCGGATCCGCCGCTGTCCAGTTGCAGCAGTGGTGCGTCGCTGCAGAGGGTGCAGGAGAGCAGGCGTATGTGGCGGATCTCATCGCTGGAGCCTCCGCCTCCGGGCGTCAGCACACTGATCACCGGGGCGGAATCGGTCACCAGCAGGCTGTTGACGAGTGCCACGTCGGCCGAGCGTGAGTCGAGTTCGAGCAGAGTCGTATTGCGACCCCTGGCGACCACGCGTTCGAAGAAGACGCGGGCGGGGTGCTCACCGGGTGCTCCCAAGACAGCCACCGCCGTCGTCCCACCCTCGCGTTCCTGTGATTGAGTGATCGTACAACCGATCAGGCTCAGGTCCGAGGACTCACTCGAGATCAGCGTGAGTCGGCGGTCGCCGGCGAAGGCGTTTGCGGCCGGTGCCAGGTCCAGGTCTCGCAGTTCCAACGCCGTGTTGCGCAGGCCCAGCACGGTGGAGCGGTTCGAGTTGTCTTCAGCGGGCCGGAACACGACCACCGCTCGGGCCGATTTGGGTGCAGAGATGACGACATGGCCGCGTCCGATGAGTTCGGTGGCCGTGATGAAGAAGGGCCCGGGTCCCCGCAGCCGGATCCAGCCCCCCTGTTCGGTCAGTGCCGCGAGTGCGGCGTCGAGGCTGTGGAAGTGGCCGGGACCCAGCGGCCTGGCGGCCACGTTGAGCACCGGGAGAGTTACCGGCTGCGGTTTCTGGGCCCACTCGAAGAGGTGACGCTGCTCACCCTGCCTGAGTTCTGGCGGTGCCGAGCGTGTCGGGGCGGGTTTGCCGAGCAGTGTGGGGGCCGGGAGTGTGTCGTAGGCAATGTAGCTCTCCGAGGGGTCCCGGGAGCCGCTGTCGGGATCGGCGGGGTTGTCGCCGCCACCGGAACCCTTGAGTGGGTTCGTCGGACGTCCGTCGGTGACTGCAAACGGGTTGCCGCCCCCCTGGTTGTCGGACGTGTCGACCGACTGGCTGAGGTTGACGAAGATGTAGCCGAAGAATCCCAGTGCGGTGACT
>Ga0310122_10001279_pt1 | contig 16106 bp, 35 predicted proteins | sample CB6_Bottom_1051__FD_203503 | JGI IMG/M metagenome (GOLD analysis project Ga0310122, IMG submission 203503) | Marine microbial communities from Western Arctic Ocean, Canada - CB6_Bottom_1051 | ecosystem: Environmental > Aquatic > Marine > Oceanic | place: Canada: Western Arctic Ocean | collected...
CAGAGAAAAAAAATACATGAACTAAGGCAACCACCCCCGTCAGAAGGCCCGACAGAGCCGTACAGGGGGCCTCGAAGGGGGCCATCGGGGTCCAAAAAAGGGGCGCTCAAGGGGGCCCCAGATAGGCCATATTTAGGCCCCCTAATGAGGCCCCCTCTCAGGCCCCACAGTGAATAGTAGTACCGCACAGTGTATCACTATTCAGATTCCGTAACCGTCATGCACTGGGTCTACCTCCGATCGGCAGCATTATTCCAGTGATACGCCTTACTGACCACAGCCCTGACAGACCGGTGCACCAGGCGACCAATGGACCTGACAATGCTATCTACTGTGAAGCCTGACCTGACACCTGACCCTGACGTACTGTGTCTCTTACTCATGTCTCTGTCTCCTCTATACTGGCTAACTAAGCAGTTTCTATTTTATGCCGCGCCGGAAAAGGCCGCGGCAGCGTTAACTTTCCCCATGCCCTCTAGCGTCAGCTTCCAGCCGATTCTGCCATCTGCACGGCGGAACCTCGTCCAATAGCGGGGAAACGGTGGATTCGGCCATGAGTGCCTGTTCCAAGCACCGACCGTGAAGTACGACGTGTACTGGCCTCGCATCTTCGTATTGGTAGTCCACTCAACACCGCGCTCTTCGCACAGCACCATGCGACATTCAGTGCTCGTAGCACCGGGATTCTCAAACAGATATGTAGCGATGCAGCGGATATTGTCTCCAGGCCTGCACCTTACAGCTCGGCGATTATACATTATGCAGCCTTCTTCTTCGAGCGATCCTTCATGACGATAACTGTTTCGGAGCGACATGCAAAGTCCGCGTCTCCCTGCGGAGTGATAATCCAAGCTCTCCGCACTCGGCTCGGCTTAGGCTGTGGAGCGTATCCGTCCGTGAGGATGAGACATCCGTCATACTTAGACTTATTCTTGTTAACGTGTGTGGTAGGAGCATCGAAGCAGGTTCCGCCGCCTCGAGTCCTGTGTGTCTCCGGAGTCCGACCGCCTTTCCAGGCAGTCTCGCTGTCCAAGTCGACGTCAGTGTCGAAGTGGAAGGTGACAAACTCAGTCTTCTTAGCCATGTCGCGCAGACAGCCGAAGAGGAGGTTTAGTTCTGCATCGCTGACCGAACCACTCTGGTCGATGTAGACTGCAATGGAGGCGGTGTATCCGCGCTTGAATCCGCTGTGGATTCCGGGGTACTTCTTGTTGAGACGCAGCCGGGAGGTCGACCGGTTGGCCCGACGACTCATTCCAACGAACTGCTTAATCAGTGCTTCCCAGGGGATCTCAGTGGAGACCAATTCCCGAATCTTCTGCCGACACTCTGCGCCGACCGAACCCCAGGATCCCTTTGCATCACAATCTGAAGCTGCAGCCTTTACAGCTTCCTTGATCTTACCGGCGATCATTGCGCGGTCATCATCCGAGAGCTCTCCCCAACCGTCGTGGTCATCGAATCCGGGGAAGTCGCTGGGCTCTCCACCCTCTCCACCCTCGCCACCGGGGCCACCGGGCATACCGCGCTGTCCTTCCTCTTCGAGGATGTCTTTGACGTCCTTGTTCTGCATGAACAGTCCGAAGTACTCTTCGGATGCCAGACCAAGTGGGAGTGACTCGATAAAGTCGCTCATTGTCTGGTACTTAGCAACGCGCTCTTCGCCCATCTTCTCAATCTGCTCTGCAGTGAGAGTGGTGAATGCCTCACCGGGAATGATTCCGCAGTCCGGGAGGAGGTCACGTTCAATCAGGCTGTTGATGGCACAGTCAGTGGCGTAGTTCCAGATGATGTGCGGCTCGTGCTTGCGAGTTGTAGTGTGTTCAAAGACCAGATGGAGACACTCATGAATGTTCAACCCCTTAATCTTCTTTTCACCGCCCTCGATGAGGAGGCTAGTCAGGAAGCGGGGGTTCCAGTACATCTTAACGTCGCCGTCCTTAGCGAGGACGCCGGCTGTAGGGATTTCATCCGTCCGAATCTTAGTGATGCCGCGAAGCACCTTGCTGTAGAATGGCTCATCCCACATCAGCTTGACGAGGTGTGGCTCCAGGTCGAAGCGATCAACCTCAGCCTGAGGGATCTCATCGCGTAGAATCGTTGCAGTTCCAATGTCGGTGCCTGTAGTGTCTTTGCGAACAGCCATGTTTAATTTCCTTTCCTTATAGTACTATTATACCATACTGAGCATGCTTTTTTACAGAATTCACAATTAATTATTATGCTGCATTCAACATGTTGAGCGGTACATCCCAGCTTCTTCCAAGGTAACTATCGCCAGATACAACGACGATTGCCTTCTTCCGCTTGACGCGGACGATGACTCCTTCAGTGTGGCCATTGCGTCCAGTCCATGAAACCTTGTCGCCAGCCTTGAAGAGATGGCGCTTAAGCGCTGCATCCTTATTGCGGATAGCTTTAAGCTGGTCGCAAACTGCATGATTGAGAGAACGAAGTTCGTTCTCAGAAAGAGTTGAAAGATTAGTAAGAATCTTAGTGTAGGTCATTTTGTCCTCTACTACGAGGTTGAGGCCGGGTTACCCCGGCCGGGTTGATTACTTCAGGCTACGAGAGGTCTGCACCATCTGCACAACTTCCGAACCCATCAGCTTGTGGAGCTTCTGGATGTTGGGGAGGTTGTTCGATGCCGAGCATGCGTTCCACAGCTGCACCATCAGCTCTCCGCCGAGTGCCTTGCCGAAGGCTGCGACCCGCTTGGCCTGTGTCATGCTCCACTTCTCATTCTTGCAGTGCGTGGCCAGCTTATCGATGACCGTGTTAGCGTTGGAAGCTTCGGAGCCCTTCACATCTTCAGCGGTGATGCGTCCTTCCAGGACGTCCTCGGCCGTGATGACCAGCTCATAGTCCTCAACGAACTTGCAGAAGGCGATTGCCGCCTCGCTGCCAATCATGCCGAGAGCGATGGAGTAGACCAGTTCCGGCCGACTCTGGCTAGCCCAATCAGTGGGAGCCAACCCAGCGTAACGGAGAGTCTCATCCAACCGGTGCCAGCTGGCGGGGTTCGGAAGAACCGAGCCGGGCTCAGCAGAGGTGGGATCAACTCGCCAGTGAGCAGGATTCTGACGAATGAAGTCGATCAGAGTCGCGTCCAGGCCAACATCAGTAGCCCACTCGATCCAATCATCGGAGGTGGGAGTAACATCAGCGACGTAGAATCGACGCAGCAGTGCGGGATCCATATCATTGACGTCGTACTCAGCACCGTGGTTAACAGCAGCGATCACCCGCGTTTCGGGGTGCAGCCGGATGGGGTTACCATCCTTGTCATTACCGAGTTCACGGTCCAAGACGATCTGGAAGAATCCCTGCATGACGCCAGGCATCGAGCGGTTCAACTCGTCCAGCATCAGGACAACCGGTTCCCTGGTAGCGCGAATGAACCAAGAGGGGAGGACCATGGTGGAGACCCCAGAGGTCTTCATGGCTTCCAGGTCAGGGTAACCGATGACGTCGCCTTCCTGCATGGTGGAACCGCGTACGTCGATGTAGGGAACCTCCAGCTCTTCGGCGATGCCGCGTGCTACCATGGACTTACCGATACCGGTTGGTCCGCGCATAAGAATCGCGATGTGAGGGGGAAGCTTTACAGCTACTTGCTTGAAAGTTTTGATGTCCATGATGTTCCTGGTTGAGAGGGGTTTGAGTGGTTGGAGGGGTTGTTGTTAATTTCCTTTCCTTATAGTACTATTATACCATATATAGGGCCTTTTTTTACAGAAATGTTTTTTATTTATTTATTTTTATGGTCTGTGTGTGACAACTTCACTGGCGAAATCACCCTTCCAGATGGCAACAACACTACCAGCTAGTTTGCTTGCTTGATCCCACGCCTTATCTCTGTCAGATGACGCGTACATCCTAGAAGCCTCATGGTAGCCATTGTTATAATTAAATAGTAGTACTGTCCAGACTGACATCATAACTCCAAAAAAATGTGAGAGGGGTGAGAGGGGAGAGGCTCAACCATACGCCAAGAATATAACCTCTCCCCTCTCAATGTCTTGGCGTTGGACAAAATGTAGTTATTACAAACCGTGCACGGAGACCCGAGCCACCTCTTCGAAACCACGATCGCTCATGGACAGGAAGAATGTAACTCCGCAACCGCCGAACCGGTTCTTAAAAGCTTCCAAGGTACGACAACCTTCGAGGTCCTTATCCTTGCGCTCAACATCCAGGTGAATCATAGCATCAACCATGTGCTTGAGCTTGTTGGTACCAGCCATCTGGCCGCCCTTAGTCACTTGACCGATGACGCATGCCATCGTGTAGTTTTCCTTGGTCCAGTCTGTAATCTGTTGCAGGACTCGTTCCGGCGTACGTGAGTTGATGTAGTTATACTGTCCATCTTCCATACACTGCAGTGAATCGACAATCAGGACGAACTGCTTGTTCTTGTTGCCGCGCTTAGCGCGCAACTCATCACACTTCTTCAAGAGCGTGGGAGTATCAGTCTCCTGACCGACTAGGAATCCAGTCTTCAGACCGAGGCGTTCCACCACCATCTTGACTTGATGGAGGCTCTCCTCCGCAGTATTGAATACGACCAGCGCTCCTTGTTGTACTAGAGAGTTGGCCATGAGCAGCATCATAGTGGTTTTACCCGCGCCTGGAGTACCGGTGAACAGCGTCACCATCGAAGGCGTGAACCCTTCACCACCGAGGGTAACGTCAATATATTCCAGGCCGGTACGACACTTATTGCGAAGCTCCTTGGGCACCTTGACATTGAGAATGTTTGTGCCAAAATCGATTTCATCGCGCTTTACGTTAAGTTTCATGTCCTGTCCTTAGTTGAATTATAAAGGCTTCTAATTAGGTTTTCAAGAACTAATGGCTTCAACCATTGCAGCAACCTGCAAGGTGGAGAACGTAGAGATCACTCCCTTCTTCGCTTCCAACCCTTCGATCTGCTCTTTAATCTCCACAACCCTCGCGAGCTTCTCGTCAATCGCTTCCTGGATTGCGTCCGAACTCTTGGTGTTCAGCTCGGTGATTGTGCTCACATCTCTCAAGCTCTCGAGATTGATCCAACGTGGGTCAGCATTTTCGTAAGCGAAACCGCACATCGTCTTTGCCACAATCGCTGCGTCCTGCTTGTTCTGTCCGTATGCGTAAACACTTCCAGCCATCCCGCCTTCAAAGGCTACCTTGTAGACGCCGGCAACTGTACCTGAACGCCAGAGCTTTGATGCTGGGTTTCCGATACGCCGTGTCAAACGCCGAGCGCGGCTGGTAACAGCCTTGGAAGAGATTTCGGGGTAGACTGCACGAACAATTCGCTTCCAATCCCACTCATCATCTGCCAGCGCGCTAACGGCGGTGTTAATCTCAGGATGCGCCGCAATCTCCATCAATGTGTGGAGCGAGTAACCGAAGCTAGTAGTCGCGTCGTCCGATTCATAGTCAGCGGTGAGGAACGTGAGATTACGATAGTTACTGGAGCAGCTATCGTATGTGTAGTGCGTCGAGTAATCATCCTTGGTCAACTTTCCAGTTGGACCCTTCGGATACTTTTGGATGAGATCCTTGATGATGGTGATACACTGGGCTTTCGTGGGCTGCATGCTGGTTGTCCGGGTTGAGATTGCCTTGCCTTACCTTATAGTACTATTATACCATACTCAGCCCTATTTTTTACAGAAACTACATGTTTATTTTATTTTTTATTTTCTTCTTCCAACAGTTTTTCGTACCTCTCCTCCTCATCAGCTGCAATCCCAGCCTCGTCGATGCAGTACCCGCACACAACACCTTCGTTGGGAACGTCTTCCCATCCGATATGTTCCATGAACTGGAGGTGACATCGATCACATTTTTTTACTGTCATTAGCTAGCTAGTCACCAATCAACTGGATCGTTTCCGATGGGCGGCCACTTATCTTTATCCTCATCGATATGCTGTAATGTTGACACCAGCTCCTCCAGCTTACCGCGGCTCCGGAGCACGTGATGCGTCTTGATTATCATTGCCTCTTCACGCGAAATTTCGTCCCACAGCGTCCGGACTCTCTTGTAATTTTTTTGATCTAGCGCCTCGATGAGGCGATCAGCTTCTTTCACTTTAACTTTTCTCCGAGCACACAGCGATGAAACCAGCCAGGCAAGAGGGTAAGCTCATCCATTGGCGTTCCCCTCTACCGCAAGTTCTTCCTTCCCGAACCTATCGATCAAATCTCTGAGCCGGAGTCGGCGCACTTTGAGCTCTCGTAGCTCCAGGCGTTCCGTTGGTGTCTGGTGGCGAAGCACGGACATCCTATCGACCTCATCATCTAAGACTTGATGCCGCTCTTTCAAATTTTCTAGACTCGATTTGCTGACTTCTCTCCCCAGTTCTTCAGCCACATGGCTCTCCTCATCCATAGTTAAATCATATCCCTTTCGCCGGTGTTGTTTAGCTTTTTTCATGTAAATTCCTCAACTTTCTGCGGTTACAAAATGCATGAATATAAGGCCGGCATGTGAGATCGTTAGCAGGTAGAGGGCCGGATTCCATGGGATTTTATCCGTCAACAGTATTACGAATAACGCTGTGGAGACTGCCATGCCCGTCATAAATGTTAATATTTTAATCAACCTTACCAAATTTTGCAACATAAGAAACATGTAACATTAATTTGTTTATTTGTATAACAATTTGTTATGGTATTACTAATTGCCCTTGTGTAACATAATGATACATTATTTTGTTACAGTTAACATAGTGATACATTTATATGTTACATGTGATACAGTGATACATTTATCTGTTACATGTTACTGATACATTAATCTGTTACACATTACATGCACGTACGAGGCCTTAGATACAGCGTGCAGGTTTCGGCCACCTGCTTTCCCTCTAGATTCATGAATCGTAGGCCTATCACTCTGATGCCACGGTAAGCATGCCTCTCTACACCGGCTGCCTGTGGCCATTTGACCACTGGTCGCGGTCATGCGTATACACTGGCCCACCTACCTGACCCTAGGGCTGAGTCGGGTGGTTCCGTCATCTAGAAACAGGTCCACTCGGCCATCTTTACGCCTGATTGCGAGTCCACTCCAATTGCAGAATTTAGAACTGCCTGGTCTCCAGTCGACACGTGATGTGGTCAGGTTGTTGGCGCACGTGATCGTGCCTGTGGCTCCTGGACGCCCATTTGACAGGGACCAGATTACAGGGGACGAGCATTCCGGACAGTGGTAGGCGTATTGGAGTGCATCACGCATATAATAGTATCTTATACACTTGTGCCTTGAATGTGTATTGGGAGTGGTGACATACTCTGTCCTTTACTATACTTAGCAGTTTCTATTTATTGCCGCTCCCGATTAGGGAAGCGGCTTTGCTAAGGTCGACACTGTGATCTGTGCAATCGCCTGTAGGCTCTCGAGGATGATGATCCTTACTGGATTTCTAGCCTGCACGTCCTTCATCTTGTGTATCGCGACTGGAGTCCAGTATCCCTTCACCTCTATGTAGACATCTTGGTCTGGCAGGTAGAAGTCTGGAACGTAGTTTCGCTTTCTTCTCCCTCTTGTGACGTAGCCTAGTTTGATGCTTGGGTCTCTCGTCCACTTGACGCCTAGTTCATCTAAACGGCGGGCGCAGGCAACCTCCCACGTGCTATCCATGGACACCGTGGTACCTTCTACGGTGGTGTAGTCTGAGCGCTTGCTCCATAGCTTCCGCTTCCTATACCTTCGTCTTCTCTTCCCGTACGCCATGCGATTAAATATGCATCGCCATCCATGTTGCCGGCCTCGGTCTTGGTATCACGGGATTAGCACGCACTTTACGAGTGCGAAGCCCAGGATTCCGAGCACGATTATCACGAAGACCACGGCCTCTTGCGAATTATCTGGTCGTAGGCTCATTGTCCTCGGTTTCGCATGGGAGGCGGCATCGTCTAGACGATGGCCGTGAGCATGCATTGTATATCATGGTATTTTTATTTTATCTTTGTCAGCTGGATTTAATAACGGCATTTTCGGAGACATTTCTGTCGGCATATTGACCGGAATAAATCCTAGCGTCACGTTCCCATCATGGCAGATAAACTCTGAAGATGGCGGTAGATCATAGTTATCTGGTACAGCAATGAAGGTGTGAGAGAGATAGGGCTCTGAGTCATTATAGAGCTCCGGATTACCACACGCGATATGTACATACCCTAACCCCGGCACTTGCACTGTTTTGATTTCAAGGCAGCCTTCCGCAGCCATGTTTACTAACAGCCCATCTATGCATGGACTCTGAGATGATTGCCACTCTGTCAAAAAAGAATCGGATTTATTAATCTTTCTCGAATGCATACAAGAAATAAGACATAATGAAGTTAATAACAATAAATTTCGCACTGGAGTAACCTAAATTGTGTTTATACCTTTTATATTAATCGCGCGCGCGTAAGTGTTTAAAGAAAGGCGGCTTGTTTTTTAGGGATGTCCCTTATATTTAAATGTGGGATGTGTAATCACAGGGGAATGTGATAGACGAGTACAAACTTGCCTGATTGTGACACATCTCCAGAAAAAACTACGCGGGAATTCCAAATTGGAGACCTGGTTACTATAGTGTCTCTATTTACAGGAGAACCAGTAGAAAATGCTCCTCCTGGAATTATAGTGGAACGCACCTGGGGGCCTGTACTTGGCGTGGCAAAGGACGACAGTAGTCGCCAATATCGCTTTGTGTATGTCTTATATTGGAAAGGAGCATTAGAGCCAGGAGTTTCACCTGAGTGGATTAGACTTATAAGCGCAGCTCAGTCATAGTACGCTCAGTTCATCAGATATAGCTCAGTTCATCAGATAAGGGGTTGTATTTTATATCCCGCATGTCAAACATAGTTGCCCATGGGTGAGACCCAGGATCAAACTCATATCTAAACAGTTTAAGCTCTCTGGCATGATTTTTTTCTACTATCGCCTTCGTTTTTTCATCATAATATACCCGATAATCAGTTGCTCGCCGCCCTCCCCATACATTTTTTGGTATTTTTGGCCTAAAATGTGGTACGTGAGAAAATATTTCTTCAAATGCACTTTCCATATGTTCAAATTTTATAGCAATGTCAACATAACAATTTCCGAATGCATCAAATGGTTGATAGAAAAGAAATTTTCTAAAATAGACATCATAAAAATCTCGATAAAACATTTTAATCCATTCATCAAAATTCGGATAGCCCTTATCGTGAGTAAAACTTTGTATTCCCTTCCCATCATCATGACCCCAATAACTCACCAAGAGATCAAATGGATTTCTTACAACCAATATTCTCAATTTTTGACTACTGTTACTAAAAATATGCCCGGACGATTCCGGCATCCAACACCCGGTTGTGGTGACTGGCCCGCCCATCATGCGATAGTGCTGGCGGCGCTGTGGGTCGAAATCTTTTAAAATTTGCCCTACACATCTGGTGGCAGTCTTGGCCACATTGATATTGATGATACCCTTACTCAATTTGATTTTATGTGCAGCATCTAAGCGATAAAGAGGTGATGCATAGAGAGTCTCAGTCTCAGATTTATATTCGTATTTTTCTATTAAACGAGACCACGAATCCACTGTTTTATTCTTTTTGACCAAATGCAGATCTGGCATCAATAATTTTTTGAATTACTTCTACTAGGCCGGCATCATCCCCTCTAGCTGCTACATAAATGGCATACATGGAGTGAAGATGGTCATAAAAAGCCTTAAAATGATCATTATCACCTTCCAAACCTAGAGTTTTTCTAAGATGGTTCCATTCTTCTTGCAGCTTAAGTTCATTTGACTTTATGCCTTTCTCTCTATCATCTAGTTCATCCGCCATCTGTTTAACATCTTTTTCCATTTTACTAAGTTTAACGTTGTTGACGTTTGTTTTTTCTTCGCGAATAGTAAGTCGACTTTCCTTTTCAGCGATATTTTTATCTCTTTCATCTAAATTTTTCTTAATCTTGCCTAATTCTTCCCTATCGTTCTGCAGCTCTCGCTCTAATTCTTTATTGTCCATGGTGATACCCTCTCTAAAAACAATTTGTTTAAACTACATACTTATATATAGGAATCCTCCCCCAACTAGACGAGTAACAACATGAAAATTAACAACATTTGGTCCGTTTTTATCTGCATGCTAGCCTTTGGATGTAGCGCTTGCAAGCCAGACATAGAAACAGATACAACTGAAGCCGAACCATCTCCCATCACGTGGGAAGACTGCGGGTATAATAGCGGTGATCATCCATGCAACATCACACTCACCGATCAAAATGGTGAAGAATGGGATCTTTATGATCATTATGGATCTTCGTTCGTCTTAGATTTTAGCACTGAATGGTGTGTCTACTGCCAAAAGGCGGCCGAAAACACACAATTAATTCATGACGACTATTCGGACAAAGACCTGATTTACGTCACCATTCTCATTGAAGACTCAGAAGGAAATTCGCCTCCAGCCGAGGGTGTAATAGAAAATTGGGCAGACTATTATGGAATTACTGCACCGGTATTAAAGGGTAGCCGAGATATGATGGATACCACCGGAACCAATGGCTGGCCAATCACAGGGTGGCCCACGTTTTACTTTGTGAACAAAGACATGGAGATATACACCACCTTGAAAGGTTATAGCGACACCACACTTCTGACCCTCATAGACAATATGATGGTTGATGAAATATCTTCAGACTAATGGTAGACGGTGTCATGAGGTTCTAACGTTTCCTCATGTACACTAAGGATCTCACCTGATTCTATTAGCTTAATTAACCAGCCGCTAGAATATGGTGCGTCCGTCTCTTCTGTGATAAAGTAATCTAAATCAATTATTTCTTGCGGATCTTGAATTTCACACTCACATAGGATTATTGCTAATCCTGCATCAAGCCACTGTACAACATCACCGGGTTTCATTTAGCACCTCTCCATACCAAACTTTAAAAGTCTCATCTGACATTCCGCCTCTCACCATCTCTAGTTCTTCTTCTGATAATTCATCATAGTCTATTATGAACTCAATATTTCCAGCCCCGAACATAACTGCCCAAGCATCATTGGCAGAATTATAATTGAGCACTATACCGGGTTCACTATTTATTTCTATTAGATCGCCAATTTTCATATCTTTTCTACTACTTGAAGCGCTGCGCCGCAATTGCCTTCTGAAATTTTGCCATTTGGCCACAGCACAGTAACGGTATTTTTAAGATACTTGCCCCAGGCCGAATAATTTTTACCAAGAAAATGATCAGTAGAATCTAGAACGTCGATGATGATTCCGACTTCTTCGCTAGCAGGAAAGACTCCACCCTTGGCTGTGTGCCAGGCGGACTTTTGTTTTACCAGATCTCCAATTTTCAAAATTAGTCCTCAGAAAATCTACTAGAAGCACCTATTGAGTCATCTTCCTTACCAGCTTCATAGCCGAGTGTATAATCTCTATCTTTGTGCATTCTAATGGTATTACCTTCGTAGCCATCCAGGTATCCTAATCTATATCTTGAAAATGGGGAAATCTCGTGGTTTTCTTGCATTGTTTATTATCTTCACGTTTTAAGAACAACTTCATAACCGGCGGCTTCTTTGACCACGCCGTTAACAAATATTAAATATCCTCTCGGATGCCCTGGATTTTTCTGATACCTTCCAATTATTATTCCTAATTTATCATTATAAAAAACTAGTTCTCCTTTTTTCAATTTAAACTTCATTTTATGGTTTCCACACCGGTAGCTGGAGCGAGATCATCAATCATCAGAAATAAGCATACCCTGGTTATCAAAATATACCGTGACAAACATGTCGCGACACACCTGGAACCAGTTTGCGTGCAATAATGGGTAGTCGTTAGGAATTACGTAAAATGAAACTTGAGTCCACAGATTCTTTTTTTTCGAATATGTACATCTAATCTTTAAAGTGTTTTGATCGGAGTTTATGTACCCAAAATAAACCATTTCACAGCCAGCCTGGTCCATATTAACTAGTGTTCCATCAACACACGGGCTCTCAGATGACACAAGGTCCGGACCAGCATATCGCTGTCTACCAGCGCATGAAAGTAAGAACACAAACAGTAAATATCTAAACATTTATCTTTGTGGACAGCACTATTAACTCCACTGCTCGGATTCCCTGCCAGTGTCACCTGTGTCCCAGGTATCCTCAAGCGTTGGCTTACCCGGCTTACCATCAGGCCCCACCCAGACAGGGGTGAGGCCAATTTCGCAGCTTGAGAGAATAACCACCAGGACTAACCTAATCGTGTTCATCATCTGATTCATCGGGATAATTTTCCCATTCCATACCCGGATTTAAATCAGAAGGTCGACCTATCCCGGGAAAATTGCGATTTCCCTTTTTAACTTCTTCTAGCTCCGCAAGAGATGCTTCTTTAAATCGGGGATGCTTCTTTTCAGCCTCGGAACACTTCATACAAATAAGTTCTACATCGAACATTGACATAGTGTGAATATCAGTACTTTTGAAGCACCTCTGGCAATATCCAGTCCAATCTTGATACGAGTTCATATACTCTCATCTCCATTTTGTAGTCTAGCGGTGTATTTCTCGGCAGTTTTCTGCGCGCTGGGTCCACGAGAGACACCAAGCACTACTTCGCCCTTCTTGCCATTGACAAGGATAACTGCCCAGGATCCGTCCTCGTTGAGGCGCGCTTCATAAATGGGCTTAACCTTCTTCACCCTCTTCTTGGGTATCTTTCTCGTTGTCATTTTCTTTATTTTTGTTTTTGCCATTCTTAATCACCTCAATGACTGGTATTGCTAACATTATTACGGCACAGCCCAACATAATTCCAGCAGTCAATCCCCGAGTTGCTGGATCCGTGGCTGCAGCCAAACCGTCCGAAAAAGTATTAAATCCTGTGGCTCCAATTACTGCTCCAAGCAGAGGGTTGGCCTTCTTCCCAAGTTTCTTAGACAGCCACCCTTCAATATCCATCCCCAGATACATACCAATGAGAACGATACCGTTGTCAATTGCTCCAAATGCAAATCCATCCAACATTTAGGATCCTGCTGCGATCGCAAGAGCGTCTAGCGCTCCTATATCAGACATTCTATGACTCGTTCCGCACGTCTCTATATCTGCACCTGCAGCAGCTAGTTCTAAACTATCACCAATAGGTACGATATCATCATCTTCACAATGGAGTACAGTCGTGCCAGCAGGAACTGATGGAGCTACTCCAAACATTCTCCATGCAGGAGCAATCAATACCAGCCTTGCTCCGCGAGAGTTGACTGCCATGGCCAATGCCCCGCCGCGACTAGAGCCTACAATTACGTCTGGCTCAAATTCATCAATTGTAGCTTGAGCAGAAGCAACAGCCTCATCAAAACTGCCATGTAGAGATTCAGGCTCTACAACGTCGTGTCCAGCTCCACCTAGAAACTTAGGCTTAGTACCACCACGCACTGATTCCTTTCCGTGAAGAAATACAATCTTTGCCATCACTAACTCCTAACTTCATTATTATCGACTGGCTCTAAAAATTCTGGAGGCCAGAGTTTCATTCCCTTGGTTTCTTCTCCAGCAAAAATCCAAAACCAACCGGAAGGATCATCTTTTACAACAATACCAATACCGCCGTCTTCATCTTCCACATCCTGAAATGTGTATCTAACCAGGTCTCCAGCTTTAAAATTCTTCACAATACCTTCTTTACTACGATTTCTACGCAACGCGTGGCCTCAATTAAATATCCACCATGGCGATAGCTGAATCTATCAGTAGTTTCATCGGTGCCGACGGAGGCTGCATTGGGTGCACGATCTAGTTGGTCTTTGACAATCTTTATCATGTTTTCAGTGATGCCAACTTCATGAAGCTCCTTAGCAAAACGCAGCATTAAATCCTCATATTTTTCTTTATGCATCTTCATTTACTACCTCTAGGGAATTTTCAGCCATATTTTCTGTCATCCTACCGTTTGCCCAAAGTACTGTGATCTTGTGCGCTCCTAAAAATTTTAGCCATTTAGGGGGTATAGGATGATCAGTAGCGGTAGCAGTCATTTCTACAACAACACCAATCATTTCAGATCTTTTCATACCCTTAAGTTTGACCAGCTTTTCTCCTTGTTTTACCAGATCTCCAACTTTCAAAACTAGTCCTTCTCCTTGTTTTACCATGTCACCAACTTTCATTGATCTCCCCACAGTCTCCAGATCGCATCTGGGTCTTCTTCTTCTACTACCAAAATTTCATCCACAGGAAACCACCCATCCCAATGCTCACCATTTGGCTTTGGCTTTACAGCCTCCACTCGTATAGAAACTCGCCCATTGAAACAGGCCGCAGATTTAGGACCATCTTTCACACTAAATGCGTGTCCATTTTCTCTAATACGATTCTTCGTTCTAGAAGATGCACCCTTGCTTGCCGTAATGAGAACTATAGAATCTAACACCACTCCACCATTTTGACCTTCCCGCGGCACAGCTTCTTGTTCTTACGTGCTCTAGAAGATGATGCATCCAAATCACGCACTGCGCGTGGACGCCACTGAGCAGGATCGCCAGTCCTATCAAGAATAGCCTTACGAGCCGCAGCCTTTTGAGCCTTAAACGGGTCAAACATTTTATTTTTTCCCATAGAAATCTTCCTTATAGTACTATTATACCATACTGAGCACTCTTTTTTACACTAAATGTCAACTATTTTTTATCATCATCATTATTATTATAGTAGCTGAAGAAAATGCTGCTGAATAAAAATGGAGAGAAATATGGCCCGTTCGTATCGTACAAATTATAAAATGGAGTAAAATCGTTCCTGTCTTCCATTTCAGACATCAAGCAAGCAATTTCTTCTTTCAACATTTCTAATTCTTCTTCTTTCAACATTTCTAATTCTTCTTCTTCTCGCTTTTTTTGCTCTTCTAATTGAACACGATATTCTTCTAAAATTACTAATTCACCCATGGTGCTGGACCAACTCAACAGGAATTAAATCAATAGGACATTCCCAGTTCAAGCCATACATTGGCCACATCACTTGAATGCAGCATTCATCAGGCTCACACTCCTCCGCGTATACAATTATTCCTGGACCAGTCCGATTGAGACGACGCTCAAGAACAAAAACTAAATCTCCTAATTTAAATCCCATCAAAATATTAGACTCTTTCTATATCTCAAGATTTTTCGGATTGGAAGCCAAACTTTTGAGCTTATGTCTAGCTCATCTGTAAATTGCTCTAGAGCGTCTAGTTGTTTAGCCTCTGCTAAATTAAAAACGGCTTCAGGGTCTATGTTAAGCTTTTCAAAGTCAGATTTTAGAATCTTTAACCCATCTAGCTCTAACATGAACAATCGAAATTGCCAGCCGATTAATGAAACTAATTGAATAGGATTAAGCTGCTTAACTACTCTGGGAAGAAAATGAATCCCTAGTGCCACATGCCTGGCTTCATCTCGCTCAAAATATTCTAGCAAATCTGCAAGCACTGGCTCTGGACGAGCCTTCCTGATCTCTTGAAAGATTGTTAGCGCAATGGGTTCTACCATTAGCTGCATACCAAGCAGCTTCTTCGCCAGACAGTCAGTCGAAAGGACCATACTCAACGATTTTTCTACCGGACGGGGAATTCCTGTTGGTATTGTTCCATAAAGCTGCAAATAATCGCGCATCACATAAAAATGTCTAGCTTCATCATGAGCCTGACTGGTAGCTGCCATCTTGGCTTCTATTTCGTCTAGCCGTTCAGCCAATTGAAGCGATACTTTCCATGCAGCTAGCTCTCCCCAGAGAATAACAGCAAATATATTTCTAATTGCTTCTTGCTTTGAGCTTGGAAGAATATGAATTTCGCCATGCTTGGCTATAAGTTCTTCGAGCACGGCTTTTCCATCCCAAATTTTGTCTTGCCCGCGATGATAAATGTTTTCTAGAATCTCTAGAGACCTCGTCCTCTCTTCCAAAGAAATCAAAGATTGGTCTACAATTTTCATTACACTTCCTGACTTGTTGCCTGAAAATATTTAGCAGGAAAATCAGAAAATGTGGAAAATCTATTAAACCATTTTACAGGTTCTATCCAGCAAACTCTCACATGGTGATGACTCACATCAATTTCACCATT
>Ga0310122_10001280_pt1 | contig 16099 bp, 11 predicted proteins | sample CB6_Bottom_1051__FD_203503 | JGI IMG/M metagenome (GOLD analysis project Ga0310122, IMG submission 203503) | Marine microbial communities from Western Arctic Ocean, Canada - CB6_Bottom_1051 | ecosystem: Environmental > Aquatic > Marine > Oceanic | place: Canada: Western Arctic Ocean | collected...
CGACCGGTGGATTGCCTATGAGTCGAACGCGTCGGGTCACTTCGAGGTGTATGTCCAGCCGTTCCCAGAGCTGGACGACGGGAAATGGATGGTCTCGGTGGATGGTGGGACGCGACCGTTGTGGGCACCCGACGGCCGCGAGCTCTTTTTTCTCGACGACAGCCGCTTGATGGCCGTCGCAATGGAGAGCGACTTCAGTGTCAGACCGGGGACCCCGGAGATCTTGTTCGACGAGCCATCCCTTCAGACTCCGGCTCGCAACTACGACGTCGCCCCGGACGGAAGACGGTTCCTGGTCATTCGTCACGGTGGCTCCGCCGACGACCCATCGACCGGGCACCGGGTCGTGCTCGTGCAGAACTGGCTGCTGGAGCTCCAGCGCCTCGTCCCCACCCGCTAGGAGCGTTCTCCTGGTTTCTCGCGGCGATGTGAGGTCGGGCCTCGATGCTCGCAAACTACATGTGTAGTATGTAGTTGCAGCAGGCGCTCCGGCGGGCTGCGTCGTAGGGCCGTCGCGTGCCAGACACTACCGCTGTGACCTCATCAGACGACCTCGCGTCACGAGTCGACGCGGCGTTCGCCCCGGACGGCGCACTGGCCGGCGCGCTGCCATCATTCGAGACGCGAGACGGCCAGCTCGACATGGCGGTCGCCGCCGCCGAGGTGTTCGAGAGCGGCGGGGTGCTCCTGGCCGAGGCGGGCACCGGCACCGGCAAGACCCTCGCGTACCTCGTACCGGCCATTCTCAGTCGACACCGGGTGCTCATCTCGACCGGGACCAAGCAGCTACAGGATCAGATCTACTACAAGGACCTGCCTGCCTTGCGCGGAGCACTGGGGGTGGACTTCACCGCCACGTATATGAAAGGCCGAGGCAATTACCTGTGTCTTCACCGGTTCGACGCCTACCGGACCGGCGACACCCTCTTCACCACCACCGACGAGGGATACGTCGAAGAGATCGCTGAATGGGCCCGGCAGACCGAGACCGGCGACCGTACAGAAATCGAAGACCTGCCCGACAACCTCCCCTTCTGGGGTGAGATCTCGGCGACGTCGGAGAACTGCATCGGCACCGAGTGCCCCCAATACCAGGAATGCTTCGTAACCCGGATGCGCCAGCGCGCGGCCGAGTCGGATCTGGTGATCGTGAACCATCACCTGCTCTGTGCCGACGCGGCGGTGCGCCAGTCCTCCTACGGCGAGGTGATTCCTGCGTGTACCTACGCGGTCATCGACGAGGCCCACCAGCTGGAGGATGTCGCCACGCAGTACTTCGGGGTCTCGGTGAGCACATACCGGCTGGAGCGGCTCGTCGGGGACGGCCGCCGGTATGTCGCTCGTGACCTGGAGCACCACCCGGACAGCGCCGACATACTTCGCAAAGCGATCGACCACGTGGAACAACACGCGACACTGTTCTTCAGTGCCGTCCAGGTCCACCTGCCCTCGACCGACCGTACACGGCTGAACACCACGATCCTCGAACCGGTGGCCGAGCCAGGACGACGTCTCGCCAGCGCCCTACGGGCACTCGAGCCGGCAGCGGCGCACGCCACCGACGCCTCCGAAGACATCCGGTCGCTCGGGCGCCGGGCCGGTGAGCTTGAGAAGCACGTGGACTTCGTGCTGGCAGTCGCAGACGAGGGCTTCGTCTACTTTTCAGAACGCCGAGGACGGGGGCTGTTTCTGCGCGCGTCACCGGTCGATGTCTCGGTGATCGTCCGTGAGCTGCTGCTCGAACGGATGGAGGCCACGATCCTCACGTCAGCCACCCTCGCCGTGGATGGCTCGTTTGACTATCAGCGCACGCGGCTCGGGATTCGCGACGCAGTCGAGCTCCGCCTGGCCTCCGAGTTCGATTTCGCGGAGCAGACCGTCTTGTATCTGCCGAAGCGCATGCCGGAACCGCGGGCACCGGACTTTACGACCGCCGCGGCGGAGCACATCCGAGCCCTGCTGGAGGCGACACGTGGTCGTGCCTTCGTCCTCTTCACCAGCTACGCGAACCTGCACGACGTGCACCGGCTCATCGAACACACGACACCATTTCCCCTACTGGTCCAGGGAACAGCCCCACGCTCGGTGCTCCTACGCGACTTCCGGGCCACACCGAATGCCGTACTGCTGGCCACGTCGAGCTTTTGGCAAGGTGTCGACGTCGCGGGCGACACGCTAAGCTGTGTGATCATCGACAAGCTGCCGTTCGCACCACCGAGTGATCCGATCACGGCGGCACGTATGGAATCGATCGCGAAGCTGGACGGGAACCCCTTCGACGAGTATCAGGTGCCGCTCGCGATTCTAGCGCTGCTGCAGGGTCTGGGGCGCCTCATCCGTCACCGGCAGGACCGCGGTGTGCTGTCGATTCTCGACCCACGTATCCTGACCAAGGGCTACGGCCGGCGGTTCTTGGCGTCCCTGCCTCCGACACCGGTCGTCCGGGAGATCGGCCAGGTCGAGCAGTTCCTGGCACGGAAGCGGGTATAACATTGACGCTCATGGGATCCCGCGCGACTACGTATTTCCGAGGTGTGGGCGGCGTCGCTGTAATCGTGATGCTGTGGGTGAGTAGCACCCACGCCCAGACGACCGGCACCGTCCGCGGTATCGTCGCAGACCGGAACGGACAGCCGGTGCCCGGAGCGACGGTGTCGCTCGAGGCCCTCGCGACCGGCGGCGCGCTGTATGAGACGTCGACCGACGGAAGCGGGCACTTTGAGCAGACCGGACTCACCCCGGGCCAATACAGCGCGACCGCCGACAAGGATGTGATTGGCGGGCAGGTCTTCCGTGTCCTCGTACATCCTGGCGGGTCGGTGGACGTCCGCTTTGTTCTCGAGCCGGGACGCACGCCGGCGACCTGGCTTCGAGCGGCGCGGAGCAGCGAGGCGCGGGTGGCGGCCTTCGAAGCCGGGGTCCGCGCCAGCCGGGCCGGCAACCTGGAGGACGCCATCGCCCAGTTCCAAGCGGTGCTGCGCCTCATGCCGGCCTGTGTCGACTGTCACTTCAACATCGGCGTGTCGTATGGCCAGTTGGGCAGATTCGAGGAAGCCGAAGGGGCCTTCAGAGACGCGTTGCGCATTCGATCTGACTACGCTGCCGCCTACTACGGTCTGGCGGACATTTACAGCAGACAACACCGTACAGAAGAGGCCGCGGCCGCCCGCGGCGAAGCCAACCGCATCGCGGTCAGCTCGCTCGCCGCCGACCGCGCCCGCGCCCAAGACACGCTAGACCGCGGGATCGCGTTCTTGAATTCCGACAACCTGGAGGACGCCGTCAGACTGTTCAGAGAGGCCCTCGAGACCGACGCCACGCTGGTCGAGCCCTACTACTGGCTGGGGCTGGCGTATGAGGCCGTCGGCGACCTCGACGCTGCAACTCGGACATTGTCCCGGTATCTCAGTGCGGCGCCTGACGGCCTACACGGCGACGAGGCGAGACGCCGCCTGGCCGCGAACAACCGCTAGCGGTCGGAAGCGCACGCCACACGTTTCGACGGTCATGGAGCTGGAACCCCTGATCACGGCGAACCTGAACGCGGTCCATGCCCGGATCGCCAACGCCGCCGCCGCCGCGGGGCGCGACACGACGGAGATCTGCCTGGTCGCCGTCTCGAAGCGGTTCGGCCCCCGGTATGTCGAGGCGGCGACCGCCGTCGGGCTCACCGACATGGGGGAAAACAAGGTGCAGGAGGCGCTCCAGAAACAGATGGCGACCGGCGCACGTCGCGTCACCTGGCATCTGATCGGGCACCTGCAATCGAACAAGACCCGGAAGGCGGCTGAAGCGTTCGACTGGATCCACTCGGTAGACAGCGTTGACCTGCTTCGCCGGCTCGACCGCGCGGCTGCCGCCTGCGGTCGGTCGCCGCACCTCCTCATTCAGGTCGACCTGGCCGACGAAGCCACCAAGCACGGCGCGCCGGAGGCCGAGGTCCGACGTATTCTTGATGCCGCCGCCACGTGCCGAACCGTCGAGGTCCGCGGCCTCATGGTCCTGCCACCCCGGTCCCAGGACCCGGAAGACACCCGCCCCTACTTCCGTCGTCTGCGAGAGCTGCGCGACGAGCTGCGCGCGGCGGGGCCCGACCGCTCGCGACTCGACCATCTCTCGATGGGCATGAGCCACGACATCGAGGTGGCAGTGGAAGAAGGCGCCACGATGGTCAGGGTGGGCACTGCGCTGTTCGGCCCACGGCCAACCGCCACCACACTGTAGCGACACGCTGCTACGACCGACATATAGGGGTGGACACACGGTCCGCAACGTTGTGAGGCAGAGCGATGAACATAGCACCACTGGACCTACGGCGGGCACGCTTCGGCTCGGCAGTACGGGGGTTCAATCGACCCGAAGTCGTTAGTTTTCTGAACGAGGCCGCCGACGGCTACGAACAGGCGCTTCGCGACACCGACCGGCTGCGACAGGAGCTCGTCTTGGTGCAGCAGCAGCTCGAAGTGCACCGCAAGCGCGAGGCGACCTTGCGGGACACCCTGCTAACAGCGCAGCGCGTCTCGACCGAGGTGCGCGAGAGCGCCACGCGCGAGGCAGAGCTCATCGTGCGAGAGGCGCGGGGCCGGGCCGACGAGCTGACGCGAAAGGCGGGCGACCGGTGTCAGGATGTCGAGCGGGAGATCACGGAGCTACGACGGAAGCGCATTGATGCGGAAGCCTCGATTGAAGGCTCGATCACAGCGCTGCGGCACGCGCTCGAGTTCGCAAGACAACAGGACCTCGAGCGACAGGACGACACGATCCGCCAGCACCACCCGCGACCCAGCGAGGGACGGGCCGTCATGGTCCTACCCATACCACGCGCCGTCGCGGCGCTCGAGTCCGTGCCGGCGGAGTGAGGGGCGAAGAAGCCAGAAGGCAGAAGCACAGACGCCCTGTCGCTTCGCTCCACCGGCGATGGCGTCGTGGTGTCGATACGGGTGATTCCTCGTTCGAGCCGCACCCAGATCGACGAGATACGAGACGGGCGACTGTTGGTGCGTCTCAATCAGCCACCAGTCGACGACGCGGCGAACAAAGCGCTCATCAGGCTGCTGGCCACGGATCTGAGAGTACCGCGGCGCGCGGTCCAGATCGTCGCGGGAGAACGCGCCCGGCACAAGAGCATACTGATCGAAGGACTGACGGCCGAGACGCTTCTCGACCGGCTCGCCAAATTGACGTAGCACTGTCCCTACGGTCCGCGGCCGACGGCGCGGGGCGGCAGCAGTCGGTCCCACCGGGTGCGCGTAAAGAAGTTCGTGAGCGCCGATCCTAGCCGACGCAGCGTCGCAACCACGCCGACGTCGTAGTAGAAGTCGCTCTCGGCCTCGTATGACCAGTACAGCACGAACGCCCTACCCTTGACGTGCCCGATCGGCAGCGGCCCCCAGTAGCGACTGTCCTGCGAATCGCCACGGTTGTCCCCCATCATGAAAAGGTACCCTTCAGGCACTACCAAGGGACCAAACGTTCCCCGGATGTCCGGTGGCATGTGACCACCCTGGCGCATGGCATCCAGGTAGGGCTCCTCGATCGGCTCGCCGTTGATAAAAACCCTGGATTGACGCACCTCAATCGTCTCGCCGGGCAACCCGATCAGGCGCTTGATAAAGTCGCGTTCCGGCTCCTCCGGATACTTGAACACGAGCACATCGCCTCGCTGATACTCCCCGAACGGCAGCAGCGTTCGCTCGGCGGCCGTCGTCGATGGCGCGTAGACGAACTTGTTCACGAGCAAGTGGTCGCCTATCAGCAGATTCTGCTCCATCGACCCGGTCGGAATCTTGAAAGCCTGGACCACCCAGGTGCGCACGAAGAGCGCCAGAATCACCGCGGTGACAATCGCCTCGAAGTACTCCCGCGTCGTGGATTTCTTGAATGACATGAGACTCGCCGCTCGCGTGTGTACGCTACTCATCGATGGTCAGCACTGCCAGAAACGCCTCCTGGGGAATCTCGACCCGGCCGACCCGTTTCATCCGGCGCTTGCCTTCCTTCTGTTTCTCGAGGAGCTTGCGTTTGCGGCTGATATCACCACCGTAGCACTTGGCCAGGACGTTCTTGCGCAGCGCCTTGACCGACTCCCGCGCAATAATCCGTCCACCCACCGTCGCCTGGATCGCGACGTCGAACATCTGGCGCGGGATGAGTCGCCGCAGCTTGACGGCGAGCGCACGGCCCCGTGTATACGCCGACTCCTTGTGCACGATGATCGACAACGCGTCGACCGGCTCTCCGTTGACCAGCAGGTCCAGCTTGACCAGAGGCGATGTCCAAAACCCGCTGACATGGTAGTCGAGTGACGCGTAACCTCTCGAGAGCGTCTTCAGCTTGTCATAGAAATCGAGCACCACCTCGTTGAACGGCAACTCGTAGGTAATCATGACGCGGTCCGACGCCAGATACTCGAGTCCCTTCTGCACCCCGCGCTTGTCCTGGCAGAGCTTCAAGATCCCTCCAACATGCTCGGACTTGGTCAGGATCATCGCTGTGATCACCGGCTCCTCGAGGGTCACAATGCGACCGGCGTCCGGCAACTTGGCAGGGCTGTCGATGTCGAAGGTCTTGCCGTCTGTGGTGGTCACCCGATACAAGACGCCTGGCGCCGTGGTCACCAGATCCATGTCGTACTCGCGCTCGAGCCGCTCCTGGATGATCTCCATGTGCAGCAACCCGAGGAAGCCGCAGCGGAACCCGAACCCAAGGGCCGCCGAGGTCTCGGGCTCGAAGAAGAACGAGGCGTCGTTCAGCCGCAGCTTTTCGAGCGACTCACGGAGTTCGGCGTACTGGTGTCCCTCGACGGGATAGAGCCCGGCGAACACCATCGGCTTGATCTCGGTGAAACCGACGCACGCGGTGGCAGTCGGGCGCGACGTCTCGGTGAGCGTGTCGCCGATCTGCGCGTCACTCACCGTCTTGATGCCAGCGATCACGAAGCCGACCTCTCCGACCGCAAGTTCCTCCACCACCTGCAGCTTGGGTAAGAACACACCGACCTGCTCGACCTCGCATTCTCGGCCACGCGCCATCAAACGAACCTTCATCTTCGGTCGAATCACGCCATCGACCACCCGGACCAATACGATCACCCCCCGATAGGAGTCGTACCAAGAATCGAAAATCAACGCCTTGAGCGGTGCGTCCAGATCGCCGGCCGGCGGCGGAACTCGGGCGATCACAGCGTCAAGAATTGCGCGAGTGCCGACGCCCTCCTTGGCGCTGGCCATGATGGCATCGGCGGCGTCGAGACCGACGATCTCTTCGATCTGTTTCGCCGTCTCCTCGGGCTGCGCGCCCGGCAGGTCGATCTTGTTGACGACCGGCACGATCTCGAGGTTCTGGTCGACCGCCAGATACGCGTTGGCCACCGTCTGTGCCTCGACGCCCTGGGATGCATCGACCAGCAATACCGCCCCCTCACACGCGGTGAGCGCACGGGTGACCTCGTAGGAAAAGTCCACGTGCCCGGGGGTGTCGATCAGGTTGAGGACGTGGAGAACGCCGCCTTCCGGCGTGTAGTGCAGCCTGACGAAGTGGGCCTTGATGGTGATACCGCGTTCGCGCTCCAGGTCCATCGTGTCGAGCACCTGGGCCTCCATCTCCCGCGGCCGCAGGGCCCCTGTGAGCCCGAGGAATCGATCCGCCAGGGTCGACTTCCCGTGATCGATGTGCGCGATAATGGAGAAGTTACGGATAAAACGCTGGTCCATGGACAGACGGCCATTATACTCGGCGCGCCGCGACACTCTTACCTCCCGCCTCCGTTCGCGGGTGTCACCTTCACGGCGAACTACGCGAGGTCTCGCCGAAGCCTTGGCGACGGCGGACTGCCTCCTGGGAAATCGTGCGTGTCCTACCGCGCGTCGAGCGGCACGAAGGTCTGGGGATACTCCGGACCGATATAGTCCGCCCGGGGTCTGATGAGGCGATTGTTCGCGTACTGCTCGAGCACATGGGCCGTCCAGCCCGCCACGCGGCTCACGACGAAGATCGGCGTGAACAGCCCCACCGCGATCCCGAGCGTGTGATAGGTGGAGGCGGAGTAGAAATCGACGTTGGCGTCGATCTGCTTCTCCTCCTTCATCACCGCCTCAATGCGCTCTGACATCTCGAACCAGCGCGTGCGCTTGGCCTGCCGGCCGAGGTCTCGCGACATTTGACGCAGATGGGTCGCCCGTGGATCCTCCGTGCGATAGACCCGATGACCGAAGCCGGGCACCTTCTGCTTCCTGCGCAGCATCTCCCGGACCATCGCGACCACTCGCTCGTCGTCGGCGTCCTCCCCGATCGTCTCGAGCATCTTCATGACTTCGGCATTCGCACCGCCGTGCAACGGACCCTTCAGCGTCGCCACGCCCGCCACGATGGTCGAATGCAGATCGGTGAGCGTCGCCGCCGCGATACGTGCCGCAAACGTCGAGGCGTTCAGCTCGTGGTCGGCGTGGAGAATCAACGCCACGTCGAACGCACGGCCGGCCAGCGCGCTCGGGCGCTCACCGGTCAACGTGTACAGGAAGTTGGCGGCATGCCCGAGCACCGGGTCGGGCTGTATCGGTGCGCCACCGTTGGCCAGCCGACCCAGGGTCGCGACCAACGTGCCGACCTGCCCCGTGAGGCGCACAGCTTTGCGCATCGAAGCAACCAGAGAATCGTCACCCGCGTCTGGGTCATAGTGGGCCAAGGCCGACACGAGCGTGCGAACGGCATCCATCGTGTGACCGGGCGGAAGCGAGCGCATGAGCCGCACGATCGGCTCCGGCAGCGGACGGGCCCTGGCAAGCTCGGTCTGCAGATCGCCCAGCTCCGCTCTCGTTGGCAACCGACGATGCCACAGCAGATAGCACACCTCCTCGAACGTCGCCGACCGGGCGAGGTCGTGGATGTTGTACCCGCAGTACGCCAGCACACCTTGTTCCCCGTCGAGGTAGCAGATTCTCGACGAGGTCGCGACGACCCCCTCAAGCCCGGCCACGGCGGTTGCCTGCGTCGTCATCGGTCCTCCTCCAAGCGGAAACTCCACTGCTAAGATAGATCAGATAGACCGGACCGATGAAATCCACCCAAAGGACGGTGCCACCGGTGCATCGGCGCGCCTCCGCACCGGCTACTGCGGCCAAGCCGCGCACATGCGCGGCTCGCGGCCGCGGAGTGGGGCTCTGGGCCCCCCGCGTAGCGGCCGCGTGGGGTCCGGGGCGCAGCCCCGGCTAAACAATGACCCCCGAGACGCTTCGGAGTCTACTCGAACAGGTGCGTAGCGGCGCGCTCGCGGTGGAAACCGCCCAGACGCGGCTGACTACGTCGATGCGTCAGGCCCCATTCGAGGACCTCGGGTTCGCACGTGTCGACCACCACCGCGCGATCCGACAAGGGTTTCCGGAGGTGGTCTTTGGCGAAGGCAAGACCCCGGACCAGATCGCCGAGATCGCCGCGCGGATTGTCGCGGCCGGACACAGTCTGCTGGTGACCCGGACCGACGCCGACGCCTTCGCCGCTGTCCGCGACCGCGTGGACGGGGTTGTGTTTCACGAGACCGCCCGCGTCCTCAGTCACACGACGCACAAACACCCGACCGGGTACGGCACCATTCTTGTCGTTTCCGGTGGCACCTCCGACCAGCGCGTATCCGAAGAAGCGGTGGTCACCAGTGAGGTCATGGGCAACCACGTCGAACGCCTCTATGACGTCGGTATCGCCGGGCTGCACCGCCTGCTGGCGGAGCGACCGCGGCTCGAGCAGGCGCGAGTCATCGTGGTTGTCGCCGGGATGGAGGGGGCGCTGCCCAGCGTGGTCGGCGGTCTGGTCTCGGCGCCGGTGATCGCCGTGCCGACCAGCGTCGGCTACGGTGCCAGCTTCGGGGGGGTTGCCGCGTTGCTATCGATGCTGAACAGCTGTGCGGCCGGAGTGGCAGTCGTGAACATCGACAACGGGTTCGGCGCAGGAACGCTCGCAAGCATGATCAATCATCTCCCGGGGCCCGGCGCTTGAGCAGCCTTCTGTCACCGTGGTAGATTTGGAGATTCGGGTGCCGCCGCACGAGGCCGCCGGACCTCGAGGAAATCCGCACCCCAGCAACTGTCCAAACCGGGCGACACGACGTCCGACGCGGCCGCGGGCCAACGTCAGGACGCACAATGGAGGAGGCGGCAGCGGCGTTGTCGAGAGCCATCCGCGTCCACTCCGATGCACACTGGAGCCCTCACGGCCCTCGAGTTCGACCGAGTGGTCGACGCCGTCACGAGCTTCGCGCTGACCCCACTCGGCGCAGAGAAACTGGCCCGTCTGCGTCCGCTCACCGACCCCCGCTCGATCCGGACCGCGCTCACTCACACAACCGAGGGTGTCCGGTTTCTGGAAGCCAACCGGTTTCCGCTCGAAGCGCCGGACGACTTCGACTCGATCCTGGCGGCGCTCGCGATTGAGGCCCAGGTACTCGAGCCGGCACAGCTCCTGAAGCTGACCGCTTTTCTGGAATCGGTGGAACAGGTGTGCCAATCGATCACCACCGCCAGCGGGGGCCCGTTCCCGGCGCTGTCGGCGATCGTGGACGGGTGCGCGACATGGGGCCGCGAGTGCCGTGACGTGCGCAAGAAGCTCGCGGCGTCCGGTGAGGTCGCCGACGATGCGAGCCCGACACTGCAGACCATCCGCAACCGGGCCCGGAAACAGCGAAACCGGTTGCGCGGCACCCTTGAGTCATATCTGCGTGGCCGGGACACGAGCCGGTATCTGCAGGAGCAGGTCGTCACCGAACGGAACGGCCGGTTCGTGCTGATCGTCCGGTCGGAGCACCGGACCGCGATCCCCGGCATCATTCATGGCAGCTCGGCAAGCGGTGCGAGCCTCTTTCTCGAGCCACTGAGCACGGTCGACATCAACAACGAGATCGTGGCACTCGAGGAGCAGGAGCGGGCAGAGGTCCGACGGGTGCTCTTGGCCCTCGCGATGGCGTTCCGGCGGCGCGCAGTCGACCTACACCGAACGCTGACGCTCGCGACCGAGATCGACGTGCTGCAGGCCCGGGCGCGGTTCGCAGACGCAGTGGGCGGCGTGGAACCGCGGGTCACCACCGACCATACGATCGAACTGCGCGACGCCAGGCACCCGCTCTTGATGGCCAGTGTCAGGCGCCGGCTCGGGACGCCGGAGGAAGGCGAGGCAGTCGAACCGGTGCCGGTCGACATCGTCATGCGCCAGCCCACACGAGCACTGATCATCACCGGCCCGAACACGGGTGGTAAGACGGTCGCCCTCAAGACCGCCGGGTTGCTCGCCCTGATGGCGCAGGCCGGCCTACACATCCCGGCCGCGGCGGGGTGCCACGTGCCGGTGTTCCGCTCGGTGTTTGCCGACATCGGCGACGAACAGTCGATTGCCGCCAACCTGAGCACCTTCTCGGGTCACGTCGAGCACATCGTCGAGATGGACCGACGGCTGGCGCTACCGGCGCTGATTCTGCTTGACGAGGTGGGGGCAGGCACCGATCCCGTGGAAGGGGGCGCACTGGGACGAGCGATCGTGGAGCACTTCCGGCAGCGCGGCGCTCATGTCATAGCCACCACACACGACGACGTGCTCAAGGCGTATGGCGCCACCACCGAGGGAGTCAAGTGCGCAGCGTTCGGCTTCGACCCGGAGACGTTCGCGCCAACCTATCGGCTGGTGTATGGCTCCACCGGCCGAAGTCTTGCGCTGGAGATCGCCGGTCGGCTGGGTCTTGACCCGCAGATCATCAAGACGGCGACCGCATTGCGCAGCGCCCGGGAGGCGCAACTCGCGGACCATCTGGCGCGGGTTGACAAGGACCGTCGACAGCTGGACGAACTGCGCGGCACGCTCGACAAGCAGCAGACGGGGCTCGTAGAGCGGGCCACCCGGCTGAAGAAGCGCGAGACCGAGCTCGAGCGCCACGAACAGGCACGTCGGAAAGACCTCGGGCAGTCGCTCGACACTCGGCTTCGCGCAGCACGCGAACAGATCGATGAAGTGGTCGATACGCTGCGACGGCGAGCCGCGACGCTCGAGCGGGAGGCGACGGAGCGGTCCGCTCATCGCCAACCGGCGCTGTCGACGGGCGACAGCGGCGCCCTACGCGGCGATGCGCGTCACGCGCTCGACGAGATTGCAAGCGGCTTCCCAACACCGATGACGCCACCATCGTCCACCCGCGGCCTCGACCCCTCAATCGGCGTCGGCAGCCGGGTCGTGGTGCGCACGCTCGGTGTCGAGGGCACGTTGCGGTCGGTACAGGGCGGCGAGGCGGAGGTCGACGCGCGCGGCAAGCGGGTCCGCGTGCCACTCGCATCGCTCGAGGCCGCCGCGCCGCGCCGGACGCCGGCCGCGCCGCAGAACCACGTCTCGATTCAGGTCGAGGCCCCCACCGGTCCGCTCGACGAGCTCAACCTGATCGGGTGCCGTGTTGACGAGGCGCTGTCACGAGCGGAGAAGCATCTGGACCAGGTGCTGCTAAGCGAACAGCGCATCGTGCGATTCATTCATGGACACGGGACCGGTCGGCTGCGACGGGCGATCGCCGAGTTCCTCGCCACGCACCCGCACGTGCAGCGCGTCTCGGCCGCACCGCCCGAGGCAGGCGGCAGCGGCGTCACCGTGGCGGAGCTAAAGGAATGACAGGTCTCCTGCCTTCTGCCTCCTACCTCCTGCCGCCTGGAGGCACCCGAGTCTGACGTGGGTCTGTTTCCGCAGCTCTTCATCGATGACCTGAAGGCACAGGCAGACATCGTGCAGGTGGTGCAGGACTACGTCCCCCTCAAGAAGGCCGGCACCAGCTATAAGGGGCTGTGTCCGTTTCATTCCGAGAAGACGCCATCATTCCACGTACATGGCGACAAGGGGTTCTTTCACTGCTTCGGATGTGGGGTCGGTGGCGACGTGCTCAAGTTCCTCGAGCTACAGGAAAAGCTCGGGTTTCAGGACGCCGTGCGACAACTGGCCCAGCGCTTCGGTGTCCAGGTCCCGGAGCCGAACGTCGAGCGGGATGCTGCGGCCGAGTCGGAGCGGGAAGCCATGCTCGGCGCACACGAGGCGGCGGCGGACTACTTCAGGTCGTGTCTGGCAGACGCGGCCGGCCGGCCGGCACGCGAACATCTCGACGCGCGGGACCTGACACGGGAGACGATCGAGTTGCTGGGATTGGGTTTTGCCCCAGCGACCCGGGACAGCCTGATCACACACCTACGCGCCCGCGGATACTCGGATGAGCTCCTACAGCGCAGCGGCCTGGCCACCGCACGAGACGGACGCCCGTTGATCGATCGGTTCCGCAATCGCCTGGTCATCCCCATCGCACGGGACACAGGGTCGATCATCGCCTTTGGTGCGCGAGCGCTGCAGCCAGACCACCAACCAAAGTATCTGAACTCGCCGGAGACGGCCATTTATTCGAAAGCGCGTACGTTATATGGGTTACATCTCTCGAAGTCGGCCATCCGCAAGGCCGGATACGCGATACTCGTGGAGGGCTACTTTGACCTCGCGCAGGCGGTACAGGCCGGTGTAACCCCGGTCGTCGCGTCCTGTGGCACCGCGGTCAACGAGCAACAGGTCACGCTGCTCAAACGGTTCACCGCGAAGGTGATCGTGAGCTTCGACCCGGACCCGGCCGGCGCCGGCGCCGCGGCGCGCTCGGGCGAGCTGCTGCTCGCCGCAGGTCTCCAGATCAACGTGGCCGTGCTGGACGATGGGGAAGATCCCGATACGTGTATCAGGAGGCATGGATCGGCAAAATATGTAGAAAAACTGCGCACGTCCGAGCCATATCTGGAATACTTACTAGATCGGGAAGCAGCCCTGCGCGACCTGACTCGGGGCGACCACCAGCGTGAGTTCCTGACGAGAATGCTGCAGGTCGCAGCGCGAATTCCGGACGCTGCGACCAGAGACCTGTTCGCGGATCGGCTCGCGCACAAGGCGCGGATCCTCGAGGATGTCGTGCGGACGGAGATCCGCAAGGCGGCGGTGGCCCGACGAACGACGCTGCACGACACCGAGCGGCATGTCTCAGCGCGACCACCGGTCAAGACCGCGGAAAAGGGGCTGATCTGGGCGCTCGTGCGGGACACCTCGTCCGCTCTGAAGGCGATCATGGAGTTGACCGACGATGACCTCGCCGGTCTAGCGACGGCGCCGATTCTATCGACGGCCCGGTCTTTAGCCGACTGGCCGGCGGATACCGTCTTCGACACGCTCCGCGAACGTCTAAGTACAGAGGAGGCAGCGTGGATGGCGCGCGTGGGGGCCGAGGACCACCCGCCGGCGCCGGCGGCCGCCTGCGGGCAAGAGCTGAAGCGGCGCGGGTATGAGCGGGAGCGCACGGCGTTGCAGGACGAAATCGACCGATGCCAGCAGCTGGGCACACCGTCGGCGCTGGCCGAGATCGACGTGCTCTGGCGAAAGAAGCGTGACTTGTTAATGAAACTCGAATCGCTGCGAACGTGACGGCCGGATGAGCCCGAATCCGCGGGTTACGACTGGACCTGGCGGACGACCCACCGAGGAGGAACGCAGTTGTCGCTCGAAGAAAAGTACGACGAAGTCCGACAGCTCATCGAGATCGGCAAAGAGAAGGGATTCCTGCTCTATGACGAGGTGAACGAGATCCTCCCCCCCGACATCACGAGCTCCGACCAGCTGGACGAGTTGTTCACGGCGTTCGGCAACGCCGGCATCGAGGTCGTCGACTCTGAACAGAAGTATCACGAGCGCAAGCTCTCGGATCGGCGAGATGAGGGCTCGGACAACATCGAGCTGGATCTGACGCCGAGCGCGATCGACAAGACCAACGATCCGGTCCGGATGTATCTGCGCGAAATGGGGACGGTCCCTCTGCTGACCCGCGAGGGCGAGGTCGAGATCGCCAAGCGGATCGAGCGCGGCAAGCTGTCGATCATCAAAGCGATCTCGAGGACGCCGACCATTGCCAAGGCGGTCGTCCGGATGGGCGAGCAGCTAAAGAGCGGCGACCGCACCATCCGGGAGCTGGTGGTGTTTCACGACGACGAGATGTCCGAGGATCGGATCAACCGCCGAGCCCGTGCCTTCATGGCGCACACAGAGACGATCCGGAAGGCACGTCTAGACGTCATTCGACGCGAGAAGAAGGTTGGGACGATCTCCAAGCGCGAGAAGAAGCGGTATCGACGAAACTACCGAAATCTGCTGCGGGCCCAGGTCAAGCTGTCCAGACTGATCCGTGGCATCGACTTCACCGAGCCGGTGAAGCAGCGTCTCATCGCAGGCGTGAAAGAGATCACCGAGGGTGTGAGGCGCAGCCGCCGCGAGATTGACCACCTCGACCGCCAGTTGAAGCCCACGAGTCGCCGCCGGATCAAGGACGAGGAGAGACGGCGCATCGCACGGCGACAGCGCCAGCTGCGGACCTTGCTTAGGATCCGAACCACGGAGTTGGAACTGCCGGAGGTGGCACTGGAGCGGACGCTGTACACCATCTTGCGCGGCGAGCTGTTGGCCGAGATCGCCAAAAAGGAGCTGGTGGAGGCGAATCTCCGGCTCGTGGTGTCGATCGCGAAGAAATACACCAACCGCGGGCTCCAGTTCCTCGACCTGATTCAAGAGGGGAACATCGGGCTGATGAAGGCGGTGGACAAGTTCGAGTATCGCCGTGGCTACAAATTCTCGACCTACGCGACCTGGTGGATCCGGCAGGCCATTACACGCGCGATTGCCGACCAGGCCCGGACGATCCGGATCCCGGTGCACATGATCGAGACGATCAACAAGCTGATCCGGACCTCGCGTGCGCTCGTGCAGGAGCTGGGCCGAGAACCGTCGTCGGAGGAGATCGCGGCGCGAATGGACATTCCAGTGTCCAAGGTGCGAAAGGTGCTCAAGATCGCTCAGGAGCCGATTTCACTCGAGACGCCGATCGGGGAGGAAGAGGACAGCCATCTCGGCGACTTCATAGAGGACAAACAGGACGTCTCGCCGGCCGAGGCCGTCATCAACCTCAACCTCAAGGAACAAACCGAGAATGTGTTGAGGACCTTGACCCCACGCGAGGAGAAGGTGATCAAGATGCGGTTCGGCGTCGGAGACGGAAGCGAGCACACGCTCGAAGAGG
>Ga0310122_10001281_pt1 | contig 16095 bp, 17 predicted proteins | sample CB6_Bottom_1051__FD_203503 | JGI IMG/M metagenome (GOLD analysis project Ga0310122, IMG submission 203503) | Marine microbial communities from Western Arctic Ocean, Canada - CB6_Bottom_1051 | ecosystem: Environmental > Aquatic > Marine > Oceanic | place: Canada: Western Arctic Ocean | collected...
CTTCAGCTTCTTCAGCTTCTTCAGCTGAAGTCAATCAGGAATCAAAAACTCCTGAGATCCCAACTATTAATGTTGATGAAGGATCTACTGAAGTACCATCGATTGATAATAACGAAATTAAAAAAGAAGATTTACCATTTTAATCATGAAAAAACAGTGTTTCTTTTGTTCACAAAATTTAAAGGAGATTGACTATAAAGAAAGCGAACTTTTGAAACGCTTTATTTCGGGACAAGCTAAAATTATTGACCCTCGTTACACTGGAGTTTGTACCAAACACCAACGTAAACTAGCTCAAGCGATTAAGCGAGCTAGAATTCTAGGGCTATTACCATTTATTAGAAGATAATGAATGAACAGGCTTTTTATTTTTTTTATAATTTAGCCAATAAGTATTGGCTCTTAAACTGGTTTTTTATTTTCTTTGCCCAATATCTTCCCTACCTATTAGCCATTATTTTTATTGGTTTTATATTCTGGGGTTATAAAAAAGGTAAGGATAGATTTTATTATATTTTGTTAACCGCCCTTTCTCTTTTGATGGCCCGAGGTTTATTTGTTGAATTTATTCGTTTTTTCTATCCCATTCTCAGACCTTTCAAGGCTTTGGGATTAGAACCATTGATCGAGCCAATTATGACCAGCTCTTTTCCTTCCGGTCACGCTACTGTATTTTTTGCCTTAGCTACTCTAGTTTATTTTATTAATAAAAAATATTTTTGGCATTTTACAGGAGCAGCCGTTCTAGTCAGCCTAGGAAGAATTATTGTTGGGGTCCATTGGCCACTAGATATCTTGGCTGGGGCTGTTTTGGGTATAGTAGTAGTATTGATAGCTCGTCGCTTACTTCCTTATTCTTTTGGAGAAGAGTATAATAAAAAAATATGGAATTCTTAGGCTTTACCTTAGACGTAATCGGAAAGTTGTTGGTTGGTTTCACTGCTATTATGGTCCATCATCGTTTTTTGTTGGAGCATAAGGTGGACGATTTTGTTTTTAAAACCATGAAGCGCGAGAGGTTCTTAGGTGTTATTGGTATCGTATTGATTATTCTAGGCTACATCTTGCAAGTGCCGGGTAAATTATAGTAAGTTTAATTAAATAAAATTATGGGAATTTTTAAAGAACTAAAAAATCTTTCCCCCGAAAGATTGAAAGAACTTCAATCACAAGCTCAACAAGGTCAGAAGATGATTGATGATATGATTGAAAAGCGAGTTAAAGAAGAAATTGAAACAAGAGGCTTGGTTAGTCGCGAGGAAGTCCAAAAAATGATTGAGGATAATAAATAATGGCTCCTAAGATAGGCGCTCATGTATCAACGGCTGGTGGCCTTCATACAGCCATTGAGAGGATTCAGGCTATTGGCGGTGATTGCCTTCAGATTTTTGGTGCCTCACCTCGTCAATGGGCAGCCAAGTTACCTGATGAGGAGAAGATAAAGAAATTTAAAGAAGCTGTTAAAGAAAGTGGTATTGGTCCTATCTATCTCCACGCCGCCTATCTACCTAACCTGGCTAGTCCAGTGGCTGAGACGGTAGAGAAATCTATTATCAACCTCTCCATTCATTTACAAATTACCGAACTGATTGGCGCTAACGGACTTATTTTTCATATCGGTTCTGGCAAAGAACTACCTAAAGACAAGGCGATGGCCAAAGTGGTTAAGGCCTGCAAAACTATTTTAAAAAACGTTCCTGGTAAGGCTGAGCTAGTTATGGAAAACTCTGCTGGCGGAGGTCAGAAATTGGGCTCCTCGGTGGCTGAGATAGGGGCGATGATAAAAAAGATTGATTCCAATAGAATGAAGGTTTGTTGGGATACGGCCCACTCTTTTGAAGCTGGAGTAATGGAAGAACATACACCAGCCAACATTAAAAAACTATTTGATGAGTTTGATAAAAAAATCGGCTTAAAAAAACTAGTAGCTTTGCACGTTAATGATTCCAAGACTCTTTTTAACTCTCACCATGATCGACACGAAAATATTGGCCAGGGTCATATTGGTCTGAAAGGTTTCAAAAACCTAGCTAAAGAAAAAAGATTAAATCACACGGCTTGGTTCTTGGAAGTTCCTGGATTTGATGGCATGGGACCAGACAAGAAAAATATTAATATTCTCAAGGCTCTCTTTTAATGAAAATATCTGTTAAGGCCAAACCGGCTGCTCGAGAGGATAAGGTAGAAGAGCAGGAAGGGGGTCTCTTTGTGGTTTCGATAAAAGAACCGCCCGTCAAAGGACGGGCGAATCTTGCTATCATTAAATTATTAGCCAATTATTTTTCTGTTTCTACCAGTAACGTTCGAATTATTTCTGGCCAGACATCACGCAACAAGGTAATAGAAGTTATTTTGCCTGGTGAATAACTCGTTGAGGGTAAGGAATTTCAATACCTCTCTTGTCAAAAGCAACTTTAATTCTTTTTCTTAATTCAGCTGCTACGCCCCATTGTTCTTTAGGCTTAACCTCGGCCTTGATTCGTATAACCACCGCTGAGTCATCAAAGTCGTTGATCTTAGCAAACGTAGGAGCCTCATTAAGTTTTTCACTCCACTCTTTGTCCTGGAACATCTTGGCTCCAATATCATTAACCACTTTGATCACTTTCTCGATATCAGCGTCATAAGAGATGCCAATATTTAAATTAACTCGAGCAAAGTCCTTGGTCTTATTAGCCGCCTTCTTGATTTCTCCGTTAGGGATATGATAAACGGTACCATTAAAGTCTCTAATAATAGTAGTGCGAAGACTAATCTTCTCAACCTCACCGCTAGTGCCAGTTAAATCAACAACATCACCAATGCGATATTGATTCTCTAAGAGAATAAATAAACCAGCAATCATGTCACGGATAAGATACTGAGCACCAAAACCAAAAGCTATACCCAGAATACCAGCAGCGGCAATGATCGGACCGATAGCAATACCGAACTCAGAGACGATCATTAGTAACGCCACCAGCCAAACTACTATCTTCAAAGTGCCATTGGCAACTTGAATTAGAGTATCCTCTCGTTTTTTTTCAGCCTGCTTGGTTAGAAAACTATCACCGACAATAGCTTTTCTAATAGTTCTTTCAACGACAGTTGAACCAAACCTTCTTACTACATAGGCACCAATAATAATACCTAAAATCTTAATGCCATGATCTAAAAACCAAGGCCAAACAATTGAATAAATTGTTTTATAAGTTTCTATGTCTGTGATACTTGCAAATAATTCCATAATAAAATTTACAATAACATACAATTCCAATTATCGCAACCACTGGCACTAAAAACTTTTTTTCTTGAATTGTGTTTTTATTTGTAATAGGATGGGGTTATGTACGAGCTTCCCAAATTGCCATATTCTTACGGTTCTTTAGAACCTCATATTGATGCACAAACAATGGAGATTCATTATACCAAGCATCATCAAGGTTATGTTGATAAATTAAACGTTGCTTTAGAAAATCACTCAGAGTTACAAGACAAGCCTTTAGAGGATCTACTTTGGACTTTAGACTCAATCCCTGAAGAGATTAAAAAGGCGGTACGTAATAATGGGGGCGGCCATCTTAATCATTCTCTTTTCTGGAAAATTATGAGTCCTGATGGTGGGGGCGAGCCTCAAGGAAAGCTAGCCGAAGCTATCGATAAAGATTTAGGAGGTTTTGATAAGTTCAAAGAAGATTTCATTAATGCCGCTACGACTGTTTTTGGTAGTGGATGGGCTTGGTTGGTTAAAGATGGCTCTGGCAAGTTATTGGTTCAATCAACTTCTAATCAAGATAGTCCGGTTATGGCAGGTCTTACTCCTTTATTAGGTCTCGATGTCTGGGAGCATGCTTATTATCTTAAGTATCAAAACAAGCGACCTGATTATATCGGCGCTTTTTGGAATGTTATTAACTGGGATGAGGTTAATAACAACTTTATTAAAAAGTAGCTATGAGCACTGATCGTTCTCAAGCCTTAAAACAAATTAGGGATGAGGTTTGGAATCTAAAAAAATCGCCTCTTTATCAAGAGCGAGTTAATAATCAGACACTACCCGTCATTGGCGAGGGAAGTCATAATGCTCAACTAATGTTTATTGGTGAAGCTCCGGGTCGCAATGAGGCTAAGACCGGGCGACCTTTTTGTGGGTCGGCTGGTAAGATATTAGATGAGCTACTAGCTTCTACTAGTATTAAAAGAGAGGAGGTTTATATTACTAATATTGTTAAAGATCGACCACCTAGTAACAGAGATCCTCTACCAGAAGAAATAGCTATCTATAGCCCTTTTCTCGATCGTCAGATTAATATTATTCAACCATTAGCAATTGTGACGTTAGGCAGGTTTTCAATGCGTTATATAATGGAACACTTTCATTTGGAAAATCTTTTAAGTTCTATTAGTCAATTACACGGCCAGGTTTTGGAAGCCAAAACTTCTTATGGTTCCATCAAGATTGCTATCATGTATCATCCTGCTGCCGCTATCTATAACCCAAAGACCAAGGAGATTCTTCAGAAAGATTTTCAGATTTTAACTTCATTAATTAAATAAAAACCCCCGTCATATGCGGGGGGGGATGTTTTTAGGAGCAGGTAATTCTGTTGCGCCTTTGAAATAGCGCAATTAATTTTTCAATTTCATTATCTTCATCGGGAAGATTATATTTCATTCGATACTCAGTTTCTGCATGAAACCAACGATTTTGAATGATGTCGGTTGCTACAAAATTGTGGCTTTTAAGAAACAGCTGAGCCGACAGGTGATCTTCTGGGACATCTATAACAAGCGAGCATCTTCTTTGTTGTCCCAGCTTTTCTTTGAGCTTCTTTACCAACTGAGAACCAATATTAGCTCGGCGACATTCTTTGGCAACTACCAGATCTACAACATAGATAAACTTTTTGTTGAGCTTATAAATCATAAATCCGATAATCAGAGAATCTTTTTCAGCTACCATGCCGATGGCATTTCTTTGTCGCAGCAGATTAATGATAACCTCTTCTTCGAGAGGTTCTTCAAAACTGCTGTTTTCAATGTCCATTACCTTGGACATATCACGTCTAATCATCCAGCGAAGGTGAACATCCAGGGCAAGATTTTTTGAAAGACTCATTTAAGCCTCCTTTCTGAAGAGTTTGATGCCTTTGGATAAACCGGCTACTTGATTGACAAAGTGCAGCATAGCATTAGATAGATTCTACCTACCTACTACTATTATACTATACCTTGCTTGCGTTCTTAGCCAGAGTTCTTAGATTGAATAATGATCAACTTATTATTTGATAAGTAAAAATATTTTTTTAAAACTTTTTTCTAAAAGAACTATCACAAAAGGAATGAATAATAGTGCTACAAAAATAATTGGAATAAAAAATCTAATAGATGTGCCAGAAGAAAAAATAATGATAGTTATAAATTGAGACCAAAAAAATCCTCCGATTAATAAATAATCCCGTCTTTTTATTGCTGAGGAAATAAGAGATGGTTTGATAATAATGATAATGGAAATAATAAGAAAAATAAGAACAGGAATTAAAGTCCAATAATTAATCATATTAACGTTTTCATATACTAGTGGTCCTGTTAATACTTTGTGCTTGAGAAGCTGAAAAAAATCTCCAGGACTTTCTATTATCCATTGAATATGTTTATAGGCCCTACCATCAAAAAAGGAGTTAAAATAATTGAAAGTTTTAGAATGATCTATTCCTGAAGGAACAAAGTCTTTAGGTATTGGCGTTCCCATAATAAAATTAGCAGTGCTGTTTGATCGCGATACTAATCTAAACTGCTTAGCTACAAACCAGTTTCTAAGAATAAAAGGTGACAACGTTATTACAGAGCCAATAATAAATCCAATAATAGCCTTCAATCTTTTTCTAAACCTTACTACTAACCAAATTAATATGAAGGGAGTCCAAATCAAAAAATTAAATCTCAATATTATAGACAAACCGAAGCAGCATCCAGCTAATATAGTAGGCCAAATCCATTCCCCTTTAGCCTCTTGTTTTCTGATTGCTAGAAATAATAAAAATATTGTGATTAAGATCATAAACACACCAACATACAGCGGCCTTAATCTTAGAGCTTCATTTATAAGAGGTTTATTAAAAATGACAAGAAAGAATGGCACAAGTAACATCCAAGTGTCTTTTATAGAATCTCCTTTTTTTAATATTAATTTTCCAATATAAAAAATTAATATTAATGACAATATTATAAACAGGCTTTGTATGAGAAAGATAAAGAAAATAGATTCTCCAGCAAGATAATGAAATAGCGCTACAAAATAATAATAAGGTTGATAATAATAAGATCCTGGAACAATAGCTTTCATTAACCAATCACCAGAAAATTGGATATATCGAGAATAAGATTCGTAAGTGAAAGAATCGTTACCAGGAGACAAAAAGCTAAGATATATATTATTAGCACCTAATAATAGCTTGTTAATTATATAATAAGCTGAAAAACCTATTGATCCTATAAAATAAGGCTTCCAGGTAAATAGCCAATCTTTCCAAAGAGCCCTTTTGATTATCAAGCCAAAGAATAAGATTGTTAATATTAATAATAATATTTTATTTACAATATCAACTAAATATATAGCCGAATCCATTTTGATTTGATTAGTAGAATATGCCTCAGGAAATAAATAAGTCTTAAGAGACGATTTTTGATTGTCATTATCAGTCCATCTTAACCCAAGATTTCTTCTATCATCATCTATAGTAGCTTGATAAATGATTTTAAGGGATACTAATTTATTAGTATTATCACTAACATTAATTTTGGTAACAGAATTTTTTATTTCAAGTATTTTTTTATCTTCTATATAAATTTCCGATTTACCATAGCTTTCTATCTCCAACTGCGATCTATTATTAGGTACAAATAGATAACCTTCCCAGATAGCATTAATAGGAAGTTTGTGCCTTTTATTACTTAATTTAGATTTTTTATGTTCTATAGAATTTAAAAATGAGAGGTTGAAAGGATTAACTATAAAAGAATAATTGATATTTTTAAAATTAATCTCTCTATCAAGTCTTGTGCTTTTAGAATTAAGTTTTTTAAATTCGGTAGATTTTTCTGGAACAGAACTATCAAAAGAAGGAAAGTAATATGAGGCGGTTAAACCTTGAGGTAGGGAAATTAAACCAATAACTAACTTTATAATAGTCAGTCCTATTACAAATACTGTTATATAACCTAGGTACTTCTTTTTTTTAATTTCCTCTGAAGATTTAGGTAAAAGAAAAAAAATAATTCCTAAAATAAATAAAGCGATCAATTCATGAAATTGACTTAAGGGAATTCCATCAAACCAACCTGGCCTTCCAGGAATAAGAATAAATAATATTAAAAATATAAAAGTAATATATTTAAAGAAAGAAAAAGATTTATCCTTGAAAAAAATCATTACATAATAATGATATCATAAAAGATTTCTGTTAGAATTTAATTAATTAACATGACTAATAAATTTTTAATTTATTTTTACGAACTTCGTCCCTTACAATGGTTTAAGAATCTGTTAGTTTTCGTTCCTATTTTTTTTGCCGGAGAACTTTTCAATAATTATAAATTAATTAATACGAGCTACGCCTTCTTATCTTTCTGTTTAGTAGCTAGTGCCGTTTATATAATTAATGATATTTTTGATAAAGATGAAGATAAGACGCATCCTCTTAAGAAGAAGAGATCTTTTGCTTCTGGCAAAATTTCTTTAGTAGAGGCAATTATTATTATCTTATTAATAATTGTAACCGCTGCAATATTTGTTTATAAATTTGTTCCAAGTATTTTTTTAGTATTAAGCGCTTACTTAATTTTAAATATTCTTTACTCTTCTTTTCTTAAAGAAGTCGTTTTCTTTGATGTACTAATAATTCCTTTATTTTATGTTCTTAGGGTCTTAGCAGGTGCTATTGCAGCAAGTATTACAATATCCGGATGGCTTGTTCTTTGTGTGATCTTAGCCACTTTGTTTTTAGCTATTTCAAAAAGAAAGCTAGAGATTAAATACAAAAAATCTAGACACGTCTTAGAGATCTACAAGCCTTTCATTATTAATTACTTTTTAAGGTTCTTTTTAGTAGCCACTTTTATTTCTTATATAATATACATTTTTGCAAATACTGATTATAAATTAACTATGTATTCTATTCCATTTGTTTTGATCGGACTCTTTCGTTATTGGATGGTTGTTCAAAAAAATCATAAAGCCCGATATATAGAAAATATTATTTTTTCAGATAAAATTATTATTGCTAGTGTTATCAGCTGGTTAATAGCTATGTATTTAACAATTTATGTTTTTTGATCAATTAAATTTAAAAAAAATAAAAAATAAAATTATCATCGTTGATATAGATGGTACGCTTGTGGCTGAAAATGATGGTTTTCCTAAAGCATCAGTGTGTAAAGTGATAGATCAATTAAAAAAAAATAATCAATTATATATATTTTCTAACAATAAAAATTATAAACGCAATATAAGAATTGCTAAAAAAATTAATATTGAATATTTAAAAACCGATTATCACAAGCCTAGTAAAAAAATTATAGAGAATCTTTCTATTAGTAATAATTTAATAATTATAGGAGATAAGATTTTAACCGATGGATTATTTGCTCGTCATATAGGAGCTACTTTTATTAAAGTTGAAAGATATAAATCAAAAAAAGATAGACTCATAACAAAAATCATCTATCGACTAGATGATTTATGCCAGTATTTACTTTCTTAAGTATTAGATATTTTATTTCTACTATACCTTGCTTGCGTTCTTAGCTAACGTCCTAATACAGCGAGTACAAATCAAAACCTGCCGACCATCTGGTAGGCGAGATTTCTGAAGATTGGGCTGTTTGCGAGTCCAATTTGTTGGGTTGTAATGTCCTCGTAAAAGTTTGCGCTTGCCAACCATTCGAGAGCCTTTTTTACAAATTTCACACTGTCTCATAGTGAAGAAATAATAACTAATTTTTATTGTTATGGCAAGTATTAGTTTATTATTTAGCCTTATTCGATTAATATAAGGGCAGAATGACAAATATTACCGATCAAATTAAAGAAAAGATAGACATCGCGGAGTTTCTAAAAGAATATATTAAATTAACTCCTGCGGGGCGGAATTTTAAAGGCCTTTGTCCTTTTCACAAAGAAAGCAATCCTTCTTTGATAGTTTCTCCTGATCGTCAGACTTGGTACTGCTTTGGTGGTTGTAATGAAGGAGGTGATATCTTTAAATTTTTAATGAAGTTTGAAAATCTAGAATTTTATGAAGCTTTAAAAATATTAGCTGACAAAGCCGGGATTGATTTTCGTCGTAATCCTAATACAGCGGCTGATTACAAGCAGTACGGCATTCTCTATGATATTAATAATGCTGCCAAGGATTTTTTCAGAAGAAATTTTACTAAGGAGTCTGGCCAATACTTACTTTCTCGTGGCTTAACCAAAGATATTATTATAGAGTTTGAGCTGGGTTTCGCTCCGGCTGGATCTGATAATTTATTACGTAATTTAATTAGTCTTGGTTTTGCAGCTCAAGACATTGAGCGAGCGGGGTTGGTTTTCAAAACCGATCGGGGCACTTATTGGGACCGTTTTCGGCAACGAATAATGTTTCCTATTTATAATAGCTTTGGTAAGACGGTAGGCTTTACAGGTCGTATTTTTGAGACTGGCGAAGTTGATCCCAAGATGGCTAAATATATTAACTCTCCAGAGACAGCTATTTTTAACAAGTCTCGTTTACTCTACGGCTTACATAAAACCAAGAATGAAATTAGGAAGCAGGACATCACTTTATTAGTTGAGGGCCAGATGGATGTTCTGATGGCCTACCAAGATGGTGTTAGAAATGTAGTGGCTTCTTCTGGTACCGCCCTTACCAATGATCAGCTCAAAACTTTGAGGCGTATCAGCAGTCAACTGGTCCTTAGTTTTGATAGTGATGAGGCTGGTCAGTTAGCAGCCGAAAGAAGTATTGGCGTCGCCTTGGCCCAAGATTTTTTGGTGAACATTCTTAAAGTCCCTGGCGAGAAAGATCCAGCCGACTTTATCAAAGCTCAACCAGGGAAAATTGAGCAGTTAGTTAAAGAGGCCAAGCCGGTTCGTCGCTTTTATTTCGATCGTTATTTATCTCCCCAAGCTTTGATTAATGAAGCGGCTAGAAAAAACAATACTCGTCACGTCCTTACCAAAATTAAAAGTATTTTTAGTAAGGTGGAGCAGGCGATTTGGCTGAAGGAGTTATCAGATATCACTGGTGTCAAAGAAGATATTTTATATGAAGAGTTAGAGAGAATTCCTAATCAAACGGAGAGTTCCTTTAGCCAGCCTGTGAAGCCGGTACCTATAGCTGAACCAGAAAATTGGAGTCGTCGAGACTTGATCGCTCAACGAGTGACTGATTTAGGGGGTACGTTACCAGAAAATTTCCAATTTCAATCTTCTGATCGCTTGGCTCTTAAAGCTAGTCTGGAAAATAGTAAGATAGATCTTCCAGATCAAGAAAAAGAATTGGTCATACTTATCAAGCAGTTAAAAATAGAAGTTCTTAAGGACAAGCGTCAGTTACTACAAACCACCATTACTCAAGCTGAAAAACAAGGTGATGAAGGGGCTTTAGCCACCGCTCTAAAAGAGTTTGACACTTTAAGTAAAGAGTTTTACAATATCACCAATGGCAAGAACAGCTAAGAAGGTTGCTAGCAAGAAAAAGCTTGCTAAAAAGGTAACAAAAAAGGTAGTTAGCAAGAAGAAAACTACTACCAAGACTACCCGCAAAGCTAAAGTTACTCCCAAGAAGAAAGTTACTAAAAAGATTACCAGAACTCGCCGGAGTAAGGCGAAGCAGAAACTTAATCTTCAACAATTAGGCGAGCTCATTAAACGAGGTCGTAGTCGGGGTTTTGTTACCGATACAGAAGTCCTTTATCACTTTCCTAATTTAGAAGAGGATCTAGCCTTTTTGGAGGAGGTTTATGCTGAGTTAGATAATAACAACATCAAAGTGGTTGAAACTAGTCAGCTTATTGAAGTTCCTAAGGAAGGGGAGATCAGTTTAGCAGAGCTAGATGATCAGCGCTTATCAGTTGGGTTACCAGATGCGGTCCAGGTTTATTTAAAAGAGATTGGTAAGGCCTCTCTATTAACTAAAGATGATGAGAAAGAGCTAGCTAAGAGAATTGAAGGTGGTGATGAGCAGGCTCGGCGAGATTTTATTCGGGCCAATCTACGTTTAGTAGTTTCTATTGCTAAGCGTTATGTTAATCGTAGTCCCAACCTTGGTATTTTGGATTTAATCCAGGAGGGCAATATCGGTCTTTCTCGAGCGGTTGATAAGTTTGATTATCGCCGAGGTTTTAAATTTTCAACCTATGCTCATTGGTGGATTCGTCAGGCTATCACGCGTGCTTTAGCTGATCAGTCTCGAACTATTAGAATCCCAGTACATATGGTGGAGACTATTTCTAAATATACTCAAGCCAAGAGACGCCTTTTCCAAGAATTGGGTCGAGAGCCATTGCCAGAAGAGATAGCTATAGAGATCGACTTGCCGGTAGAGAAGATTCATCACATTCAGAAAATATCCCAAGATGTTATCTCTCTAGAATCTCCATTAGGTGATAAAGATGAGGACTCAACTCTTTCAGAATTTATTCCTGATGAACGTAGTTTAACACCAGCTCAATCTGCTACCCAAGCTCTTTTACGAGATAAAATAAAAGAAATCTTGGTCGATTTAACTCCTCGAGAACAGAAGATTCTCAAGATGCGTTTTGGTCTCGGAGATGGCATTACTCACACATTAGAGGAGGTAGGTAAGGTCTTTGGCGTTACTCGTGAACGTATTCGTCAAATCGAAGCCAAAGCTTTGATTCGTATTAAAAGTCATGAAAAAGCTCATACTCTTGAAGGTTACTAGATTCTATTCAAAAAGGGTTATTTATGATATTCTAATTCAACTATGAAAAAAGCGATAAAAATAGCGCTGTTTTTTATTTTAGTTACTATTATCACCAGCAGCAGTGTGCTCTGGTCACCCCTCCACGCCATCAATCTAGGTGTTGATCTTGGAGTGGAAAACCCAGGCCTCTTACCTAGCAACCCGTTCTATTTTGTTAAAGAATGGTCTCGAGGGGTAAGATTGTCTTTAACTTTTGATCTTGAAAAAAGGGTCCAATTAGAGCTTTCAACTTTGAATTATCGAGCGGCTGAGATTAACAAGTTAGTTAGAATAATTCCGGATAATACGATTGCCATCAATGTTGCCACTAAAAAATATAATTATAATCTTAAACAATTAACCAGCCAGCTTAAAGAATTGGCTAATAAAAAAATTAGCCGCTCCTTATTAAATAAGGTAACCACTAACTCTATTAAACACATTCAATTATTTAATAACCTTCAATTACAGTTAAAGGATAGAAGCTTAAAAAGTGTTGACTCAGCAGTTACTGGTATTACCAGCCTGCTAACTATTGCTATTGATAATTATAATAAACCTAAAGAATTTCGTAGGCAGGTTACTAAATTAAAAAGAGCTCAAAAAAATCAACCACAGATTATTCAATTAATAGAAGCTTTAGACAAAGCAGAGGATAGCATGACCAGTGATCTCAAAGTCCAAGTCAATCGGGCTAAAGAAGACTTATTAATTAATCTTATCTCTCAGATCAAGTTTCAGAAGATAACTAGTCAAGACTTGGAAGAGATACAGGGTAACTTTATCACTCGTCTGAAAGTTTTTGATGAGATTAGACCTAAGATAAATGATGCGGAACTTAAATCCCAAATCAATAAAATCCGCCAAGGAATTTTAGAGCGGGCTATTACAGACAAACTAATTACAAAAAAGATCGCTCAACAAACTTATAAGACCTCTGAAAAACTAGCTTATGATATCCGATCTCTTAAAAGAGCCGGTACTCAAGTACAGTTCCATCTCGGTCAGGCCAATAAATTTATTGCCGAAGAAGAATATGCAGCCGCTCTTGGCCAATCCTCTATGGCTGCCGCTACCACCAAAAACAACTGGCGTTATCTAAAAAATACCCCAGCCCATTACCAGTCAGAGTTAGGGCTATTGAAGATCTCTTATGATCAGTTATTGAAAAATAATAAAAATAATAAAAAATTAATGATAGCTGAAGAAAAAATTATTAGTCTCGCTGACCGAGTAAAGAAAAGTAGAATAAAACTTTCTAACAGTAAAATCGAGAGCCGTATCTTTGATATTAAGTTGCTGTTAGCAGAAATTCGTTATAACTTATAAAATATGACTACCGCGGACGTTAGAGAGAAATTTCTAGATTTTTTTAGTGCCAAGGAGCACAAGATAGTGCCCTCTTCTTCTCTTTTGTCTGATGACCCCTCTGTTTTATTAACCACCGCTGGCGTTCAGCAATTTAAATCATATTATACTGGTGATTTGGATCCGGAAAAGGATTTTGGTTCTCGCCGAGTAATTTCTGTTCAAAAATGTTTTCGTACCACCGATATTGATGAGGTTGGTGATGAAACTCATTTAACTTTTTTTGAAATGCTGGGTAATTTTTCTTTTGCTGATTATAGCAAAGAAGAAGCTATCAAGTGGGGTTATCAGTTTATTACTCAGGAGTTAGGAGTAGCTGAAGATCGCATTATGGTAACCGTCTTTGAAGGCAAGAACGAAGTGCCTCGTGATAAGGACTCTTATCGTATTTGGCACGAGGTTATTGGTTTGGCCGAGAACAAGATAGAATATGCACTTTGGGATAACTTCTGGGGTCCCACTGGTAATCAAGGTCCTTGTGGACCAACTACAGAAATTTATATTGATGGGGTAGAGGTTTGGAACATCGTTTTCAACGAGTATTTTTGTGAGGGGAGTCGGGATGATCTTTTAACTGGCAAGGCTAAGCTAACCAAGCTAACCGAGTCAGGCGTTGATACGGGCATGGGACTAGAGAGATTGACAGCTGTTTTGTCCGGTGTCAACAATGTTTATGAAACAGATCTCTTCCATTCGATTATTGATGTCCTGCCCCAGGAACTATCAGAAGAAAGTAAAAGAATTTTGGCCGATCATGGTCGGGGCATCGTTTTTCTTATCTCTGATGGAGTTACTCCTTCCAACAAAGAAGCTGGTTATATCCTTCGTCGTTTAATTAGACGAATCATTACCAAAGCCCCAGAATTTGATTTTTCTCAGTTGTTAAATAAAGTGGTCAAATTATATCACTCCCATTATCAGGAGTTAGACAGAGAAAAAATATTAAGCGTTTTTGATGAAGAGTCTAAAAAGTTTAAAAAAACTTTGGTCAAAGGTATTAGAGAGTTAAACAAGTTAGAAGAGATTGATGCTCAGTCAGCTTTCAAGCTTTATGAAAGCTTTGGTTTGCCCTATGAGGTGATCAAGGATCTTGGCGGTCAGAAGGCGGCTAAACTACGACAGAAAGATTTCGACAAAGAATTTATTAAACACCAGGAGATTTCTCGCGCTGGTCAAGAAAAAAAGTTTGGTGGTCACGGCTTGTTATTAGATACCGGTGAGCTTAAGGCAGGTAGTGAGGAGGAGATTAAGCAGGTGACTCGTTTGCACACTGCTACTCACTTGTTGCAGCAAGCTCTACGAGACGTGTTAGGTGATGAGGTTAAGCAGTTGGGTTCTGATATTACCACCAAGAGAACCCGCTTCGATTTCTCTTTTATTCGTAAATTAACAGCTGAAGAGGTAAAACAGGTAGAGGATATTGTTAATGAAAAAATAAAAGCTAGTCTGCCAGTCCAGTACGAAGAATTATCTCTTGATGAGGCCAAGAAGACAGGCGCTTTATATTATTTCAAAGAGAGGTACCCAGATCCGGTTAAGGTCTATTACGTCGGCCTTTCATTAAAGGAGGCCTATAGCAAAGAATTCTGTGGCGGTCCTCATGTAACCAATACCAAAGAGATTGGGAAATTTAAAATAATTAAAGAGGAGAGTGTAGGAGCAGGGACGCGTCGTATTCGAGGTGCTCTGGAATAAATCACTTCCTCAACCTTATACTATTAGAGTGAAACGGTTCAAAAAAAATAAAACCAGCGGCTTTTTGGTCATCGAAGTACTGCCCTCCTGTTATCAAATTAGCTTGCTTTATCATCATCCTAAAAAAAATGAGTTAGAGGTTAATGAAATCTGGATTTTTAATAATTTAGAAGAGCTAAGAAGACATTTAAAATCTTTCTCTAATACCGATCACTCCATTATTATTAGCCTCTCCTCAGATCTTGCCCAAACCACTTACTCCTATCACCAATTTACTAGGCGCGATCCTCATCAATCTATTGACGAAACCGAACTGGAGGGATTTATTTCTCAGCTGATTTGGCGTTTTGTTAACCAGGGTAGTAGTTATGGCTTGATGTTAAGCCAGTTTCATATTCGTTATTTTACTATTGATGGTCACAAGATTACCGAACCGATCGGTCTGACTGGCAAGGAGATAAAGATTCATTTTAGCAAGACCCTAGCCCAAACTAATTTTCTAATTGATCTTAAAAAAATATTGCCGTCGGATAAAATTATTATCATTAGCGAGGCAGGCGCTCTCTGGACCAATGTTCTAGCCCGTTCTTTAACTGGTGATAAGAGTAGTCACCCTAAGGTGGTAGCTCCCTTTGTTTGCATGCCAATTTTTTATGATTCAGCTCCCATCTATTTATTTAATGATGATAGAGTTATTCAGTTAAAAAATATTAATTGGGGAGAGAAAAACTTGCTCTCTATTTTGTTTGGTAATCTGGCAGTTGATCAAGCCACTGCTAGAAAAGTTATTCAAAGTTATTGTGATCAGAAGATTTCTACCTCCCTAGCCAGAAAGTTTGCTGTCTTTTGGAAGCATGATTTTAAAAGTCTTTCTCAACAACTGGAGAAAATCATGATTAAGCAGAAAGCTACTCAACTTTATTTCCTACCCTTCTCCTCTCTACCACTTGATCAGATAAAGCTTAAAAGACCTTTTCAGCATCAGATTGTTGATAACAGTTTTATTAGCCAAAAATTAGGTTATAAGTTAAAATTCTATAAAGAAGCTAAAACAGCTAATGATTTTTCAGCTGTTGCTACT
>Ga0310122_10001282_pt1 | contig 16073 bp, 10 predicted proteins | sample CB6_Bottom_1051__FD_203503 | JGI IMG/M metagenome (GOLD analysis project Ga0310122, IMG submission 203503) | Marine microbial communities from Western Arctic Ocean, Canada - CB6_Bottom_1051 | ecosystem: Environmental > Aquatic > Marine > Oceanic | place: Canada: Western Arctic Ocean | collected...
AAATGGTATTAAGCCAAATACTAAAAGGGAAAGAAAACAAAAAAAGGAACGTTCTTTGGGTGGTTTCAGACCCCTCTGAGCAAAACAAGGTAAAAAAAGCCCTAACTGTTTGGTCTGACATGCCTGTTTTTGTTTACAAAAAAAGAGAGCCTGAAGAAATGATAAATTTTCCCAGTAGTGGCGACTTTGAGAGAAAAAAAAGACTAGAGCTTATTGAGTTTATTTCAAAAGTGATTTTAAACAAAGGGGCTGTTTTTATTTTAAGCTTTAACTCTTTACTTCAAAACTTCCCAAGCTTTAAGGAAATAATTAAAAATAAAATTACTATAAAAACAGGAGACAAAATAGACGTTGTCGACTTTATAGAAAAGCTTGTTTCAATAGGATATGAGATTACCGATGAAGACTTGTTAAAAAGGGGAAGCTACTACAGAAGAGGTGACTCTATCTTTATAAACCCTATAAACAACAACGATATTTTTAGAATAGACATTGATTTTGAAGAGGTTGGACAGCTTTCTGTTGTAGAAAAAAATAATTATGCAAAAATTATAAAAAAAGAGAAAGAAATCTGTGTTTTTCCAACCGAATACGAAGAAGAAAATGAAGATATTTTGGAGGTTTTTGGTGAAAAAGGGGTGGTTATAGATGATGAGGTTGATATTGTTGATGAGTATTATGAACTGTGGAACGCTTTTATGGAAGAGGCAAGTAGTAAGTGCTCAAGTATTTCTTTTTCTACCTTTAATGATGACGTTTCAAACCATATTCATCTACACTATCTTTCTGTCTTGAAATACAGAACAGCATATGACTTTGCTAACGATATTAGAGACAAAATAAACCTTGGTTATAAAAATATTTTTTTCACCAAAAACCTAAAAGAAACAAAAGGGCTTTTTACTGACCAGGCCGTTCCTTTTCAGGTTGGAATTGATAAAAATAAATTTAGCGCTTCGTCAGTTTTTTTAATAGAAGTAGAGAAAGACGATGTTTTTCCTCAATCATTCCAGGCTCCAGAAGAAAAAATAAACATAGTTAACGATACAGATTTGGTTTTTTTAAAAAAAGAAAGCAAAACCTTGTCAAAAAGGTCTATATTTGATGACTTTTTAACAAGCTTAAAAGTGGGGGACTATGTTGTTCATGCAGACCACGGTATCGCCAAGTTTATGGGGTTGGACCAAAAAACAATAGACGAAGTAACAAAAGAATATTTAAAACTAGGGTATGCAGAAAACGACAAGCTTTTTGTTCCAATAGACCAGGCCGACAAGGTGAATAAGTATATTGGTTCAGAAGAGCTTATGCCCAAGCTAACAAGGCTAGGTAGTGCGGAGTGGAACACAATCACAAGTAAGGTTGAAAAAGAGACAAAAAAAATAGCCAAAGAGTTGCTAAAGCTTTATGCGGAAAGAAGTGCGGCAAAAGGCTTTAAATACAAGGTAGACAATGATTTACAAGAAAAATTTGAAAAAACATTTCCCTATGAAGAAACACCAGGTCAAATAAAAGCAATAAATGATGTTAAGGCAGACATGGAGTCATCAAGCCCAATGGATAGATTAATTTGCGGTGATGTTGGTTTTGGTAAGACAGAGGTTGCAATGAGGGCTGCCTTTAAGGCTGTGCAAAATGGTAAGCAGGCCGCAATTATTTCTCCAATAACAATTTTAGCAGACCAACACTATAAATCCTTTAAAAAAAGAATGGAGCCGTTAAATATTAGGGTTGAAATGTTGAGTAGGTTTAGGACAAATAAACAACAAAAAGAAATTGTTGAAAAACTTAAAAAAGGAGAAGTGGACGTTATTATCGGAACACACAGGTTGATACAACCAGACATAAGTTTTAAAGATCTTGGCCTTATTGTCGTAGATGAAGAACAGCGTTTTGGAGTTAAACAAAAAGAAAAACTAAAAGAAATGAGAAAAGAAGTAGATATTTTAACCTTAACAGCAACACCAATACCAAGAACTCTAAATATTTGCCTAAACAAACTTCGGGACATCACAACCATTACCACTCCTCCGCCAGGCAGACTTCCCGTGGTAACAGAGGTTAGAAAATACTCTCCAAACCTTGTTAGAGAGGCTATTTTAAGAGAGATAAAAAGAGAAGGCCAAGTTTATTTTTTACACAATAGAGTTCAAACAATTGATAGTTTTGCTGATAAGTTAAGAGATCTTATCCCGGAAGCAAGAGTTTGTGTGGCTCATGGAAAACTAGGAAGTGGAGACCTAGAGGAGAGAATAATGGCTTTTAAAGACTATAAATATGATGTTTTGGTAAGCTCCACCATAATAGAAAACGGGATCGACTTATCTAATGCCAACACCCTTATAGTAAATAATGCTGAGAAATTCGGGTTATCACAGCTTTATCAGCTAAGAGGGCGTGTGGGAAGAGGTAAAAGGCAGGCTTACGCATATTTTCTGTATCATGGGCAAAGACTAAAACTGGATGCAAAAAAAAGGCTAAGAGCTATTGTGGAGGCCTCAGACCTAGGTAGTGGTTTCCAAATTGCTATGAAAGACTTGGAAATTCGAGGGGCTGGTGATATTTTGGGTGCAAACCAGCATGGAGTTATAAATGTTGTTGGTGTGGCTCATTTTATGAGGATGTTAAACAGGGCTGTTGAGGATTTAAAAATGGGAAGAGTTATTGAGGGGAAGGAGGCTGTTGAGAATGTTTCTGTAGAGCTTCCTGTTCCTGCCTATATACCGGACAATTATATCTCAGACTCAAAGGAGAAAATTGGCGCTTACCAGAAGCTTTCTTCGGCGGATAGCGACGCTTATTTAAAAGAAATAAAAGAGGAGCTTGTTGAAGCTTATGGGAAAATGCCTAGGGAGGTGAATAATCTTTTTAAAATTATAGCACTTAAAATGGTGGCTAAAGAAGCTGCGCTGATAAATATCAAGGCAGAGGCCGTACCAATGAGCAAAGAAAAAGAAATAGTTCTTCATATGTCGGGAGGAGTAAAACCTGCGAATATAGTTAATTTACTTGAGTATAATTCTGACTGGAGGATTGTAGGGGAACGACTTAGAATAGACAAAAAACTTTTAGGAGAAGACTGGTTTAAAGAGCTGGGGGTTTGTATTGAAAAACTTTCTGAAAAAGCCAAGCATGGAAGCAGAAAGAAAAAACAGGAGTAAACCTTGTGAAAACCCCCTTTTTATGTTAAGTTTTTTTCTCGGTTCTTTGAAATGTGGGGATGTATTGGTATTCGACAGGATGTTTCAGGTTTTACTGATTGCAATCAGGGGATCGCGCTGTCTCCCCTTAGATCCGTCCAGCGCAAATTTAAGTGCTAAAACAAACATGAATGACATGGTAGCAAAATTCTTTAAAGGACAATTACTTGTTCCAAACAGAACTGCTCCAGCATTTGCTATGGTATAGCATAATTTGTCCCTATTTGTGGACATACGTCTATAATTCCGACACCTGCTGAGTTTTATAGACGACATTTAGCAGGTTTAGTCTTTTTATTTTGCTTCGGGTAAAAGGGCGAATCTTTAGAAGATAAGCTATTCAAGTTTTTTGTCTGTTTTCTATTTGAATAGTCGAAAACCTTAAAATAGAACATGATTGTAGAGGTCGTAACGCCTCATCTCTGGACCCGGGTTCGACTCCCGGCATCTCCACCAAATAATTTAAAAATATAAAAAAATGACATTAGAACAAACAACGGGACTTATAGAATCTGTCGTAGATAAGGAGACCTCCTTGGAGAGGAAATATTTAGAAAAAACAGAAGCCGTAAGAGAAATGACTAGAGAGCAGGCAAGGGCAGTTTTAAAAAAAGAAGGGTATGATTGGCGGAAATGGCAAGTGCCTATATCTCTAAGAAAAAAAGACAAAGGAGATCGTATAAATGAAGCCTGGAAGGCTTATGTAAACTTATTATTTGAAAAAGCCAAATAGCTATAATGAAAAAATATATTTTTGTTTTGTTTTTTTTGTGTTCATGTACCTCGGGAGGGGAGTATTTAGAGACAAATGTTTTAGATAGCTTTAGCGTTGAAGAAACTGAAAAAAACATATTGATTATCCTTGGGGAAGGAGGCCCTTCAGGAAACATGTTTGTTAAGTCTGCAGAAACTTACAAGAGAGAAAATGGTGGAGTTAGTTACGAAGTTCATAGTGGTGATGAAATGGTTGCTGCAATTAATGATTTTGTTGATACTTATGGGAAAATTGATCATTTTGAGTATTTTGGACATGGCAACAGTGTTGGTTTTTATGTAAACCAGGCACCAAACATAAATGGGGCTTTTTATTATAATGATCCAGAGCTAAACAAGGATTATATTGCCGCCTCTGTTTATGAACTTGATGATGATATTTTTTCAGAGTATGCCTGGATAAAATTTAATGGCTGCAATGTTGCTGAAGGTTATCCCGAAAAAAACACCTTAGCTCAGGCGGTAGCAAACTATTTTGACGTAGACGTTGTTGCTCCTATGGGGCCAACAGAGTTTTCAACGATCCCCTTTGCTGTTTCGCCAATAGAGAACTCTAATTATTTGGACCCAGATTTTGATGGTGATGTTTACATGGTTTCTACCTATTCAGATAAAGACTTTGTGATTGTTAGGCCTCAACCTTTTTCAACGACGGGCATACATGATCTAAGAATGGGTCAAAGTCACGAAGAGGCAGTAAAAGAGCTTTTAGATAGGGGATTGGATATAGAGCTTCCTGAGGGGCTGTTTTTGCCATATAAAAACGTTAGTCACGAAGAGGCGAGAGAGTTTTGTCGCGTGGCAGTTTTAGATGAAAGCAAGTGTCATATTGAGGTTTCTGATAGTTCTGTTTGGATAAGAAACCTTAAGGCATTAAAAATGTTAATAGATGCTTCAGGAATTTCCTTAAAATATACAGACCCTTGGTATGATTCATATATTTGGTGGGCAAGAAACGAAAATTTATTAACTGAAGATTTTACAAATAAAAAATGGTATACAAGATCAGATATGGCCGAGCTAACCTGGTCTTTTATAAAACACTTTGAAGAAATTGAAAAAGCAGAGGTTAGTTAAGCTATTTCGTGGTCGCGAGATTTTTCATGGTCCTGGTCAATGTTGTGAGCGCCTCTTTTTGCAAGGATAGCGATTTTCAATCTTTGTGTTTGTCTAGCAATTAATGACCTCTCTGTTTGTAGGCCTACAATTTTTATTTCTAGGCTGGAAAACTTTTCTTTTAGAGCTTCCAATGCTTCTTGAGCTTCATTTCTTTCGGCTTCTACACTATCTAATGTTTGTCTCTGTCTTAGAGTTTCGCCACTTAAGAGTGCAGCTCTTTCTTCTGATCGGTCTTTTTGGGCTTCTAGGTTTTCTACATTTTCTTGTAGTTCAGCCTTTTCAGCCTGACTAGTTTCTAATATGTTTGTTATTTTAATTTCTAGGCCATCACGTTCTTTTACTAAACTAGCTATGTGTTCTTGTAGGTTAGCCATGTCTTTTTCTAGCTTTTCCATCTTTTCTAATGCCACTTTTTCTTCTGCTTTTATAACCCTGTTCATATCTTGAAGTTCACTCGTTTCCTTGCCTTTTTCTTCAAGAGCTTGATTTAGTGCGGTGTTTTCAGCGTCTTTTTCTTGAGCGCTTTGTTCTAGCGTGCTAATAGCATGTTGTTGCTCGTTGACAGTTTTTTGTAGTGCGCTCGCTTCCTTGCCCTTTTCTTCAAGAGCTTGATTTAGGGCGCTGTTTTCAGCGTCTCTTTTTTGAGCGCTTTGTCGTAGCGTGTCGTTATCTTCTTGTATCTCGTTGATATCTTCTTGTAGTTCGTTGTTAGCTGCGTCTCTTTTTTGAGCGCTTTGTCGTAGCATGTCGATATCCTGTTGTAGTGTGCTGTTTTGTCGGTCTTTATATTCACCCATCTTTTCTAGAGCCTCAGAATAAATATCCTCCTGACATTTATTTTCGGCTCTTAATTCCCCTAGCTCTAGCTCTAATTTTAAAATTTCATCTTTTTGGTCTTCATTTTCTCTTTTTAAACGGTCTTTTTCTTTTTTTAATGTGTCGATTTCTTCTGAGGCAATATGGCGTTCATCAAGCATCCTTGAGACTTCTTGATTGACTTCTTGAAGGTCGTTTAATGGTTCACCAAACGGAACTTGTTCCAAAAGTTTATCTTTTTGTGTGTTTTTATAAATATAATCGCGTAAATTAGGATCAAAATTAAAAACGTCTAGCATAAGCTCTAATTCCTCAAAACCCTTCAGTATTTCGTGTTTACATGCAAAAGAAAGGGTTCTTATTATTTCTTTTTTTGCGTCTTTGTCTCCATTTAGAGATTTTCGTGCAAGTCTTGAAAGATATATTTTTATAGCGTTTTTTGTTTCTTGTGGGGAGCTTATTTTTTTTTCTTTTGCCCAAAGAATTGACTCTAGAGTTTCCAAAAATTGACCGTCTCCAATAGGAAGGCTTAACCTGTGGGTTCCTTCAAGTACCGTTTCTAGGTCTTTGTGGGTTTTTATTATTATTCCTGCAAGATCAATGCCGAATTGGTCTTCTTCGGGGTAATTTAGGTTAAACTTACCTAATATTTCTGAGAGCTGAGAGGTTGAAAAAAATTTACGGCTTTTTAATAAGACTTTTACCCCCTCTTTCATTGGCATCTCTTCGTATCCCCCAGGGATACCTCCAGCAGTGGGTATTCTTATGGTGCTTTTTTTCTTTTTGATAGCGTCTATAATACTTGAGAAAAGGTCTGTGTTTTCTAAAATATCAATTTTTTCTGAAGCCACAATGGTTTAGGTTAATGATGTTTTTACCAGGTTTTAGGCTGTACCCATCCAGGGATAGTGCTTTGGTCTATTTCTAGTAACTGATTAAGGACAAAAACTATTGTGTCATCTTTTTTCAAGATATAGCCCCACTTTGAATAGCTGTGGTGGAAGGGTTCTAAGACCTCCCAACCATTATTTTCCCATTTTTCCACAGATTTTTCAAAGTCTACAAGAGTATCTCCATACTCAGACACTTTTGTTTCAACATCTATTTCTATTGATTCGTCTTTTAAGAATGGAATTTTTATAGCTTTTGCAATTTTTCTGTCTTCAAGGGTAGGTGGCACAACTGTATCTTCACTATCTTCATCTACAACATCTTCTTTGTCTTCGTCAGTAACCTCGGTGTCGCCAGTGTCGCTAGTTTCGCCAGTGTCGCTGCCTGTAACAACTGCAAGTTCCGCATCTTTTTCTGTAGAAGCTTCCTCGTTATTTTCAACGATAGCATCTTTGTCTTCAATAGCAGCATCTTCATCTTCAACAACAGCATCTTCGTCTTCAACAACAACACCTTCGTCTTGAACAACATCAGCGTCATTTTCAACAGTAGCGTCTTCGGTTGCCGCAATAGCTCCTTCTTCGTTGTTTTCATTTCCAGCTGTATTGTTGGTTTTGTTTTTCCCCGCCTGTGCAGAAGCAGTTGCTGCAGATGTGTCTTTGTAAGGGGTGGAAGTATTATATTTGTAAACACCATAAGCACCGGCACTAATTACTGCTAAAGCTAGAATTAAGGCTCGGATATTTCTTTGAGTGTTTTTAGGAGTAGGAGTTTCGTGGTTGTCCACGTTTTTATTTACCTGAGACATATCTTCATTTGAAGGAGCTTGGTTTTCGAATTCGTCAACAGTAATAGATTTAAACATGTTTTCTTTTTCATCATCACTCAAGTCTGGGATTAAGCCAATTATGGTATGTAGATCTTTTCTAATCAGGTCGCTGCCTGTATATGCAAGTGTTAGCAACCCCTCTAGTGCATAATTGTCTTTATTAAAATTATTTACCCAGAACGTATAAAGCTCGAGTCTTTCTTCTTGGCTAAACGTCGTATTTTTAGCAATGTCGACAAGATCATTGACTTTAAGTTCTCCATCCTCTGACCTAAGTTTAAGGGAATCACGGCGCTGCTCGAAAGGAGTCTTTTCTGTTATAAATCCTCGTTGTTGTTGAACAAAATCAGCGTTTTCGGAGTCTGAGATGGCTTTGTTCATTTCGCGTACTAGTCTCAGTTTTCTCATTTTTTCTTTGCACTTTGTTTCTAAGTCCCTAGCTTCTGCTTTTGTAATTTCTTTACCTAATAAGCTAACCTTTATGGCTGTAAACATGTGTGTTCCTTCTGTTGAGCCCCAACCTGTGAAAACATAAAAATCTCCAGCTTTTTTTGCTTCAGCTATGGTTTCTAATCGTTGATTATAAATAGATACTTCCGTAGGGTTTTCTAGCTCGTCGTCTGGCTCAGATATGTCGATATTACCACCTTCAACCTCTCTTAATTCTCCAGAGTCACTTGCTTCAAATTCTATTTCTGGCGCATCTGTGTCTGGACCGGAAGGTATCTCGATTTCACCCTTTTCGATATTTATGGCCATTTTCTCGAGGCTTTCAATCTCATCTACTTTCATATCTCCAAGATAATCGTTAGGATTTAGCCCAAGCTCGGTACACTTTTTTATAATTTGTTCGTGATAGTCGGAGCACTGGTCTTGCGTTATAACCTCTTTAGCCCTTAATGTTCGCACGGCCTCGCCAACATTACAGGGGTTTTTGCTTCCGTCAGGTAAAGTAATTTCTATTTCTAGGTCACTAGCGCTTTGGGCATTTTGTATTGCGGTTTCAAGATCGGCACCAGTTGTTTCTGGGCCATTTTTAGGTGTATTTATTGACATATAACTTCGGGTAAATTTATACAAGGCAAAACTATACTGAATTGCCCCACTTTTGTCAACACTAAAGGTTGTTAAGAAGAAATATCATTATAGTTCTTGACCTTTTTTTGGCGTTGTAGTATAAAACTCTCTTTTCTTAGAAATTATATGGATTTACATGTAGAGAAAAAATGCTTGGAAGAAATAAGAAAAAACAACTTAGGCAAATTTGTGTCTCTTTATGATGTTTATTTTGAAAAATTATATAAATATGTAGCAAGGAGAGTTTCTAAGTCTTCAGAGATTGATCGTGTTGTTAGAGAGGTTTTTGTTGAAGGGCTTTCCAAGACAAAAGAAATTCCAGAGGGATTGGCTTTTGTTGTTTGGCTTTATTCAATGGCTAGAACCAAGGTTGTGGATTATTTTGAAGGAAATAAATCCATGAGGGACCTAGGTGTTGTTGCGGGTGAAGGCCTTGATGAGGAGGTAGAAAATTTAATTAAAAAGTCTAAAACAATTTTAAATAAATTGTCTTTTGAAGAAAGAGAAATTTTAAGATTAAAGTTTTTTGAAGAGGTTTCAGATGGAGATATTAGTTTTGTTTTAAATCAAGGACAGGCTGCAATTGGTCCAAGAATTTACAGGGTTTTAAAGAGGACGCATTTTCTTTTGTTTGGTGAAAGTGATGAAAGGCAGGGGATTTACTTCGGAGAGTTAAGCGGGTTTTTATCGAGGTTAAAAGAGCTTGAAGAAATAGAGGTTCCAGAAGTGTTTAAGCTTAGCTTAAGGATCGATCTTTTAAAAAAAATTGAACGTAAAGATTTTGCGATTGAGGTTAAAGAAACTGAAGAGCCCTGGGAAAGAAAAGCACCTCAAAAGAAACAAGTTGGCTCTGATGATCCTGCAAAAATTTTTGTTGAAGCTGTTAAGGAAATGAGTGAGGAAGAAAGAAAGAGTTGGTCTATTCCTCAACCACAAGTACAAGCACAATCACAATCACAATCACAATCACAAGCAAAGGAGGAAAAGTTATATGTTTTTGTTTCAAAGTGGAGATATGCACTTATTTTGATACCCTTAATTTTGTTCGTTCTATTCTTTTCTTTCCTTCTGTTTAGGATTTATGATGTTGTTAACAACAAAGACTTATGTGATTTTGAAACTATTTATTTGGGTGAGCTTAGCGAAAATGAAATTGTTTTTCTTCAAGAAGACCTAAACCCAAGAATTTGTGAGCAGTTTGACGTTAGTTACGTCATCGCTACAAAACTTGCTGGAGAAAAACTTCTTGTTAGGGTTGATCTTTATAAATATGTGGTTAAATATATCTTTGTCCAAGAATCTGATAAATGGATTATAGAAACATATGAAAGACATTCTTATAGCAACCAAAAACCCGGGAAAATACGGAGAAATCCTTGAGGTTTTAGGAAGCCTACCTTTTAAGACCCTTTTTTTAAGAGATCTAAACATTGAGGATAGTGATTTCTTGGAAGATGGAGAAACTTTTGCGGACAATTCTTATAAAAAAGCAAAATACTTTTTTGATAAAACAGGTTATATAACTTTGGGAGAAGATTCAGGGATTTTAATAGATGCTTTTCCTGGTGAACTTGGTGTGAAAACCAGACGTTGGGGGGCTGGAGAAAATGCTTCTGATGAGGAGTGGATAGACTATTTTATGAGAAGGATGGAGGGGGTTGCTAACAGAAAAGCGAGGTTTGTAAGCAATATTTGTTTTTTTGATGGAAATGATCGAGAACATTTTCAGGGAGAAACCGAAGGCCTTATAACAGAAAAGCTACTTGCACCTATTGTTCCAGGTATACCAATAAGCTCCTGTTTTGTGCCTGAAGGTTTTGAAAAGGTTTATTCAAACCTTTCAATTGATGAGAAAAATAAGATTAGCCATAGAGGGAAGGCCGTGTGGGCTTTAAAGAAGTTTTTAACCCTTAATGCTAACTAAAAGTCCTGTTCCAATGTCTATTTTATAAGATTTCCAGTTTTTTTGAGATTTTAAGGCTTTTGTGTATTTTTCTAAATCTTTTTTATGGCTATTAATATTGTCCGTTATAATACAACCACCTTTTTTAATGCGGTTTTTCAAGGTTTCAAAATAGCTTAAATGTTCATGCTTTGTGGCATCGAAAAAAGCTATATCAAAGAGTTTTGGGGTTTTTGGAATGTCTTCAGGGGCGTGACCAAGTATGGGGTTTATATATTTTGATAAGCCAGATCTTTTAATGTTTTTTAAAGCCAGGGGGTATCGAGTTTTTTTATTAGATTCTATTGTGTGTAGTTTTCCGTTGTTTTGCTTTAATGCTTCAGCAATCCATATTGAAGAATAAGCGTTTGAGGTGCCTATTTCGAGGGCGGTTTTGTATTTACGTTCTTTGATGAAGAGGTTCAAGAACACTCCTGTTTCTGGGCCAATATTCCAAAATTCTTTCTGAGTTTTTTCTAAATCTTTTAGTAAGGTTTTTGTTGTTTTGTACATGTGGCCATACTAATCCCTGATGATATTTCTTGCAACGATAACGGTAAAAAGGGCTATTAAAGCAGCACCCATAAATGCTTCTGCAGCGGCTACATATCGCATATCACCTATGGCGTGATAATCACCATATCCGAGGGTTGTGAATGTTACTATGCTAAAATAAAGGGCATCGAAAAAGCTAGTATTACCAGGTGTGTTTAGATATACAAGGCTGTGGTTTTTCATTAAAAAGAAGGCACAGGTAACAATAATTAGGAGAGACCATAGAAGTACTCTGGAAAAAGAAGTTCCATATTTACAGAGTAAATCACCAAAAATATAGTTGAAAATTCTATTTGGTGAATAAAACTTTTTCATTTTTCTTTTAGAAACCATTTCTTTGTAATGATAATAGTCTGAGATGTTGTGAAGGCTGGAATTTTTGTACATTTCCTTGATTTGCTTATATTCAATTGAGGCAAAATGTTGTCCTTCAGACTTTTCTGACTTTAGGGTTTTTCCAAAAGTTGTTTTTTCATCAACAATGGTTGTATCTAAAGTAATGTCTTTTATTTTTGCGTTGTGAAAATTACAGTTGATTAATTTAGCTCCTCTAAGACTTATTCCTGAAAGGTTCGATTCTTCAAAATGGCAAGCGTTTAGTGTTGTCCCTTTAAAATCAGAATGTTCTAAGCTGGTATTTTCAAAGTAGCAGTCATGAATTTTTCCATCATTAAAGTTGCAATGCTTAAGGTTGGCCCCCTCAAAAAAAATATTTGATAAGATTGCAATTTCTTCTACAAAATTATCATCATCAGTTACTTTTACACGAAAATCAAATCCTGCCAAGGGTGCTCCTCTTAAATCTATGCCTTTTTTTACTTCTTTGTCATTTATTCCTGGGAAATTTTTTACTTTTTCACGAAAAAGTGTTGGACTTAAGTAGCAATGACTTCTTTTAATAGTCTTTATTAACTGTTTTCCTTTTGCTGTTGTCCACCTGTGCTTTAGTTTGTCTAGTTTTTCTTTTGAATAAAGCATTTTTGTTTATATTTTTCCGTAAATTATATCATTTTTCCTCGTTTTTATCAAGTTAGCCATGCTTTATTTATAGCAAACCTAAAGGAATAATTGGTAATAAAATATTTTTGTTTTTATTCTTCCTCTTCACTTTCTTCCTCCTTGTCTTCTTCCTCCTCCTCCTCCTCATCATCGTCCGCTTCTATTGCTTTTGCTGCTTTTTCTAAATCTTCTTTACTAAGAACTTTTATTTCAATATTTGAAGAATCACTATAACCAAATTCATCAATTACTTTTGCGGTTATTAAGTGGCTAGTTCCAAGTTCAACGAATTTTGATATTAAGATGTTCCCAGTATAAGGAGCACTTTTCGTGAAGTATTTTTTCTCGTTATCGAAGAAGAATTGAACTTCTTTTACCCCATTTTTTGCGTCTAATTCTACGTGTATTTTTAAATTCCCAGAGCTTGTTAAGCTGTTTGAACTAGGTGAAGTTATTTTTATAGAAGGTGCCCTACTTAGTGTTTCTGGCGTGTGAATATTGTCGTATTCTGTGGGAGGTAAGCCTGCAACCATATCACCATCATTTAAGCTATCAAGATTTTCAAGAGAAATCCCAGTTTTATTATAATAATTAATTATTTCTTGTTTCCAATTGAATAGATCTTTTATTGGTTCATAGTTTTGAAATATTAATTTTACAATTGCATCTTCAGGGGTAAATTCATTTGCAAGAAGCCCTGATATTTTATCTATACTTACTGTTTGATATATATTGTTCTCGGTTTCTGTTGGAACAGAAAAACTAGCAAAAATGTCGGTTTTTATTGCGGTTGATGGAGTGCTTTTTCCAGGTAATTTTCCAGAATAACTACTAATTTCAACATGTTTTATTCCTTTTGGTTCAGGGAATGGTTCTGGAGATAAATCTTCTAAAGCTTTTGACATTACTGAATTAAAGGCTGGAGATGCAGCGTCATAACCATTAGCGCTATATGCTAAACCAGCACCATCTGAATTTCCAACCCAGACACCAGTTACGACTGCAGGGGAGTAACCAATTGTCCAGGCATCACTAGGTCTTACTTCTGTACCTCCGGATTTTTTCTTGTTTTCCTTGGTACTTGTTCCGGTTTTTGCAGCAACTAAATGGCCGTCAACAGATAAGTTTGCTCCCAAGGAATATGCGGGGTCAGATAAAATACTATTAATCATATAGGCTACTTGTGGGTCCATTACTTCTTCAAATTCTTTTATTCTAAGTTCTTCGAGAATATCTCCGTTTGAGTTTTCTATCTTTAGTATTCCTGTTATTTCAGGAAGTTTTCCGTTGTTTGCAAAAACTGAAAAGGCTCGAACCATTTCATATAAAGATATTTCTCCAGCGCCAAGAGCTAGTGGATAGCCATAGCTATGTGATTTATCTAAGCTTGTTATCCCCATTTTTTCTGCAAGATCTATTATTTCATCTTGTTGGCCTGCAAGGAAATAAGTTTTGATAGCAGGGATATTTCTAGAGTGCCCCAAGGCTTGTCTTATAGAGATTTGCCCTTCCCATTTTCCATCATAATTTTCTGGTTTGTCGCTAACACCAATTTTAATTGGTACATCATAAATGACACTGCCAGGTGCAAATCCTCTATAGAAAGCTTGAGCATAAACAATAGGTTTAAAAGAAGACCCTGGCTGTCTAACCCTATTTACTACGTTAACGTTTCCATCAATTTCCTCGTTAAAATAATCTCTAGACCCTACCATTACTAGTATTTCGCCTGTTTTAGGATTTACAGAGAAAATTGCCATATTGTTAGCACCGAAATTTGTTTCGTTAGAGGTTCCTTTTGCCAAAGCTAATTCTTCAGCGTGTTTTTGTAGTTCTCCATCTATTGTGGTGTGTACCTTTAATCCTCCCTGTTCTACAACGTCTTTTCCATACTTTTCTTCTAGAATTTGTTTTATGTAAAGAACAAAATGAGGGTGTTTGATAGCTTCTTTATAATCATTAAATTCTAAGCTTTGAATTTTGTTTAGAGCTTTTTGCCTTTCTTCTGAGCTTATAAAGCCTAGATCTTCCATTCTTTTTAATGCTGAATCACTTCGTCCTGCTATATAAACTGTTTCACCGTTTCCTAAATTAACATGCCTACCTATTAATCCTCGGGCATATTCTTCGATTTCTAGATCATATTCAGATTCAATATCTCTATATTCGAGCTCATCAAAACCAAATTCTTTAAGGAGGTGAGAATATTTATTGTCTCCATATGGATTAAAGCGACTTGGGGCCTGGGGGAGTGATGCTAGAATAGCACTTTCTCCTATGTTTAGATCTGATGCATTTTTGTCGAAGTAAACCTTGGAAGCTTTTTGAATACCATAAGCATTGTTTCCATAAGGTATACGGTTTAAATATAATTCTAGGATTTCTTCTTTTTCGTAAGCCCTTTCAAGCCTTAGTGCTAAAATAAGCTCTTTGGCTTTTCTGGTGTAAGTTCTTTCAGATGATAAAAAGGTATTTTTTATGTACTGCTGGGTAATAGTTGAACCTCCTCGAGGACTACCAAAACCAAATATTTCATAAAGTGCAACTTTTCCTAGGGCGAAAATATCAAACCCTTTATGCTCCCAAAAAGCATCATCCTCTATGGCAATTGTTGCGTTTATTAGGTTTTGTGAAATTTCTTCAAGCTCAATTTTTTCACGATTTTCTTCACCATGGATTGTATAAAGCAGCTCACCATCTCTGTCGAATATTTCTGTAGATTCTGCTGCTGAAACGCTTTCCAAGCTTGTTACGTCTGGTAGTCCAATTGAAAGAACTGCAATAAGCGCTGCGCCAGCTATAATTCCTAAACAGAATAACCCGATCAAGATACTTGTTGCCCAGAATAAAAACTTCTTAAAGCCTCCTTTTTCTCTTCGTGGTAAAAACCTTTTTAGCATAAGTTCTAATATTAATTCTAAAAGATATTACTGAAAAAATAAGTCATGGTAAAGACTACTCTTTAGATATGTTTTGTTTTGTGTAGAGTGCGACTGAAAACTGTTTTCCCATATTTTCTAGAAAATCAGTTTCTATCAATCTAAACTTGGAAGTGGAGCTTGCATAAAGACTGACTGTTCCAATTAATTTATTTTGTATAAACAATGGTAGTAAAACCAGAGATTTAAATTTATGGCTTTTTAGAAGACGAACCCCCTTGTGTTTTGAGCAAGTATCGATATCTTCAATTATTAATGCTCTTTTATTTTGAAAGGCTTCTTCTGCTAAGCTGTTTTTCAGGTAGATTTGGTTTTTGTCCCACCACTTTTTGTTAACACCAAAACAAGCTTTTAATTTTAATATATCTTTGGTTTCATCATATGTTCTTAAAATTACGCCGTCACATTTTGTAAGTAAACAGATGGAGCTTACGATTAATCTTTCTAAAGCTTCCATATTCTCTTCAGAAACAGCAGCGTTTAAAAGTTCATTAATATAGTCTAAATGCCTTCTTTGAAGTCCTAATTCTTTATAAGCATCTTGTATTGCTGTAAATCTTTTTTGTAATTCTGAATTCACACGTTTTTCTAGAGAAATATCTCTATATATTAAAAGATAACCAATAAATTTTTTTTGTTCATCTGTTACTTTTGTTAAAGATACAGATACATCAATAGTTTCATTGTTTTTCATTAATCTTCTTGCCTCAAAATCTTGTATGTGTCCTTTTTGTTCAACTTCTTTATTAAACTCTTTATTTGTTTCTTTTTCCTCTTTTGAGATGAGAAGACTGATTGATTTATTGATAACATTATCTTCTTTATAGCCAAACATTCTTTCTGCACCACTGTTCCAAAGCGTGATTCGTCTGTTTTTATTTAATATAACAATCGCTTCCTTAGAATTTCTAATTATTTGCTGAGCAACTTTG
>Ga0310122_10001283_pt1 | contig 16070 bp, 11 predicted proteins | sample CB6_Bottom_1051__FD_203503 | JGI IMG/M metagenome (GOLD analysis project Ga0310122, IMG submission 203503) | Marine microbial communities from Western Arctic Ocean, Canada - CB6_Bottom_1051 | ecosystem: Environmental > Aquatic > Marine > Oceanic | place: Canada: Western Arctic Ocean | collected...
TCCGCCATCTACCATCCTCAACAGGCCACCTCGAGCCACGATGCTCAACTGGCACTCGAAATGCGCTCCCGGGAATTTATCACCGTGGGATGCCTGACCACCAAAACGCATCCATGCACGATTTTTGTCGATGAGAATCGGTTCGAGCAGCGCACCTCCGGTTTCGCGCGAGATTTTGACATCGATGGAGATCGATCCTGGACGGTCCGCTTCGAGAATCGCCGCCACACATTCATCGGGACGGCTAGAGATCACCCGCCTGCGATAGCCGATGCCGCTCGTGGTGAACTCTTCTGTCACCTGAGCTTCATCGAGGTCGAGCCAACGACGATAATTCAACAGTTCATTCAGACCGGACTGGTGGACATCCAGATCGGCCAGTGTCTGGTAGGAGCGCGTCCAGCGAGGAGACATGAATTGCTTCTGTAAGAGCTTCTGCGCCTCCACCACTTCGCCGTCAAAGATGAGTTGGCGCGCCTCGTCGAGGTACTGGTGGGCGCCGTGACGAACCCGATCTGTCGGAGTACCTGCCCAGATCCCATCCTCGTTCAACTGCAACTTCCAGTGGCGTGGTCCGCCCAGCACCATGGTTCCCAGGCGACCATTGCCCAGCGGCAATCCGCGGGTCCAGTTGTTTCCAGCAGGAGAACGATACCAGATCAATTGATCCCCCGACGGTCGCTGGGTGTGTTCGCTGACTACGATCCCCCCGCCAGGGGCTATTGCTCCGCTACCCTGTGTCGCCAGATATTTCCGTGCCAGCAATGTTGCCTGCAGTGAATCGCTCGGTACCGACCAATCCTTCCACGACAGGTCATCGCCTTTACGCCCGAGCCAGGTCCCCCCCGCCAGATCGATGGACCCTGTAGGACCTTCCAGCGACACCGTTCCTGAGGTGATCCCCCCGGCACCTCCGGTATCGTAGATGCGAATGCAGATGAGGTTGGCCCCTGCGCGCACCAGTTCACCGGGGATGGTGTAGATGCGATCGACATTCCAGGCTGACTTCGGCTCGGGTGGGAGTTTTCCCACACCACCAACCTTGCTGCCGTTGAAGAAGGTTTCGTCGGCATCATCGATGCGACCGGCATGAAAAATCAGTTCCTGGCCCGCCCATCTGGAGGGCAATACCACATAGGCTTTGAGCCACACAAAACCATCATGTTGTCCGAAGACAGATTCCCAGCGACCCGGAACTGGTATCAGTTGCCAGTCTTCCGGCTCTACCGAGAGGACACCCGGAGCGAATCCGCCAACAAGACAAGCCAGAATCAGCGCAACTATCTTTGAAGAGATCGACATCGAGAATCCTCCTCACTTCAGGATGCACTGGCGATGACCGGGGTCCAAGCACGATCGTCGAGCCGGCCGATCAAAAAAGGCCCGATCTCCTGTCAGGAGATCGGGCCTCATGGTCAACATTTATCACGTCTTCAACTAAGACGCGTATTTCACCGTTCAGCCATAGGGTTTCGTCCGCGGAGTAGAAACTTCCTTGCCAGCGAGGATCTCGTCGACCGCTTTCTTGACATAATTTTCGCCCGACTTGCGATTGTCAAAAGCACCCTGATAGAGAACCTTACCATTCTTGATCACGAAACAGTGGGGCGTGCGCTTGGCACCAAACTTTTTCCCCACCTTGCCATCAAAATCGATCAGGATCTTGTGATCGACACCGTACTGCTTCGAGAACTTCTTGAGTGTCGCGATGTTGTTGTTCTTGGTCGAGCAAACCGCGAACCACTGGACACCCTTGTCCTTGTAGGCAGTGACGAGGTCCTGGACCTTCTTCGCCTTGTAGAGGGGCGTGACCCAGGGACAAGCGGGTTCGGTCCATTCCAGCACGATCAACTTGTCCTGGTAGTTACTGGACTTGAAAGTCTTCCCATCGAGATCCTTCAGTTCAAAACTGAGGCCCGCACTCTCCTTCTTGGCCGCATCCTGAGATTTCTCATCGGCCTGCAGAAACCCCGCACTGGCACCGAGAGACAGGGCAAGAGCAAGCGCGAGAAACACCGAAATCGTCTTCATCGGCCACTTCCTTCCTTTTCTCCGGATCCGGGTTCCGGCGGTCCACTGCTCGCTGCCTGCACGGCCCGGACAATGATTGCAGGCATCCCGGGAACCGGCCCTTTGGCCTTCCCTGGAGCAGGAACCAGTGTCGCACCAAGGACTCCGTATTGGAAGCCCGACCCCAGATCTTCGACGGAGAAGCGCACTTGCCAACCCCTGTGGACTTCTGCAGTGCCATCGCTATCCCCAACCCACGGCCTCACCTCGGCTTCCTGGACGATCCCCGCCTCCAGACCGTGCGGAAACGCGAGCCACTGTATCGGCACTGTCGAACGACGAGCGGATCCCTCGCGATACCACCGCACCACCCAGGTGCCACTGCGGACCCGACCGGCGTGCGCATCGGGAAACCAATCGGACCGAAAACGAAAACCGCGAGCGGCAGAAGCCTCGACCGGGTAGCGATCCTTCCATCGAGCCAGCATCGCCGCCCCTCCTTTATCGACGGTCGGTTTGTCACCTCGAATCAGTTGCAGGCTCATACGGCTCTCGCCAGGGATGCAGGTGGTCTTGCATACCTGCCAGATCGCAAGCAGGGGAATCTCGACCTTGGTAACCGCGTCCTCACCCTCGGCAGAAGAGGCCGGATGGATACGATATCGCAACAGGAATGGTTTCTTGTAACCGATGGAGACGAGATTACCCGGTTCCACCATCCGCTCCGGGACAGGAAAATCGGGACCGCTCACCTTCCACCCCTCGGGTAGATCCCAGATCACCTCCGGTGCATCTCCGCCATCGCGAGCCGAGTGCCAGTAGCCATGCCAGCCTGCGCCCGGCTCCACCAGCACTCCCACCTCGAAGGAAACTCCCGGCTGGAAGGTCTTCAGGGCACTGAAGAGACGCACCGAGCATGGGTCTTCTGCGGCAAGTTCGTCGAGAATTCCGTCCTGCCCGGATAAGAAACTGGCACTTGAAATCAACAGCGGTAGCAGACAGACGATCCTCGCCAGTTCGATGAGTGACAACTTGATGCCAGCGAACATTCGGTCGATCTCCTCTAGAAACGGTCCGCAGCCTTGACTCGTTCGGTGGCAGCGGCAGTGATGAAAGCACGACAATCGATGGTCGACATGATTCCTCCCCCGGTGGTTCGAGCATGTCTCCCGACGACGGAGAACACCGAGACCTGTACCATGCCCCGGCTGCGATGACGCCGCAAGTAACTGGAAGATGACCCGATGGATGAGGCCACACCTTTAGCGCTATGGATCCGTGTGCTGCGCATACTTGCGATCCTCTTCTGTCTCTTCCTCATCTTCGGCTGGAGGCTGGAACGGAAAATGATCTTCATTCCATCGACCCCCTGGGATGAACCGTTGCCCGGCGATGCGAAGGAAGTCGAGTTCGTCAGTGCCGATGGCACCGAACTCTCCGGGGCCTGGTTCCCCGCCGAAGAAGCCAGCGCGGTGCTCGTGTACTGTCACGGAAACGCCGGCAACATCTCTCATCGCTTCGATATCGCCAGCCACTGGCAGAAATGTGGCTGGTCGGTGTTACTCTTTGACTACCGCGGCTACGGGCGCTCGAAGGGCAATCCGAACGAGAAGGGGATCATCGCCGATGCCCGGGCCGCAATCGCCTTCACTCGACATCTATCAGGAAAAAATGTGGTCGCCTTCGGCCGCAGCCTCGGCACCGTTCCCGCCGTCGTCCTCGCCGCCGAAGGTGAGGCGTGCGGGCTCATCCTCGATTCCCCACCCCTCAACGGACGTGCGATAGCAGATGTGATCATGCCGATCCCTGGCATTGGAATGCTGATGCAGACACGTCTCGACAACTCGGGAAGGATCGGTTCCATCACCTGTCCGCTGCTGCTGCTGCACGGCGATGCGGATGAAATCGTGCCCTATGAACATGGGGTGGAACTCTACCGTCTGGCGTCTGAGCCGAAACAACTGGTGAAGATTCCAGGCGGCCGGCACAACGATTCACGCCGAAGCGGTGTCGCCTTCGAAGCGGTCAAAGATTTCCTCGCCGGACTTCCGGGAAAGTAGCACCGTGCTCCAGTGATGCACCGGGCGCAAGGGAGGTGTTCGCGATGGCATCGGGCGCCGGAAACGGGTCACCGCGATCAGGTCTGGTATTCGTGACCCGATTTCATCAACTCGACTCCGGGCAGGCAGAGCGCTTCCAGTTCCTCGACGATCTCGTCGAATTGATTCGCCTTCAGATGTACAACAAGGAATCGTAATTGATCCGGATCGGGAGCCTTTTCCCGCTCTGACTGAAAAGTGACGGAAGTCAGATGCTTGGACGCATCGGCGAGCCACTGTAATCGTTTCGGAAAGGCCATCTCCAGAACCACTGTCGATAATCCCTGTAGTTCATGACAGCATTGCCAGATCTCATCGGTGGGCCCCGTGTCCGTGATGATGGCGCAAGCACTGGCATCATCCTCGACGATGTAGGCCACCGTCTCGACGATGTGGTCGACAGGCACCGCGGTGATCCTCTTGCCGTCCACCTCGACGGGGACACCCGGGTGGATGACCTCCAGCCGCATCATATCCTTCCCCGACTCCTGGCAGATTCGAAGAAAATCAGGCCAGTGACGGTCGTTGAGCAGATCCCGTTGGAGACTGCTTGCTGTCGTCTCGGTGGCATAGATCGTCACCGGCTCAATCGAATCTCTATCCACCCCTAAATGTGCATCCAGAAATGCTGGAAGACTGGCGACATGATCGCTGTGGGAGTGAGTGATGAAGACGTGCTTGACACCCAACTGCAGATCGAGATCAGAGTGGAATCCAATACTTCCCGCATCGATGCAGATGCGTTTATCAATCAGGTAGGAACTGAGGAGCTGGGCTGGACCATCTCCGCCCACTGTTGAGGGAAGCAACTGCAGTCTCAAGATTCAACTCACTCTTCGTTTATCACTGGCGGTCAATCGTAACACGAGCAGTTTGGTCAACCCGAGTACCATACGAAAGGCGGTACGATCTCCATGATCGAGCAAGCTCCGAAATCGCTCGATGGAAAAACGACGTAATCGAGAGCGGGATACGGCCACAACGCTGGCGCTATGAGCCTGATCGGAGACCACACCCATCTCGCCAAAAGAACTGAGATCGGAGAGCCTCGCCAGAACCGTGGGGTTCTTTCCCTCGGTCTTGATCACATCGAGGGTCCCCTCGGCAACGATGTAAAAATCTTTCGGGGGCTCACCTTCGTGGATGACCACATCACCGGCCTCTATGTTGACCTCCTCGGAATAACCGAGCAGAGCACCGATTTCTTCCGGCTTGAGTCCCTCGAACAGAGGAACGGTGGAGTATCGTTCGTAACGCGGCGCGTCCAAGGGCCTCCCGGGGATAGTGGTCGTCAGAATCTATTCGTCACCGACTTGATGGGAACCACGCTACACCCCGACCCGTGATTCGACAACAGGGGTTTACCTTGTGAAGGAAACCAGCAAGGCAAACAGAACGAGTAAGAGATACCGATGACGCAACGCTGGTCGATTTGCTGCTGAAAACCATACGTCGCCGAAATCCCGATCAGGGGCAACTGGCGTAGGCGTCGCAACTTCCCGCATCTGTTGCGATATCGACACCGCAACCGGGATAGGGGGCCTCAGGAGCGGGAGAACCGGGGCAGAAGACCGCGCAGAGGATCCTCACCGCATCCGAGATGGATACGTTACCGGTGTCGTCTGCATCGAGAGCATTGAAGCAGGTGGTCGAGGCGAACAGGAACAGATAGCTGAGCACTCCGATCCCATCCGCCACATCGAGGGAACCGTTCTGGGTTACATCGCCGCGGATGAACTGGGAACCCTCGTAAGGAGTCAAGATCAGGGTTCCGTCGACAGGGACAGCTGCCACGGAAGCGCCATCGACGACCACCACGTTATCCACAGGAGGATCTCCGAGGGTACTCACCACGTTCAAGGTAGTGGAACTCGAGGAGGTCGCACCGGTCAGAACTCCAGCTTGCAACTGGTATTCGATTTCCAGAACGGGTGTGGCATCCACCAGGGGAAGCGACCAATCGAGGAGGAAGTCATAAACAACTCCCTGGGTGACCCCGTCGATGTAGATGTTCACCACTTCAAATTCGACCGCTTCACCGCTCGCTGATGTCACTACCGTTATTGCCGTATTGATCGACAAAATCGCCGGATCGTGAGCCACTCCCAGCGAGTAGCCAGTGGTCTCGGCGGGCACGGATCCGCCATCAGGGAACGCCGTCTGCTGGATGGAAATCGATCCGGTGAAGGTCGCACTCTCAGGGGTGGCAACCGGGTAGTACGCCTCGCCGCCGGGCGCCTGGATCTCGAAGACCGGATCCTGAGCGAGAGTCACCCCACCGAGGGCGAGCATCACGACCACCACCGCAAGGAAAGTCAGGGCTCTGTCGTGTCGTTTCATGGTGCTCATACGTTCCTTCACAATCATCACGGGCAAGGCGTATCTGCAGAGGGGGTCGGATCAGGACCCGGATCGGGGAATGGAGCCGAAGGCGCTTGAGCATCCGTAAACAAGAAACTCAAGAGGTAGATCGCATCTCCGATGTCTATTTGATTGTCATCGTTGCTATCGAGCTGGGCCAGGCACTCGGAGGCCTGTTCGCCACTGAACAGAACACCGAGAATCGTGATGGGGTCACCGATGTCAACGAGATTATCGCCATTCGCATCGCCTCGCACGAAATTACCGGTCGACTGGATCTGGTAAACGCTACCATCGCTGTTTCCTGTGACAATGAAAGTCCCACCCTCGAACACGATACCGCCCGGATCCTCGATCCCGGCCAGACTGATGCCCTCTCCGATCTGCGTTGCCTCACCTGCCTCGACAATCACCTCGATGATCTCGAGGGTTCCGTCATCTGTCTGGCTGGTGAGGTAGAGAGTCTCAGTACAACCGATGAAGGGGTTGGACTGGACACACTCTTTGGTCGTACAGCCCTTCTGCTGAGAACCCTCATTGGGGTGAGAGAAGGAGGTGTCAGGATCCGTTTCTCCATTACCTTCGTGAGAAATGCCATAGATATCACAGGTATCAGGACCCGTGATGTAAATCGTTCCTCCCGACGCACTACCGAAATCCATCCCGCCGGCACGGCCTTCCACCGGCCCTGGAAACGCCTTTGCGGTAGGTAGCGCAGGATTCGGTATGAAAACGAAGAAATCACGGATGAACTCGCCAGCGAGAGTGATCTCGATCAGATGCATCTGCACGCCGGATTGCCCGTTGCCGACCACCAACGAGCCGTTACCTGCATCCCCGGTCCCAACGAACGCGATGCCGGTACAGGGGATCCCATCTTCGAACGGACTGGCGATCACCGCCAGGGCTACGAAGTCTTCATCGAGACCGTAGATCTGACCGTTGGCAGCATCGGTGCAGTAGTAGTGTGGAGCCCCGGCGGGATTGCCAGGATTCACCGTGATGTCGAAGATCTCGGTGAAGTCGAAACCGACATCGATGGGGACTTCTGTGGATTCACCAGCACCGACCACCAACACCACTTCCAGGAGGTCGGAGCGGCCCGGGCCGATGAGTACGGCCACCTCATAACGGTGGGTACCGGGAATCACATCCTGGTCGATCCAGCCGCTCACATCACCGTCGACGAGCAGCGCGTCACCGGCCACACCGTCGATATAGGGTGTGATCTCGTAGAAATCGGGAGCGGTATTCGTCGGCGAACTCCAGATCCACACCAGCTCTATCCATGGGCAAGGGCTTGGTTCGCTGATTTCACCGGTCAAGGACTCCAGCGGAAGTACATAGAAGGGAACCGCATCGGCCGGATCATTGGTCGCATCGAACAGATTCGATCCGGACTTCAACTCGTTGATGTTGGTGTATCCATCGGCATCGTAATCCCTATCACCCTCATCAGACAGAGCTGCGGGGATGGCACCCCCCTCGGAAGTGAGGAGAATCGTCTCTCCCGGGAAGGAGAGATCTGTGACCACTGCTCCTGCACTGTCATAGGAGGTGAGAGAAGCATCGCCGGTAGCAGGATCCTGACCGGCAATCCACAGCTGACGTAGTCCATCCCAGGAGATGCTGACTTCACCATCGTCGGTTGTGACCGTCGACACGGCGGTCACATCATTGTTCCGGCTCCAGTCGTAAATGAACACCTGGTTGCTCGATGGGTTGAGCACTGCCACTCGGTCATGACTCACACCATCGGTATCGGGGGCAGCCGTCACGGCGATCCGTGTCGGCACCGTCGATGGCGGTAACTGCTGGACGTGATCGAGGGAACCGTCGGCAACTCGCTTCTCGATGCGATCGGGCAACAGCACGTAGACCGAACCATCGGGGATACTGCTGCCGGAAATGTCGGCGATGGCATTGCCGGGACCCATATCGACATCGACGATCACATTGCCCTGAGGGTTGAGACGAATCAGACGTTCTTGCCCGGATGCCCATATCCAGGAACTGGGGTTTTCTGGCGCGAAGTCGGTGACAACACCGACCTGAACCGCAGCACCCAGTGCCCCGTCCTCGCCGCTATCTCCGACCCCATCACCACCGAGAAGGATGGTTCCATCGGCATAGATCACCTGCAGGGTCCCGTCATCGTGCATGACGAAGACACCGTAGTTGCCAATCGGAGCGATGGCAGTGGGAGACACTCCGGTGGGAATCTCGTTGATCACGGTGCCGGTGCGACCGACGTGAATGACTCGCAGCGCTGAAGCCACCAGTACCCAGGAGGCACCATTGGTGGCCACGAAGAGGTCGGTCGGTGCTCCCGGTGGCAGAACTCCAGTTTCCTCGAGAACTCCGGAGGGAGAGTGCGCACGAAACACACCGTCGGAGGCACTGCGAATCCGGTTGGTAGGAACACCGGACGGAATCGGTCCCAGCACAAAAACAGCGCCAGCAACCAGATCCGGGGTGATTCGGCCGCCCAATGGATCGGTGAACTCGGGATCGATCGGTGGATTACCAATACTGCCCGGCGTGACAATCCCGATCGGACCCACCGCTGCAGGCTCTACATCGTAGATGGCCAATGCCACCAGACGAGGACCTCCCGCCGGGATCGCTAGTTCGAGTTCGTAATCGATGAGTACGCCGATGGCGAGACCATCGACGGTCAGAACGACGCCGACGAAATCAGCCGCCACGGGCCCTGCATACTGCATCGTCACCGGCTGGAGGACTGCAGGATCGTGAATCAAACCGAACGAAAACGCCACGATGGCGACATCGTTCTCGATGGTGATATCGAGAATCGCCACCGCGCCAGGCTGGGCGGCGGTAGTACCTACTGCGATGACGTTGTCCGCCAAGACCGGAGCGGCCAGCAGTACACAAGTCAGGAGAGACACAAGAGACAGGCTCTGCGTCTTCATCTGAATCCTCCCCGGGGCGTACCCCGAACTAACCCTGTTTTTTCCCCCGTGGCCTGTATCTTCCGAAAAACTGCACCAAGAGCGCCAAAACGGCCCTCGAGCGCGTCTATCGACAATTTCATGCGGGCGGTGCAGAAAAGGTGGAAAACCACTCCACATAGCATTGTACGGTCAGATCCGATTCCTGAAAGCAACCGGACAGCAGAGTTCGGAGTATTTTTCGAGCCTCGTGGCGCTAGATACGGCCGAGACGGGCTTTGAGGAAGCGTCGGCGGTCTGAAGCTCGCTGAATCCTTGCTGCACGCTGCTCAACCGCCACGACGGCGCGTTCTTCCCACTTTTCGCGTTCCTCGGATCCATCCTCCTCGAGGTTAGCTCGAGCCGAGATGACCATGTCGAGAGGGGCTCCAGGAGGCAATTCCTGCTCATCGAGGATCGGTGCCAGCACCCCGAGTGCCCTTTCCCGATCGGGCGCCACCAATGCCAGAGATGCCCCCAGCAAGCAACGTTGTCTCGAGAAGGCGAGCCCGCCACATTGCTCCAGTAGCTCGCGAATTTTCGCGAACTCCTGGGAATCCAATCGACCACCACTCAGCTGCCGGTGACGGCAATACAGGGTGTTCCACAACACCATCGAATCCAGTTCCTTCTCCTCCACCATTTCGGCGAGTGAAGAGAGGTCGACCGTCTCGGGATCCTGACCGGCCGAGAGCTGGTTGAGACCCTCACGGATTTGTCCCTCGCGGATCAATGCCGCACTCTTTACCTCACGGGCGATCGCCAGCCCCGAATCGTTGGCAGCGCAGGCCCCTTGCCAATCACCCATGGCCGCATGAATGTCGACCCGATCGAAGTGACTGCGTGCTTCCCCCAGGCGATCACCGATGGCGTGTCGCACTTCGATGGAACGCTGGTAGCAATCGGCAGCTATATCGAAGCGCCCCAGTAAACGTTCCACCTCACCCAGGTTTCGGTAGTTTCTTCCCAATCCCATGCGGTTCTGGATCAACCGATAGGTCTCGATCGCTTCCCGGTAGATCCCCCCCGCTTCCTCTAGATGGCCCTGATAGAAGTCAACACTGGCTAGCCCCACCCGGATGATCGTCTCCATGTCCAGGTGACCGAGCCGATGAAAGATCTCTATCGAACGGGAGTAATTCTCACGGGCAGCATCGAACTCCCTCATTCGAAGACGAATATTGCCGAGGTTTCCGAGCAAACTGGCCTGACCCGGTTCATCATCCATCTCTTCGGCAATACGGATGCCCTTGAGGTATTCATCGACCGCCTCATCGAGACGCCCTTGCTTTTGCAGCGCCAGTGCGAAATTGATCTGGAACTTCTGCGCTATCTGGCTGGTTCCTGATCGTTCCACCGCCTCGCGTAACTCTTCCAGGATCCGGATCGAATCCTCGGCGTATCCTCTTCGGTCGCAAATCTCAGAGTGGAGGATCTGTTTCTGCAGATATATTTCGTCGCCAGAATCAGCACTGATCTGTAAGAGGTATTTTTCAGAAGACTCCTGGTCTCCCAGTTTGATGAAGACCCTGGCAGCACTGAGCAGGAAACTACCCGAATCCTCCTGAGACAGTACTGCACCATCACCGATGGCCCGTTCGATCGATTCGGCCAGTTGCTTGCCCTCGACGTAGCGACCCTGCTGAAGCCGCCTCTCCAGAGCAGGGAGCAGATACTCGACCGCCTGAATTCCCTGACCAGCTTCGAGCAACAATCGACCGATGGGTCCGGCCCGTTCCGCAATGTCGCCCTGAAGTTCGATCAACACCTTCGCCAGTTCGCGACGACGACGCAGTGCAGCGCGGCGACCACGTCCCTCGAAGATGTTGATCACCGCGGACCGTGCAGACTCGGTCCGGAAACGATAGAGGGTCAAGTCGGTATCGACTGCCTCTCCCAGCCCATCGGTCTCGAAGCGATCGAGCGTATCGTCGAGCAGATCCGCATCGCCATAGAGCCGTTCGAGCACCTCGACCGGAATATCTCCCTCGATCAAGGCAGCGGTTTCCAGCACCTCTGCCTGTCGCTCGGGGAAACGAGAAATCGACTCTGCGAAAAGATCACTTCGGCGCGCCGGTAACTTTTCCGAGAACTCCTCACGACGCGGTGGATCTCCGGCGATCTGCCAGCGACCCTCCGACAGGGGAGAAAAAATGCCGCTGCCGGTCGGGCCGAGGGTCCGGACCAGATCGATGGCGAACCCGATGTTGCCTGCGGCTCGTTCGTTCAGGGAGGCGGCCAGCCAGGGGATATCATCACGGAAAGGCGCCGTGGGATAGGCGAGATCGAGCAATTCCTCGACAACGGCCTGGTCGATCGGATCCACATCCAGGATCTGAAGCGGTACCTCTCCCCCCCATCCGGCGGGGCGATCGGTTCGATCATCCTCTCCACGCTCGGTACAGGCCCCGAACAGGATCGGCACACGATCCTGAACGCAACGTGCGATCAGGCCCGTGAAGAGTCGTGCAGAATCCGCATCCGCTTTTTCCAGATCGTCGATGGCGATGAAGAGGGGCGCTTCACGCGCTGCTGCAGCCAGAAGCCGGTACCACCAGAAGGAGCGCATCTGCTCCGAGGTCTGCTCCAACGATCCTTCACCGGTCAGTTCATCGAGGAAGAAGGCGATCGCCGCAACGTCCTCACCGAGCAATTCCTCCAGCGTCTGGGCAGCCTTTTCACGAAGATCCAGATCATCCGTTTCCAGCAAGGACACGCCCAGAAGTTCCCGCAGCAGATCCTGGAAACCCTTGTAGGGCTGACCGGCAGCTCCCCGGAAGGTGCCTTGCACATCTCTGACTCCGCGATGGCGAACCTGTCGCGAGAGTTCCGCCAGGAATGCACCGGTTCGTTGCCCCTCGGCACCCCCGATAAGAGTGGTCGCACCCGGACGCCTCTCGGGATCCAGATGGTCCATCACCTGCGCAAGTAGATCTTTTCTGCCTACCAGCGGCATCGGATCGGCATCTCGGATCCGGATCGGTCCTTCCGGTTCCACCGTCACCGGTCGGGCATCGAAGGAGGAGAGCACCTCGAAGACGGGGGGCGCTATCGTTCCGGTGTGGAGCGGCTCTGCACCCAGGAGCCATACCTCGCGTTCTCCGGCACCGACTTCTTTTTTCTCGGGGATGGTCTCATCACTCCAGCGCCAGCCAGAGTTTTCTGGCAATTGAATGGTGCATCGGGCCGATACAGGGGAACGATTTCCCACCACCACACGCACCCACAGTTTCTCCCCCATGGTGATGTTGTCGCGCAGGGCATGACCTCGGATCGAGATGCGGCCCGTGACGACCTCGGCGGAACTCCCCTCCGTTGCCTCGATGCTGAGGTTCTCGGTGAAGGTGGAATCGAGTAGCGCTGTTCCGTCACGGCGTGCCCTGTGGCCCGAAGCAAAGTCGATGAACTCGGTGCGCCGTTCCCTGGGGGTGCGGTCGAAGAGATAGGCGATGTCATCCTGGTAGTGCAGCATCTCGCTCAACACCACAAGCAAACTTCCGTCCGGACGTGAGATGTAACACTCACCCGGATCCACCTGCTGCGGAGGAGCCTGTTGTGCAGATTGAGCCGTTTCGACTCCCTGAAGTTTCAGGGCAACTCCTTGTTCGGTCAGATCGTGCACCCTCAGTTCCTGCGACCACTGCCCCATCTGTTCCAGCAATGCGGCCGAGGCCTGTTCGAAGAGAGGCGCGGTCTTCTCGTAATGCTCGTCGGGGAGAAAACCAGCATGGCCGATGAAGTCGTTTCGATAGGGAGGCAGATGCTCGATGGCATCTTTCCAGGCAAGTGCCTTACCGCTGCCGCGGCCAGCAACCTCCTTCACCAACTGTCCGAACTCGAGACGGGGACAGGTGAGCAACCCCCTCAGGTCATCGAGCATTCCGGCAGGCCCGATCCCGCTGGAAACTCGATCCGGTTGGCGGGAACCGTGTCGAAGCAACACCTCAACCCATGAACCAAAGGAAGGCCGGCGCAGAAAATTCTGAACCCTCTTGAGACGATCAACCGGTAGTTGCAGCCGCGACCGTGCCGTCAGTAGCAAGATTCCCTGCCAGCGAATGATCGCCTCGAGGCTGGCAAAGGCGGCGGCATGACTTGACCGTGAATCGGTACCGGTGGTACGCAGTGCCTCGAGAACCCGGGCCAGAGGCCCTGGAAGGAGATCAATACGCGGTTTGGCACCGGTAGGCTCCACCGTGACCCTCCTCCTGTTCGCTGTTTCTCGCTGATCAGATGTCGATGAACAGATCATAGGCTGCCAGAGGTCTCGATGGAGCCTCTTGCCAGAGCCGGATCCGGTGGCCACCATCACGGTTACTGCGGGGAAAGCACCCGTTACGGAAGGCCGTGATGTTCGGTGATGGTCGAAAACTGGTGGTGGTCGGAGATCGTGTTCTCGTAGCCCCCACGAAGGGCGAGGAGAAGACCCGAGAAGGCCTCATCTTACCGGCGAGTGCTGTCGAGAAGAACGAGGTTCAGAGTGGTCGCGTGGTCGAAGTGGGACCGGGAACCCCGATGACTCCCCCGGCAGACATCGGCGATGAGCCGTGGAAGATGGTCGATCCCCCGGCGCTGAAATTCCTTCCGCTGGAAGCGAACGTCGGCGATCAGGTGTTGTTCCTGCGCAAGGCCGCCATCGAGATCGAGTTCGCCGGTGAGACGTTCCTCATCGTTCCTCACGGAGCAATCCTGGTACTGGCCCGAGATGAGAAGAGAGATTCAGACCGCGCCACGGAGTTCCGTGAGGACGATTTCAAGATCTAGCTGCGATTGCTCTGCTGCTGAGGTGGCTGCTGCTAGACGCGGATTCGCAGCAGCGGCACCGGTTCGGAGAACCCCTTCAACTCGTGCGACTCGATGGTCCCCATGGCAGGGTCGATGGAAGCAGCCTCGGCAATCTCGGGGAGTGTCACCACTTCTCCCACCTCACCACATGCCTGCAATCTCGCTGCGAGGTTGGTGGTCTTGCCGATGGCGAGCCACTCCTGCTTGAAACTGGAACCGAGCAGACCGAACACTACCTGTCCCGAGTTGACCCCTGCACGCAAGTCGAGCCCCCACGCCTCCCCCTGCGCTCGCCGGATCCGGCTGGCAGCATCGGTTCGCCTGAGAAAATCGATCGCGAATTGTAATCCACGGCGACGGTGATCGTCCCCCTGGCAGGCCGCCAGTAATCCATCTCCCAGATACTGAAGTGGACGAACCTGGTATTTCGCCAGCAGCGGTACCGCCAACTCGAAGACGCTACGAACCGTCTCCATCACCTCCTCTGCGGAGAGTTCGGTCGACCGGCGCGTGAATCCCGCCAGATCTGCAAAGATGATGGTCGCGTCCTCGGTGGTCGTTTTCGCCAACTCCTCGGCAGGTCGACCACTGAATCGTTCGATGGTCCGCGATGCATGACGCTCGGGATCCACCTCCCTGAATGACCGGTCGACCAGCTCCAACCAGTACGGATGGTTCGCCTGCACCGCACGCGAGTACGCTTCATCCAGTTGCTCTACTGCAGCCTCCCGCTGGCCGCTGTGCATCTCCTCCTCGGCAAACAGAAGGCGACCCAGGATCTCGCCCTCACTCACATTCTCCATCGAAGAAATCATCGATTCGATCGGTTCCTTCCAGTTCGAGGGGCGTTGTTCCCTCGGCACCAGTCGCACACGCCAGTAGGCCAGCAATAATTGCAACTCTGGCTGACGCAATGACTGACCTGCCGCATCGAGATCAGTCAGGGCATCGTCGAGCCGGTCCTGCATCGCCAACGTCCGTGCGCGAGCCAGCAGTGCGAAGCCGATCAGAGAGTGGCTGCTATCGCCGCACTCCTCGAGAATCTCGTCGAGTAGCTGACCACGAGTGCGAACCTGTTCCGGATCATTCAATTCGACCGCGGCTTGCAATTGCAGGGTCGCAAGTCGCAGTCTTGACATCGGTTCCAGATCGCCGGCTCTCCTCGACCAGGTCTCATCGAGGACTTCCAGGGCAGCAGCCGGATTTCCGCCCTGGATCTCCGAAAGCGCCAGATGTCCCGATGAGATGGCAATTCCCAGATGATCATCGACCAGGTCCTTGGCGAGGATCGACTTGCGAAGGGTACGTCGTCCCTCACTCCAGGCTCCGAGATAGAGGTAGGCCTGGGCGATGGTATCGAGAAACCATGGGCGTGAAGGAGCATCTCCAATCTCGTCCATCGCAACTGCCATCACATCGAGGGCTTCACCAGGTTGGTTTTCTTGCAGATGGATGATCGCCTGCAGAGCCAGGGCACGGGCACGGGTCGGCATCTCCGAATCAGGCAGTTCATCGATCAGGTGAAGGACACTCTCCTTCAACTTGGAGAGGATCTTCAGGTCTCCCTGACTGCGTCTCAACTGCAACCGCAATCGCAGCAGCCGCACTACCCGCTGCCACGAATCTTCCAGCTCACCGATCCCGTCGAGTAACTGCTGTGCACGATCGAGATCGAAGCGAACTTCAGCGATTACTGCCTCTGCCAGATTCTTGACCTCGTCCGGCGATCCGGGTGGAGCAGCAGGAGCATCTCCATCGCCGCGGATCACTGCCTCCTCGACAGAAGCCCACCAGGAAAAGAGCGCTTCGGAATCGCTCACTGCGAGTCCTTCTCGCTTCCCTCATCGAGGCGTCGAAGCCA
>Ga0310122_10001285_pt1 | contig 16062 bp, 11 predicted proteins | sample CB6_Bottom_1051__FD_203503 | JGI IMG/M metagenome (GOLD analysis project Ga0310122, IMG submission 203503) | Marine microbial communities from Western Arctic Ocean, Canada - CB6_Bottom_1051 | ecosystem: Environmental > Aquatic > Marine > Oceanic | place: Canada: Western Arctic Ocean | collected...
AGCCCCGGAGGGGCGGCATGAGTTCCGTGCTGCAATTCCGAAACGATGTCGCCCCTCCGGGGCTGCTTGTTCGCAAAACCCACCGCTCTCCTGGGGCATACGCCCCAGGCTATTCGATGCCGTCCCTCCGGGACTCATCATTGTCAAATTTGATTGATCGATCATTGCGAGCCCGCCTTTCCTGTGACCGTCTTTCGTGAGCCCGCCTTCGCGCCCGCCTTTCCCGTGTTCGCCTTTCCCGTGCCTGGCTCTCCTAAGCGGCCCGGCTCGTCGCGGCGTTTGACGAATAATGACCATTTGTGCAAAAAACCCGCCCGTTGATAATCGTCTAGGCTGCGTACAGAAAGCTGCCAACGTCCGCGAGCCGATTTTCCATAGAAAGTGCTCAGGCTTGGTTCCCCTCGGCTCATGCTTTGGGGGCGGAACTTGCGAGGACTCGGCGGACGCCGCATTCGAACACAAACACGCCAACCCGGTTCCGAATTTCGAATGTAATCGTCGATCAAACTGCCGATTCGATAGGGACTTACTCGGGTCGGCTTCAGCCGACTTGTTCTTTGCCACCAGCTTTAGCTGGTGGAGCTGGAACCGGGATGATCGCAGACTTCGAGCCGGCTTTAGCCGGGCTTCTCGACTTGGATTCATCCGGTTTGCATCGGGAAGCATATGAAGTCTCTCTTGGAGTTTCCGCTTTGAGCCGGCGATTCATCGAGTGCGTTTCCGCGATTCACTGGCTCAAGCCGGCAGCAGTCGTCGCGGCGATTGGTTTTTCGCAAACGCAGTCTCATGAACGAAATCGCGTTACAGAAACCGTACGCCTTCGTTCTCAGCACGCACCATCGTAACACTTCACCAGAGCAGACGCCAAAAGAAAAGTAAGCCGAGGGGATCTCCGTGACCACGCGATCGCTACGTTGTGATTGGGAGCCCGGGCAGGGGATCAATCGCGAGGCATCTTCATCCTCAAGTGAGCACAAGCTCACGGATTCGGTTTTAAGACTGGGCGATCAATCGGCTCGCGCCGCCAGCTTGGCACGCATCAGTATGCGGCGATCTGTCTTGTGTCTCGCTCGGCTCGCGAGACGTACTGCACTGACTCATCAATGCTGAAGGGCACGACGTGCCAAGTAGAGCTTGGCGGGATTGCGTTCCCAAGCGGAGCTTGGGAACGAGAGCGCCGGTAACGAGAGGAGCGCGAGGTACGCGACAATCCTGGTAGAATCCCGTCCGGTTTGCGGTTTCGTTGCCACACGGGCCATGTGAAATGTCCGGCTCAAGTTGCTTCGTGAGTGACAATTCCCGGGGCAGACGTCGACAAGACAAAATGGTCCCGGCATAACCCTACGCACGACAGCGGTTTGCGTTGTTCGTATACTTTGTTTTGAATGCAGAAGCCGCTGACAACGGCATTCGCTCGTGGATGATGTTTGGCATCGACGCGGTTTGACTCGGGTAAAAACGAATCCCACGCCAATAACAACATGGAATGGTTGCGTCACAGCATTGAATGGTATTTCGGCGTCTCACCGGCTGAACCGGGGCAGGGGACGGCGTGGCGTTTGTCGGCCGAGACGCCTTGGCCGGCCTGGATGCCGCAATGGGCTCTGCTGATTGTGTTGCTTTTCACGATAGCTTACGTCGTCTACGTCTACTTCCGTGATTCCCGCAACTTGCCGCTGTTTGCGCGTGCGACGTTGATCTTGCTGCGGCTGTCGACCGTCTTCTTAGTGGTTGTGCTGATGTCGCAATTGACGTTGGCGATCGAGTGGACCGGGCTGCCGTTTGTCGCGGTCTTGATCGACGATTCGGCCAGCATGGGATTGGAAGACGACTATACGGAAAAGTCATTGCGCAAGGCGGCCGTCGAGCTGACTGGCAAGCCAACAGGGACGGGGACGCGGCTTGATATGGTCAAAACCGTGTTGACTCGAAACGAAGCGCAATTTCTGAAACGTCTCAACAAAAAACACAAGCTTCGAGTTTATCGATTTTCGGAAACGGCGGTTCCGGTGGGCAACAGCGAGTACGTCGCCGGTGACGGTTTGGGTGCATTGGTGGCCGATTTGAATGCGTTGAAAGCGGACGGCAGTGAAACGCGTCCGGGTCCCGCGGTGCTCAAAGTGCTGAACGATTTTCGTGGCAGTCCGCCGTCGGCCATCATCATTTTTACCGACGGAATCACGACAACCGGCGACGCCGACCGGCTGACGTCTTCGGCCGAGTTGGCTCGTCGAAAACTCGTGCCGATCTACACGGTCGGCATCGGTTCCGAGCAGCCGGCGCGCGACTTGCAGATTTACGATGCGCTTGTTGATGAAGTGGCGTTTGTTGACGATCCCATTTCGTTTTCGGCGAAACTGAAAGGGTTCGGATTCGAGGGCGAACAAGTGGATGTGATCTTACGCGAGCAGTCTTCGCAAGAAGTCCTGGCAAGCCGTTCGATTCTTGTCGTGGCTGACGGACGGGCGTCTGACATTGAGATCACTTACACGCCGCCTTCTCCGGGAGAATACGATTATGTACTTGAGGTCAAGCCGCTGCCGACGGAATTGAATGCGAACAACAACAGCGAGACGCGGCATGTCAGTGTGCGGGAAGGCAGGATTCGCGTTCTATTGGCCGACCTGTTTCCCCGGTGGGAATATCGGGAACTAAAACTGTTGCTCGAACGGGAAAAGACGATCGAAGTTCAAACCGTACTTCAGGACGCCGATCCCGAATATACTGATCAAGACGACACGGCCGCGATGTTGAAGGGACGATTTCCCGTCAGCCGCGAACAACTGGCCGAATTCGACGTCGTCATCTTTGGCGACCTGAATCCTCGTTTCATGAGTGCCGGTATCTTCGACAACCTGCGACATTTCGTCAGCGAGCAGGGCGGCGGTCTGATTTTCATCGCCGGTGAGAACTACAACCCGATTTCCTATCGCGGCACGCCGCTGGATGAATTGCTGCCGATCGATTTGGAAGACGCCAAATATCCGCCCCCGGAAATCCCGCTTGACGAAGCATTCAACCCCGTGCTGACTCCGGCGGGACGAAAGGGAACGATGATCTTTCGGTTTGCCGATGACGAGGAGGCAAGCATCGACATTTGGCGCCGATTACCGGGAATGTTTTGGATGGTCGCGGCACCGCGAATGAAACCGGGCACGACGGTGTTTGTCGAGCATCCTTCTCGGTCGGCGCGGAAGGGCAAGCTGCCCGTCATCTGCATGCGTCGTTTCGGCGCCGGCAAAATTGTATTTCATGCGACCGATGAATTGTGGCGTTGGCGGTTTCGTAACGAAGACCGTTATTACGGACGCTATTGGGTCCAGGTAATTCGTTACCTCAGCCGGTCGCGATTGTTGGGCCAATCACGCACCGCCGAATTGATGTCGGACCGGCAAATTTATCGTGGTGGCGACGTTGTTTCCTTGCGTGTTCGATTTCTCGACGAGCGTCAGGTTCCTTCGGATGGAGGAAAAGTCACCGTCGTCGTCGAACGTCGTGGCGGGGCTCAGCGCGCCGTTTCATTGATTCCGTTGGCACAGGCGCCGACCGTTTTCGAGGGCCAATTTCGCAATGCGGTTGAAGGAGCCTATCACGCTTGGGTTTCCGAGCCCGCTTTCAAGGAAGCGCCGCCCGCCATCGATTTTCGTGTCGAGGCTCCTCAGCGAGAGCTTCAGAAACGGGGGCTCGACAAAGCCGAATTGACGCGGACGGCCAAGTTGACTCGCGGCCGTTATTACTCGTTGGCCGGCGTCGATCGGTTGCCAAAACAAATCCCGGCGGGGCATCCTGTCTCACTGAAGTCCGACGAGTCGATTCCGTTGTGGAATCGATGGGACGTCTTGCTGTTGGTCGTCTTCCTGCTCGCAACAGAATGGGTTTTGCGCAAGCGTTGGCGACTGGTATGATGATTCAATGGCAACCTCGCTCAACAATCAACTCGATCAGATCCGCGGCCGAGTCCGTCGCGTGCTGTGGATTTACGGGCTTAGCTGGCTGGTTGCCGTTGTGTTTACCGTTGTGCTGGCCGTTGGAATCGCCGATTGGCTGATTCACTTGGACGACTCGGGCGTGCGGCTGATCCTGGGATTGGGAATCCTTGGAACGGCAGGTTGGATTGCCTGGCGATTCTTGCTCGGGCCGCTGCTGGGGCCAATGTCGAACATTGACTTGGCGCTGCGGATCGAACAGCGGTATCCCGGTTTCAAAGACAGCTTGGCCAGCACCGTTCAGTTTTTGCATGCGGAACGCGACGCGCGGCTCGGTTCTCCGGCGATGCAGCAGCGTGTCATCGACGGCACTTTGAAAGAACTCAGCAGCGTCGATTTGTCAGACATTGTCGACACGCGCGAAGTTGTTCGGATTGCAACGGCGGCATTGTGCGTTTGTGTTGTTGTCGCGGCGATTGTGGGGCTGAATCAACTGGAATCGGCGACTGCGTTGAACCGTCTGATTTTCCCGTTTTCCGACAGCCCCTGGCCGCGGTCGACCGTGCTGCGATTGGTCGGCGCCGATCTGATGCCCGTCGAAATCGATGCGGACGAGCCATTGTGCATCGCGCGCGGCGACACTCTGGAACTGTTTGTCGAGAACACAAACGGGAAACTGCCACGCGACGTGGCGATGGAATACCGAGGCGAAAACGGCAAGGTCACTCGCGAATCTCTTCAGAAAACGACGCTGGTCGATGACCAAGGCCAGTCGCGAGAACTAGCGGGCGTTTCACGAGTGATCGACAGTGCGTTGGAATTCCGCGCGGTCGGGGGCGATGACGACGAAATGCCTTGGTTTAAGGTCGAGGCGATCCCACCGCCGGAGATCGCGGAAATGAAGGTCAAACTCGATCCGCCCGCATATTCCAAGCGTCCACGGAAAATACTGGCGGACGGAGTTGGGCATATCCGCGGATTGGTCGGAACCAAAGTGCGAATCGATGCGAAGGTCAACAAACCGCTGAAGTCGGCGACGTTACGGCTGAAGGACAAGCCGCCGGTATCGCTGAAGGTGACGGGTGAGGGATTGGCCGTGACGGCCGAGTTCGAAATCGCCGAGCCGGGCGTTTCCTCTTATTGGTTTGCATTCACCGACCAACAGGGATTCCAGAATTCCGTCGCGCCGCGGTTTGAGATTCGGGGGATCGCCGATCGAGTCCCGACGGTCTACTTCGAGCAACCATCATCCGACCTGCAGGTGACGGCCGACGCCAACGTGCCTTTACGAGTCGTGGCGAGCGATGACTTGGGCATCAAGTCGCTGCAAGTTCGCTTTCGTCTGGCGGAAGGTCCGACCTCGGCCGACAACGCGATGGTGCTGTTCGATGGTTCCGGCCGTCCGCTTGAATTGACTCGTGATTACGTTTGGCAGTTGTCACAACTGAATCTGTATCAGGGAATGCGGATCGTATTTCACGCCGAAGCGGCCGACGATTGCGATCTGGTGCCCGATCACGTGGGCCGCAGCATTTCGCGGACGCTGATCGTTGTATCCGTCGAAGAAAAAATTGACGAACTGGCCGGACGGCAGGCGGAACTTCTGGATGAACTTGACACGATCGCTCGCACGCAAACGCGGTCGAACGAGCATGTCAATGATTTGCTCTTGCAGTTGAAAAATGTCGGCGCGTTGCGTCCCGAAGACATCGACATGCTGAAACGCATTGAATTGGATCAGCGTCAAATCGCCACACGTATGACGAATCCGGCCGACGGTTTCGAAGCTCGCGTGAATCAATTGTTGAAAGAGTTTCAGCAGAACGGCACTCAGGAAGATCCCGCCATCCGTGATTTGCAGAATGCCGCGATTCGGCGGTTGCAAAGTCTCGCGGATGAAGCGGCGTTCCTCAGAAAGAACGTCATCCCGGCCATCGAACGTGAATTGACACGCGCCCGGAAGTCGGTTGACGGCTCGGACGGCCCGCAACGCAAAGATCCCAAGGCCCAATCTTCTCAAGATTCCCCGCCGCAATTGGATGTACCGTTGTCGAAGACCGACGAGCATCAAAAGGCGTTGCTCGATTCGCTCGACGGAATGCGAAATTCCATGTCAAAGTGGCGTAAGCACCGCAACCTGACGAGCGATTTGAAGGACGTTGTCGCGGGGCAGGAATCGGTCAATCAGCAGACGGCCGAGATTGGCCGCGAGACAATCAGCCGTCCATTGAACCGATTGAAACCACAACAGCAGGCCGAGTTGGCGAAACTGCGTGAACGTCAACGAAAGCAGGCGGAAGAATTGGACCACTTCCGCCGTCGTTTGGACGAAACCGCCAAGCAGCTTGCGCAAGAGAATCCTAAGTTGGCTGATCCGCTGCTCAACGCGGCTGACGAATTGGATCAGCGGGCGACGTCGGGCCGAATGCGGGAATCGGCCAATCAAATCGGGAAGAATCAGATTGGCCAGGCGACACAGTCTCAGGATCAGATCCTGAAAGACTTGAACGAACTAGGCGAGATTCTGAAGAAGCGCGGCGTCGATGATTCGACCGAGCTGTTGCAAAAGCTGAAGCAAGCGGAAACAGATTTGGAGATGCTGAAGAAGCGGCAGGAAGAGGTTCTCCGCAAATCGGAAGCGGCGGCAGAATTGAAGTCCGATGTCCAGCGGGCAGCCGAATTACAGAAGCTACAGAAACAGCAAGAGCAACTGCGGCGCGACGTTGCCGATATGGCGCGACGGTTACGTCGCTTGCAAGCTCGCAAGTCCGACACATCCGCGCGACGTGCGGTCGGCCGGATGGAACAGGCCGAAGGCGAATTGCAGGATGGCAACGTCGGCCGCGCCAACCAGCAACAGCGCGAGGCTCTCGATGATATAGAACAGGCCGAACGAGAATTGGCGCGGACGCGAAAACAGGCCGAGGAACGATTGGCTCGGGAACAATTAGAACGTACGGCCGACGAACTGCGGGTAATGATCGCCCGGCAACAAAACGTCATCGACGAAACCAAGCGCATCGACACAGCTCATGCGAGTCGCGTCAAAGCTGAAAAGCGAAAGGCCGATAGTTGGAAACGTTCGGAAACTCGATCGCTACGACAATTGGCCGAAGTGCAACTCGGTTTGAAGTTGGAAACGGACAACTTGGCGAATTCGATGGAAGGCACGGAAGTCGTCGTGCTGGCTCTGCGGGGTGCGGGACGGATGATGGAACAAGCGGCGGTTCGTCTGAAAGATCGCAAGCCCGATACGGTGACTGTGGACCTGGAAACTTCGGCGAAGCAACGGTTCGTTGGCCTCTTGGAAGCACTGCGTCCCGATCGGTCATCGGGGAACGGCCAACCGCAACAGGGTCCGCAAAACCGGGACGAAAACGCCGGATCGTCGGGTGATACGGTGCCACAACTCGCGCAGTTGAAACTGCTGAAAATGCTGCAAGAAGACCTCAACCGCCGAACAGCAAAATTCGACGCGGCCCACGCCGACAAGCAAGCTCTTTCGGAAGCCGAACAACGGGAACTGACGGCTCTGGCAAACGAACAAGAACAACTGGCCGACTTGATGCGGGATTTGACACGCTCGTTCTTGGAGGCAGCAGACGTTGACGAAGATTAGAGGTGGTTTTCAAACCGGGAGGGCGACGTTCCCATCGAGCCGAAACATCGGGAAATACAAGCTCAGCAGGAGCTTCGCCCTCCCAGGATTTGGTTTTGAAACTGCTTCCAGTAAGACGTGACCATGACGAGAGGAATTGATTCCATGATTCGAATAAATTGGTGTCCGGTGATTGTCATTCTGTCGGTCTTGGCAACCGCGAATGTCGACGCGCAAGACGACGATTCCGCCAAGAAGGAATCCAAACCCGCGACATCGGCGGAGAAATCAGTTGGGAACGCCGCTTCCGGCAAGAAGCTGAAGAGCAAACTTGATGACGAGTTGCTCCGCAATTTGACGAATTCAAAAGATGACGCGGACGCTACGGCGGAGAATCAAATCGAGCAACTGATTCGCTCGATGCGTGACGTGCAGGCGAAGATTGAGCAACAAGAAACCGGCAAGCCAACTCAACAACAGCAGCAGGAAATCGTCGAACAGATCGAAGACTTGATCAAAGCGGCCGAGCAATCACAATCGTCTTCCAGCCGGTCCCAACAATCAAAACAGAAGAAACCGCGCAAACCCCGCAAGAAAGGGCAGCAAAGCCCGAAATCGAAAAGCGGCGAATCGGCCGGCCAAGACAACAAGAAGAACCCTCAAAATTCCGAGGCACGAGTTCACAAGGCCAAGGAAAAGGCAATCAGTGACGCCAAGCAGAAAGTATTGATCCAAGAGGTCTGGGGCCATCTGCCGCCGACGCTCCGCAAGAAGTTGCTCAACGTCTTCAGCGAAAAGCGGCTGCTCAAATACGACGATCTGGTACGCCGGTATTTCGAATCGTTGACTGAAAACAACGATGGTCTGAATCGTAAATAGAAATTGCGAGCGACACGACAATGCCGTTCGCGATGGCCAGGAACCTCACCGTTCCCGCTAGCCAAGAGCAATGAAGCTCAAAATTCCAGGCTAGCGGGAACCGTTAGGTTCCTGGCCCCCATCAATGGTTTCCCGAATGTTGCATCTAAAGTGAGTGCCATTGGGCGTGAGCCCTAGGTTTTGGGGGACAATTTGTTCCGTGAGCCCCGGAGGGCAACGCCGTGACGGATTCTAGTAGCCGGATTCACAAGAATTCGGGCCTTGACCGTGGTGCACCCGAAGTCTTGCGACTCCGGCTACCATGAAATCCCACGATTTTCCAAGGAAACAATCCGTCACGGCGTTTCCCGGAGGGGCGACAGCAAAATATGTGCGCATGTGTTGTGTCCCCCTCCGGGGCTTATACCTTGTTTTGCTCCGGTTTTCCTGGGGCTTACGCCCAATGGCACTCACTTTACCGACGGTATCATTTCGTCAAGTTAAACGACGAGTCGGACAGTTATCCGTTTTGGCCAGGAACCTCACGGTTCCCGCTAGCCAAGAGCAATGCAGCTCAAATTACCAGGCTAGCGGGAACCGTGAGGTTCCTGGCCCCCATCAACGGTTTCCCGAATGTCGCATCTAAAGTGAGTGGCATTGGGCGCTAGCCATTCTACCGACTACGAGTCTCAGTATCGCCTCTGTCGGAGAGATTCAAATGCTGCCAATTTGACAGCTTTCGATGCCACGCCCGGGTCTCTTCGCGTAGATTCAATGCTTATGGGCTGTTGGTTCAATCATATACCTCTGGCACGATTCCGGCCGAGAAGTCATAATCCACTAACACCAAACAACTTATGCGGTTTTCTTGAATTCCGGCCTGACTGTCGGCAACCGGGAACACGGTTTGCGATTCGTTTTTCAATGACAAACTGCGAACGTCGAATACACAAGTAATTGGATGTACTTCTCGTAACAACTTTGGCAGGGAGCCGACCACATGCCCGTATTCCGATGGGGGCACAATTGGGACGCGTTTCAAGACTTGGAACGTGAGGTTGATCGGTTGCTGCAAAGTGTCAATTTGACGTTCCAAGGTTTGCGATTTGGACGTCAGTATCCTCCTGTTAATCTCTATGAACTCGCTGACGAGTATCTGCTGACATCGGAACTCCCTGGCACCAAAGCCGATGACATTGACCTGACAATCGCGTCGGGAGTCCTGACGATCAAGGGCCAGCGAACTGATTTGGAAGATGTTGACGACGAAAAGTTCCGCCGGCAGGAACGTCCGCGCGGCAATTGGCAACGGTCCCTGAAACTTCCTGATCGGATCAACGAAGACGGACTGTCGGCGGAATTCAATGAAGGAGTCTTGAAGATTCACCTGCCTAAAGCCGACGAGATCACGGCCCGGCAGATCCCGGTCTCTAAAGGTGGAGCATAAAGACCACGCGAGTTCCGTAAACGAGGGAATCGTCCCGAATTTTGGCAGCGACGAAAGGACATCATGTCGAACGAGATTTCGCGGAGCCGCAACGAGGCCACTGAACCTGTGCCGTCTCCGCACGAACCCGTTGAACGGTTCGTGTTCACTCCGCCAATCGACATCTACGAAACCGACGAGGGGCTGGGACTTCAGGCCGACTTACCGGGCGTTTCTCTGGATTCGCTCGAGCTACAAGTCCAAGACAACAAGCTGACCTTGTTCGGCCGCGTGTTGCCGCACGTGCCCGACGGCGCCAAGTTGATCCATCAGGAATATCAGGTCGGTGATTATCTGAGATCATTCATTTTGAGTGACGAGGTTGACCACGATCACATTTCGGCGAAACTGAATAACGGAGTCTTGGAAGTTTTGTTGCCATCGGCTCAAAAATCGGAACCAAAACGAATTCAAGTCAAAACTGACTAAGAGGACCAAGACATGACTGATGAATCCTCCGCCTCGCCTGACACTGACAGCCCGTTGAAATCCTCCGCCGAACGGCTGAGAAACGAACTCGACCATTGGTTGGAAGTCGCATGGTCGCAAGGCGAAAAAGCACTTGATGTCTTGGGAGTCCGTGGCGATCGTCCATGGGCGCCGTCGGCCGAAGTCATCGAAACGCCCAACGATGTTCTCGTGTTGCTCGATCTGTCTGGCGTCGATTCGGATCAGATCGACGTGGCTTTGACAGGAAACATGCTGACGGTCAAAGGCGACCGCGCCGCGACCTCGATTGGCGACGATGATGTCCGACACCTCTCGGAACGCAGAACAGGCAAGTTCAACCGCGCGATCCCCTTGCCCGTCCCCGTCGACGCGGATGCCGTGAACGCCGAGATGAAAGACGGAGTTCTACGGGTCACACTGTCAAAATCCGAACGCGCGAAACCCAAAACGATTCAAATCACAGCCGCTGACTAGACCCAACTTCTTTTGGGTCTATTTGCTCACAATCAAGTTGAGAAACGGATCAAAGGCCCGACGCCGCAAACGCGTCCCAACGTTCAAGACAATTACCACGGAAATCCGAACTTTCGTCATCTGAAGAATCACTTGTGGCGAGGTCGAACAACAGGTACAGCGACAGAATCGGTGCAACAATGCCGAGCCGTTGAGGACGTCGGTCGATGAAACCGACGCGCGTTCGTCGACTCGAAGCATCTTCCCTGTCCCGACATTCCCGAATCAGAACTTGTCGAAATCGACTTGGGTCGCGTACCTCATGCTTCCGATCGGGCAACCACACGGCGGCGGTCAGCAGGCCCATTTGAGTTACTTGAATTGCAGCCCCTCAACGCCGTCCCAATCGGCGGCGGGTGGTTGCTTTCGATATTCGACGCAACGTTCCACGTACAAGTGGACCGGCCTGTCGCCAGACCCCAGACCCCAGACCCCGGACCGTCGGCCAGTTGTTCGAAGATCTCGAGGGCCTTGTCCCAGTCCTGGGCTTGGTAGGCCTCGAAACCCTGTGCAAAGGCAGCACACCGCTCGGCCAATCCGTCATCCAGCGGCTCTTGCCGGTCCCCCAGCAATTCGTAGATTGTGATCGCCTGCGATTTGCCTTTCGTGCGTATCTTGTCCAGTGGCCGGAAGACGAATTGATCTTGGGTCAATTCGTAAACGGAATCGCTCACGATGGTTCTCGTCCCATAGAACTTGTTGACGCCCTCCAGACGACTCGCAGTATTGACGCTGTCGCCCATGACCGTGTAGTTCATCCGTTCGGTGGAACCGACGTTTCCGACCACGGCCAATCCGGTATGGATTCCAATTCGCGTCACTAACGGCTGCTTGCCTTGCTGATGCCAGGTTTTATTGAGTTCGCGCAACATCGCCTGACAACGCAGGGCGGCTCGGCAAGCGTCCACGGCGTGGTTATCACTGCGCACCGGAGCCCCCCAAAACGCCATGACACAATCACCGATGAACTTGTCGACCGTACCCCGTCCGGTGAGGATGATCGTGGTCATCCGATCGAAGTACTCGGAAAGCTGGATGAAAAGTGCTTCCGGCTCGGTCTCTTCGCTAATCCTGGCAAAGTCCTCGACGTCCGAAAAGAAAATCGTTAACTCACGGGTCTGGCCGCCGAGCCTGGCTTCTTCGCCGGTTTGGATGAGCTGTCGGACCAGCGCGGCCGGCACGTATTTGTGAAACGCGGCAAGCCCGCCTTGCATGGCCGACAGTGAATTGCTCATCCGCTGAATCTCGAGAATGTGAGATTCGACACCGACCGGTTCGTCCAGACGAAACTCCTTGATCTTCTCCGTCTGTTCTGCCAGGACCGTGATGGGTCGGGAAATGCTGCGTGCGAGGATCCGAGCCATGACGGTGGCGAATAGCAGAATGAACACTGCCATCAGCAGTGAGGTTCGATTGTTGCGCTTCAGAAACCCGATAAAGTCGTCTTCCGGGACCAGCAGCACGACGGTCCAATCGGTGCCGATATGCTGCGGCAGGGGCGTAAAGGACGCGCGGTAGCGGACATCGCCACTCGTATAGTCGAAACGGGACTCCCGGTGCTGTTGATAAAGCAGGCTGGCGTCTGTGATCCAATCGGCCTCCAGTTCGTCGATTCGCACCGGTCGCAAGGCCCCGTCCTCGCGTTTGACAATCTGACTCGGGTGCGGATAGGCCACCACTTCGCTCTTCGCGTTGATGATGAACACAATACCGTTCTGGCCCACACGTAGTTTCTGAAGGAATTCGGACAATTCTCCCAATTCGATGTCGAGCCCAAAGACGCCCAGGACGCGGCCTGTTGCGTCAGTGATCGGGTAGGACGCGGTCACTCCGGGCTGCTGATCGGTGTACAGAATGTAAATATCGGTCCAGAAGCGTCCGTCCTTTTGCTTGGCTCCAACGTACCAGGGACGAGTCCGCGGATCGTAGTTGATGTCGGGAGTCTCTTCCACGTCGATGATGCGACCGGCGACGTTGCGGCGCTTCCAAACGACGCTCGGCGGGTCAGCGGTGCGGTGGATGATTTTCGTGTCAATCCGCCCGTCGGCATACTTTTTCGGCATCAGGAAATTGCCGTGTTCGTCGCCCACGTTGAACATGGCTAATTGGGGATACGCGCGCACCACCTCGATGGTAAACGCCTCCAATTCTCCGGAACGCGTCAGCGACAGCGTGTCCTTTTCAACCAGCCGCGAACTCATCTCGACCATCCGCGTGGCGGGCGTCAGATAATTGGTGACTTTCTCAATCACCGTCTCGCTGACCAGATCGAGCATCAGATCGGATTGTTCCAGGACCGAATTCCGGTTCGCGACATAACTGTAACCGGCGATGATCACGACGGTCGTAATCAGAAGTGAAACGAAGGCGAACAGTATTGTGGTCCGCAGGGTCCGCCTCGGTACTCCCCAGACTCTGCCGCGACGGCCAACGATATTTTCGAGCGGCCTCACCGCATTCCTAGCCATTATGAATAGCCCCTGCAGCTATCTGGGAAGTGGGATTCCGCGACCTCGGCAGCATCGCGTCACCTTGTTAAATCACTCGTGTACGTGGATGTCTTCGATCGGTTGCCGCGACCAGACACCGCGCGGCAGGCCGTCCGGCGGTGTGATTTCCAGGACTTTCTCGAACTGTAACTTCTCATGGAATCTGATGGACGGGAGGTTAAGCGGTTCCAAAACAATCGCTGCGAAAATACGAAACCGTGGAACCTGCCGGGCCACATGGTCGTAGAGTCTACTGGCCAAGCCGTGCTTGGCAAAATCCGGTCTGACGCAAATCTGTTTGATAATCAGAAACGGTTCCTGATACCGATCAGCAAGATGCCTGTCGACGACAGCTCCGGGTTCAATCTCCTCTCGCGTATAACCGAGCAAGAAGCCGACAACTTGGGTATCGTGGAGCACCACATAAAAGTGATCGCCTCGTTTCGCAAACGCCGCATAGTCCCGCTCACAAAAACCGGAAACGAGGAAGCCGTGCGCTCGCGCGTCCTGCGGTGAGAGCGAAGATAATTGAAAGCGGCCCGCGAGCGCGGAAATGTCCCGTGCATGGCATGTCCGAGCCTTGACGATCTGAAACGAGAATAACAGATCCACAGTAGTCATTTGGGAATTCTGCTGATACCTCTTGCCTGCGCGTGGACACGTCTAGGGATCATACAAAGCCAGCGATGTCCAGTCAGTGCCGTTTTTGGCGGCAGCTCGATGAGCTGTCCGGGGCGGAGCAATCCGAAGAATTGGAAAAGGGCTATCGATCACCTGAAGTTCGGCGGTCGGATACACCTCTGAAGTTCTTGCTTGGGCAGCATGGGCGGCGAGTCATACGGACGCACGTTAATCCCAGCTCCATAATGACGACCACGGTCAGATGTGGCGGCTTGCAAATGGGCTCACCGAGCCAGACTGATCCCAAAGTACTCTGCTACCGCGTCGCGGAACCTTCGATTCGAACCGTTCGTCCGGGGATTGCGCTCAAGATCTTGTCGACTGGTGACACGCACTAACTGTTGTCGCCAACTTCTGGCGGAGGGATGGCGCCGGCCGCAGGAACTCCTTTACCTTCTTTGATGTAGTGTCCACGTTGCGTGGCGTATTCTTCCGGTGTCAATTCGTCGTCGGTGACGCTGCCGGTTTTCTGCATTTGTGAAAAATAGCGCTTTAGATAAGGAACGCACCAACCGCAGCCCGTGCCGGCTCCGCCGCATTCGCTGATTTGGCTGGCTCGCCGTAGCTCGTGAATGCGAATGAAATTAACAATCTTCCGCTTCGAAATGTGAAAGCAGTAACAAATCGTGTCGTCGGGTTTCACGCGCTAAATTCTTCCATTCACTTCGCGGAATCGTCACTCGAATCACGCATTCTGAGCAGAATTCCCGTGTCTTGAGCTTCATAAACCAACCCGACACGTTCGACCAATGCGGTGAGAATCGCACCCACGGTCGTGTTGCTCAAACTGACACTGACTTCTTTCTGAAGAATCTCAGGTTTGAGTCCGTCTTTGGGATGACGAATCTTCACACCGGCCATTTCTTCGACTTGCATTAACAGAGTGGCAAACGCGACCGGTTTTGATTGCCGAAAGCTGACGATCTTTTGCGACAGCACCGCCTTCACATCGACCTTGGGTTCCGGCTCGGGTGCGGGTGCGGCGGCCTGAATCGGCGGACGGTTGCCACCTTTCACATTTTGTTTCGGTTCACCGGCCGGCGCGGCTTTGTGTTGTTTCTGTTTTGCATCAGCTTGCTGAGCGGCCACGCCATCAGCGGGTTTTTGCTGCTTGGCTGGTTTGCCAGCATCCGCAAGCTCGGCGCCGACGTGAACGGGAATTGATTTGTCGCCCGGTTCGCCTGGCACGTTGGGGTCAATCGGGAAACCATCGGCCATTGCCGCCATGCGACGGATGATCACGGGCTCGATTTTTTTCGACACGAATCGCACACTGCCATCGGCCATCAACACCATCATTCCATTGTGTTGTCCCGTTCCGAAACCATCGGGTCCGTTGACGTATGGTTCGCGGGTCAACGGCCGCATTGTCGCCGGGCCGGCAGCCGCCCAAGCCCCGACGTTTTTCTGAACGCCGGCCACCATCATTGTATTGGACAGACCATCCGTCACATCGTCGCGTGTCGTTCGGCGATTCAAACCGAAAATGCCAGCCCGCGAATCGTGTTTTGGATACCGTTCGGCATTCTTGCCGACTCCTGATATCCCAACAATGTGGGCGGCGGGATATCCCTCGGGACTGACGATCTCGGCGACCGCCGGATTCTGAAATTCGCGAATTCGCTGACGGACGAACCGGTCATTCAAAGGATCACGCCACGGCCGGTCCCAAAGCGGCTGCATCGTCTTGACCGGCTCGGTTTCGGCCGACAGTTCCGCGAGCCATCCCAAGCGTTCCAAGAACGGGAGTTCTCCCGCTTCGGCCGGCTCGTTGGGAAAGCGACCGTTCCGATCCGCGAATTGTTGAATTCGTTCTCCCAAAGTCGTGAACCGTTGACGAATCAGCTCGCGATTCGGATCACCGGCCAGAATTGGCGGAGTCTCATTGTTCTCGGTTCCTTCAACGGGTGTCGCGTCGGAAGCCTTGGATTCGACGTGATTCGGCCCGGCTGCCGGAACTGTTGAAGAGATTTCTTTTGACGAGTCGCCGGCTGGCCAAACGGCAACCGCCATGGATACGGCAAAGACGCCGGCAATGCTCCAGGCGATTCCAACGGGCGT
>Ga0310122_10001286_pt1 | contig 16062 bp, 40 predicted proteins | sample CB6_Bottom_1051__FD_203503 | JGI IMG/M metagenome (GOLD analysis project Ga0310122, IMG submission 203503) | Marine microbial communities from Western Arctic Ocean, Canada - CB6_Bottom_1051 | ecosystem: Environmental > Aquatic > Marine > Oceanic | place: Canada: Western Arctic Ocean | collected...
GACATATGGGTGTTAAGATACTGCAATACATACGGGCACATATTGATTCGGAAGTAAACTAAAAAAGAATTTAAACAGTTGAGGCATTATTATTATGCGTATATGTAAGTTATTAATCGTGAGTGTATTCCTACTATCCTTTTTCATTAGCTCAATAGAAGCATCACCTAGAAATCAAAAGGATGATGTCCGAATGAACCGCAGGCAGATTCGAAAAGCCTTGAGAATTTACCGGAAAAGTGATATGAGACTATTGACACCACCACCTGTGGTCGATATACTGATAGATGAGACAGCGTGACACTGACCTCGTACAGATTGAATCAATAGGCGGCAACTCTGCCTAAAAATACAGATACTCCTCAAAATGGGGTTGTCTTATTAACTGTTAGTATTACATATGCGTAATAGCTTTATCCGAAGCATTACCTTAAGAAGTTATGTAGTACATACACAAGTAAGGCAGCCCCTTTTGTTTTCTGACTTTTTTCGAGAATTCTTGCTCGACGGTATTGTGTTAATTCCCGTTTCGTGTAAAATACAGACATCTTACTTGAACGGTCGGACATTGAGAATTATTTCTCGATGGAAAAGGACACGGACTCCGTGGATTGTTTTCTTAAGGTTTAAAAAAAAACGATTTAAGTGTTAACAAACGTTAACAGTCGTCTTTTAAAAAAACCTTTTGATGGTACCATTTGGTACCAAGGAGCAATCTCCATGAAGAAGATCGTTATAACTAAACATGCGCGTAAGCGTATCTCCGAAAGGCTTAAAACTCCCAGTCTACTGCCCAACGGCAAGAAAAGGGAATACAGCTTAGGTGAGGCACTAAATCTCGGCGAGCGTGGTCGAAATATTGTCATAAAGACTATTAGATCTGTCGGTGAAGATAATTATGAATTTCTAATAAAAGGTAATAAACTTGCCGCAGTCTTCAATAAGATTAATGACAGGGAAAGACCGGTTGTTATATTTGAAGGTGATGGTACAACAGTGTACATAAAGACCGTGTACACCGAATGTAAAGAGCCCTATGAGATAACTAGACAAAGCACATGCACTGATCTAATTCGTCGCATAGGAAAAGATCTTACTTACTAGCTCATAATAGAATCCATACCACTCGGTTCAAAAGCTGTCAACGGCAATCTGTGTACATTTAGTGAGACATGTTGTTATGTATTGATAGTACATATAAACACATATCCACTGGCTCACTGGCTCACTCCTACGCGCTTACCAATTCGCTGACTTCATGTCCCCCCAACGGCAAGCGGGCCTCTTTGGCGAAGACAGAGGGGGCCGCTCGTCTTACCTGATACTGCGGTCTTGTAGTTTTGGATTTTTATACGAAAGCAGGACTAGCCGCCTTGCGGCGACTAGCCCTGTCTTTAGCTACGGTCAACTGGGGATTTCAACATCCTGAAAAGCTCTGCCAACATCAGTAAATAGAACGCCCCAATGAAAAATGAGATACAAGTCATTTGATAGTCCTTTACACAGCAAGCAATAGTTCCTCAGCCATTCTAACATTTTTATCACGGCTTGCAAGTAGGATTCTATCGAAACTTGTTGCGTTACCCTTGCGACTTGCATCGTGTTGGGTGTAGCCTTGAACTGCGTTGTATGCTTCCCAAGCGGAAACCACAAAGCCATTCATTGCAGGACGACCAGATAACCATCGTTCACGAGTCACACGTCTGAAGATAGCTTCAATACGATTGCGGTGAATAGTCACCGACCGTTTTGAGTCTTCTTCCGGCGTGCCGTAAACATCAATCAGGAACTCAGACAATTGCACTTCCCTGCTTTGCAGGTGTTCAATCGTTTCGGTTAGATTGTTCCAACCGTTTTTAAGATTGTCAAATGTCTGAATTAGGTCATTCATTTTCGGACGCAATGACTTCGTATGACGGATTTTTACAGACGTGCCTGTTACGCTTTCAAGCATTGCCAAGTTTTGGCATAGGTCACGGTAGTAACCCATAGTTGCTGTAAACGCACGACCATCGAAACCAGCACTAATGATAACCTGCGGAAATACGGTGTCCTTCTCACCATAGATTTTTATCCGGTGTTCATTAGTAGGCGAAACCGCTACATAATGCCCATTATTAAAATGGCATCGTAGATTAACTTCGCCGTCAAAGGCTTCGGACGCAGCTTCAACCAATGACAAAACATCGTCAGTAGTGTGTGGGTGATATCTAGATGATACCGAACTATTGCCTACACACTCAGAATTGTCATCTCGAAACAAACCGTAGTACGGTGTCCGAATATTATCCGGTGCGGATAATGGCATTTTAACCACATTAAAATTAAAGGCATTTTCTACAATACCTTTCATATCTTCAACTTGAACATTCATTATGTTTTAACTCCTCAAAACAAAAAATAAAGGGGGCAGAGCGAATCATACCCCATTATATACTACACTTCGCTATTTTCAATAGGTGGTGCGGTGTAAAGACGAACCAAATCTGCGGCTTCGTCAAACGAGGCAGAACCCATTCCGCTTCGTTCCATACGTTTCAGTGTTGGCAATTCAACACCACGTTCCTTCAATTGTGCCGCAACGCTATTGCGTTTTGCACGTACCTGCCCGACATCACGATTAAGTGTTTCGGCTAAGTCTGCTACGGTTCCACCATTATCGTGAACTGCGATATAGGCTTTAACAAATTCAGGGGCAGAAATAGACGCTGCCTTCGTTTTGCTTATGTTGTCCATTTTGGACTCCTTCAAAAAAAATCTCAACTTCGTTGGGTCACACGACCCAATCAATATGTCCTTAGTATATAGTATCGGTCATTCCTGCATAGTACCTTGACAGTATTTTCTCATTTATTTCAGTACTTTTTTTCGTATAAACTATGACTCACTCACTCCCCTCCGCAAGCGGTCTACATGGGGAAATACCCATGTAGGCCGCTCGTCTTACCCTATAGTCACTAATACCACAAGGCTTCGACGAACGGCTTTTTGTTTACCACTTCTAACGCTGCGTAGGGCGAACTGCAAATAGCGTTTTGGGTATTACGCTCAACGAATGAATCGTTCTTATACGGGTTATAAGTTACAAACGTATTTCTGCTGGGGAATACTGGCAATCTATCCTCAACGTATCCACGAACAAAGGCGTGTACGTTTTTACGTTTTTCGCGTCGTACTTTTTCTTTGCCTTTTTGTCTAACTACATATTGCGGTTCTCTAATCTGAATAAAATTAGTATGTTGTACCACTTTACCGTCTTGACGTACCGACCACTTTTTCTTATGTAGATTAAAGTAGATTTCTACTTTTCGGTTTTTGTCTATTATTTTACTTGGCATAATTGTAACTGCTTTTTCTAGTGTGGATTCTGGTAGATATTCCATATGGTCTAAAATTTGTAAGTAATTATCCACGGCTATAACTACCTTTCCCCTTGAGTGCCGACAATGCTTTACCCGCTTCACTTCCCTTTGGTTGTACGCCGTGAATCAGTAGGGCAAAATCTTTATTGCACATACTTGGAATTGCTGCGTGTGAATCGTCGTGGTCGATTTCTAGTCCTAAAATATTCGCTTCCGATTCACTGAATACCACCTTAGCAGAACGTAAATTGTGTTCATCAATCATATGGTCGTTACGCCCGCCATAGCTTGCAGTCAAAACAAAATTGTCTAGGATAGGCATTTCGTTTACAACATCAATCCAATACCGCAAACTTTTGGTATAGGCATAGAATAGTATATTAGGGTTTTCGCTTGCAGTCAACCACCAAGCCCACATATATTCAGCATTGAAAAAATCGCCCGCAACGTGAATCCGAACAATACCCGTATCTTTTGGCATACTATCCATTAACAACAAATCCATATTTTTAGATTGTCGCAACATATCATAATTGTTTTTACGTAGTGAATAGACATTAGGCAATAATACCTCTTGAGACGCTGAAAAGCATCTGAATTTTGTATCCTTGCCGTCTACAATTTTCATTCTAGGATTACCAGCTTTACTGATTTCACCCGTTGGAGTTGCCTTAGATAAACACTCGTGTGCAAACGGACACGACCAACCACTAAGTAAATCTAGAGAATAGATTTTACGGTTATTTGTTAGCCACTCGGCTAATGCTTCTACCTTGTATAGTTTCTCGGTTTTTGTATTTGCGTCGCTGAATTGTAACATTGTGTTTTCCTTGTGTGGATTAGTAATACCCGATTATAGTATTATTATCGGACTTGTCAATAGGCTATCTTGAATGTTTCTCGCTGTCGTCGCCCTTTAGCGGTAAGCATCACCTGAGACGTGGCGAAGGTGACGCTTACCGCTCGTATTACCTAAAAAACCCCCCTGCCATTGTGACGGAGCAGGGGGGTCAGAGGAAAACAACAACGAGTTGTATAAAATGGAAAGGTAGGATTTCTATATTACCTACATAACGGAACTATCACCAGTTAGCGGAGTCCGTTAGTCGCTATCTCTATGCTCACCATTTGGCATTGCTCAAGATTCACGCACCTTAAGAGGCTGGTATTCCCTCTTTGTTCAGTCACTTTCCTACTGGCGGGATATCTCCCACCAATATGTATTAAAAATTAGGACAGCTTGTAACCTGCGTCCAGTTCAGTATTCGTCAATTAAGTCGTATACCTATCCCTGCGGGTTGCCTCTGAGCTACGAGCTAAGTTCCCTTGACAACGAGATAGCCCTAATTTATTTGTATTAAAATGTTGGTTCAGGCGTTGAGCTGCTCTGCCACCTGAGTTTAAGGATTGCGTATACATAGCAGTCCGAACCCCCAACAAATTTGCTCTACGCCGAAGCCACGTCGAAACTTTCCATATGGAAAGATATTGCCGCTGCTTCATTAATTTTTCGTTGCAGGTCAACCAAGTATTGAGCTTTGTCAACATCTTCCTCGTCGATTTCAGATGCACCCAGTTGATTAGTTATGTCCACCAGTAGCATGAACGGTATTGTAACTTCCGTTGGTGTTTCGAACACGTATTTTGAATTCTTGGCTTCTGCCGTTCTTTTTTTCCAAGCGTCTATTGCATTTGACATGGTTTTGTCCTTAAAAATGTAAACTTCTGTTAAAAATAAAAATCAGTTGTGTGGGAAGCCATACCACATAAATCCTAAACTGTCCTACCAGTCCTGTCACCGAAGTGCTAAGAAGGCTTTAACTAGACAACTGAATACGACTAGATTCCAGCGTCGGTATCGCCGTCGCTATTTTTCTCAGGATAACCTAGCTAGTCGTTTGAGGTTTCTTTCCAGCAAACGCCGAAGCAATCACTTTCCAGATTCCCCGTTTGGCTTCCGGTAGTACTTGCGTACCAACCATTCGACCATCGTAAAAACTTTTAACGTCACCGTCTACCAATTCCACCGTGTAAAGCAATTCAGACCTACGCCCTTTAATCTTTGCACGTTGAAGCGTATCCGAAGATACGGGTTCGTCGATGATGTTTCGGACATTCACAACCTTGCCGGAGTATTCTTCCGATTGGTCGGTGTAATCCGTCAGGACTTGACCAGCTTTTAATTCGTCCCTAAACTGCTTTAGATAATGAAATCTAATTGCGTCATTTTCTTTCAACATAACTTTTCCTCTTTTCAATTAATAACTAACAACTCACACCAGTATAGTGTATATATCGGACACCACAAGTACCCAAATTGAGTTTTTCTAAAGTATTTTCAAAGTTTTTTCGTCAATCATTTTGTTGACTTTCCGTAATGACAGATTGAGCGTATCCTTACTTCCGGTCAGTGTGATAGTTTTTGACTGAATACCAGTCACTTTTGCGGATACGCCATTAACTGTAACAGTACTGTTCAAACCTAAGATTTTCATAATTTGCCTTTCGTCGCCGTTAAGCGGTAAAGATGTGATGAGACGGGCGAATCACATATTTACCGCTCGTATTACCTAAAAAGCCCTACCAGTATCACGGTAGGCAATGCGGGTTAGGCATTATGCGATACCGATAGGGCTGGAGATATGTAGGTGGATTACGTTTCCCACAACGCTGTTTGGTCGAGATTCCAAACTGCCACCTACTCCCAAATACTACCACCAACTTGAATAGACTACTGTCTGCCCATCGGCTAAAGCCTTGCGAGCGTTGGTACAAAATTCTAAATCTTCCTCTTTGTAATGCTTACTAGAGTCATCACCAAAGAAGAATCCACCCGTTTCCGGCAATTCGCCATCTTTGATGCTTGCCTCAAGTGCCTCAATATCCTCAAGAGTCAACTCGACATCGACGCAATTAAATTCGCCTTCGCCACCCTTTTCATAATAGAGAGCTTCCATAAAACCCTGTAGGTGTGGATGCTTACGCCAATAGGCGAGTTCTTCCGTGTCCCAAACTCCATCTTCGTTTTTGGTATCTAATCTAATCGCTGCGTATTGGTCTAAACCCATCTTATCTCTTTCCTTCCGTGATAACAATTCCTGCATCTAATTGAGTATAGCTGTCTAACACTCTTGCGTTTGTTCTGCCACTAACGGCACAACCTGACAAAAATATTATAGAGCCAATAGCAAATGCTATAATTCCTAACATACCGGCTCTTAATTCTTTATGCTTCTTATCAGTCATTTAATTAGTTCCTTATTATGTTTTGCTGCCCATACAGCCCTTAATTCTTTAATTAGTAACCAGTCTTTCAAATCTTCACCCTCAAGCGGTTTGCCTGAAAATAAATCCAATGCTTCGTCGTATCTCTCTGATAATACTTTGATGCGTGCTGTATGTGGTGGTGATTCTCTCATTGATTTTCCTTTTGTCTAAGTATAAAGTATATATCGGCATTTACAAGTAGTAAGTTAAGAAAAATCCCGAATTGCTTGGTTTTTTTGTGCGGTTCTAGTTCGCAGCTTACGGGGGCGATTATCGTGCTTACCAGCACCGCCACGATAGTCAGAATGTCCACGACTAATCTTCCAAGCCGGTTTAGTATCTAATTTGATTGTAAATTTAGTAGCCATTTCCTTGTTTCCTCTTGTTGTCGCCGTTGAGCAGCGTAGTGTTCGTAAGACAGGGCGAACGAACACTACGCTGCTCGTCCTACCCGATTTAGCTAAGGTCAACTATCCACTCTGAACAGCCGGTCTGAACAACATCAAACTCGCAGCCAATCTGAACAAGCTGCCCGATAAAATCCGCCAAATCTTTTGCGTCTGTAAATTTCGCTTGTTGACAAGCCATATTATTTTCTCCTTAGAATCCTAAATGGTATCTGTCCCTGTGGATAGTGACCACGCCAGCCGTACCAACCATCCAATTACAATCCTTTAGCCTTATGTCATTTGGCAAATTTGCTTCTAGGAAATTCTCATAGTCCCCATTCTCAGGGAAGTTCGCAGGAATCTCAACCTTGAAGACGATACCACTCGACGCATCTAGCACCCATATAAATTCATCGGTCTTTGCGGGTAAAGCTTCACGGCGTCCGGCTTCATAAAATTCTTTTTCTATCTCATTCATTTTTCTTACTCCAGTTTATAATATCTTTCTCACTCAATAGGCTAATGGCGAAATCCTCAAAGGTTTCATTTTCACAATCACAATCCACTCCGCAAATTTGCGTTTCAGGACTATAGGCGTGTTCAGTTAATCGTTTCATTAGGTTGTCGAATCTTTCGGCATTTAATCCAACTTCATCATCTGCCAATTCTTTGGGGCAAACTTGGTCGTCGTATTCCATTAACGCATCAATTAAATTTTCGCAATCTCGTCTACTTAGTTTCATTGTTTGCTCTCCTCAAGCGGCTTAGTGTTCGTGAGACAGGACGAACGAACACTAAGCCGCTCGTCTTACCCGTTCCAATTTAATTGGTAACCTGATACGTGTTTCCGTTTTGCGTAGTGAGAGTACCACCGAAGAACTGCCACATTATTTCGGCTTCCACCGCTTCGTTGTTAAGCCTTAGCAATTCGGGCATATCCTCTTTTTGTTGTTCTTCACTACATTCAGTTGCTATTACTTTCATTTTCTTCTCCCGTATGTTCAAAACCATCTTCTTGTACAATATCAACTATGCAGATATTTCCTTTTTTTACTTGCTCGATTAACCATTCTTGATTGAGGTCGTTTGGACGGACTTGTAAATCGTCTGCCGTTTTTTCATCGACTTCGTAAATACTCGATATATCAACTACATAAGTTTTAGTCATTATTCTTTTTCCAGTAAAAGGGGGAAAAGTGGAGGGGTAAAAAGGTTCTTCTGTTTCTTGACTCATTCTAATATTCCTGCTTCCGCTTCTTCACCTGAACACCAGCGGCATATAGCCACATCTTTGTCTGAGCAAAATGAATGTGCATATTTTGTACCGCACTCACGGCACTTAAATTCTTTATTAAGGTCAACATCACGGTCTATGTATCCTACTTCATCAAACTTGTGCATAAAGCCGTGAAACAATTGTATTTTTTCAACATCATCTTGAAAAATAATAGCGTTCCAATCAGGGTCAATATCGCTGAAAGCCTTACGCATATCGTCGCCAATCGTAGCAGCGGCATCTTCGGCGGTATCCGCTTCAACGGTATTGGTAAGAGTAATATCAACCACATCGATATCGTCTCCGTCTAAGTACGATGATACTTGCTTATTTCCATAATCTGGAACAGCATCAAGGTCGATGTCTTCAACAACTAAATCAATTGTTATTTCAAATTTCGTCATTAGAAAACATCTCCGTAAGGTCATCGGCTTCTATTTGTGCGTTTACCATATCGTAAGCCATACAACTCGCAGCGGCTAGAGCTAAGGTCATTATGCCTGCTACTTCTTTGCGTATAGATTCATCAACAGGAAATTTTGAGGCTAACGACTCGCCTAAACATTCGGCGGTAGTGGCTAACGCTTCTGCAAAACACTGTTGCCCGTTTTCTGATAAATCTCGCAAGCGACCTAAAGAATATTGTTGAGGGTCTTGGGTCATAGCTTTACTAGCTACGGCTATTATAGTTTCTTCTTTTATGATTGGAATTGCCATTTGTGTTTTCCTTGTGTGAATGTTTTACTCTAGTGTACTAAAGATTCGGGGCTTGTCAAGTGGTCATCGCTACAAAATCCATACATTTCATCGAAGCAATTACCACACATTTGCGATATTAACAATTCTCGCTCGGTTGCATTAAGATACGGACAGGCATCTTGGATAAGTTTTCCGTTGCACCAATCATTCAAATCGCTAGTATTAGCTTTGATTTCGGTTTTGGTGTGACATTGGTGACAAATTATAGTCACGGTTTCGTTGCGTTCTTTTATATTGCTCATTGTTTGCTCTCCTCAAGCGGCTTAGTGTTCGTGAGACAGACGAACGAACACTAAGCCGCTCGTCTTACCTCTACTATTCCCTTCGTTGGGTATATTGCTCAGGGTTTTTGGCTGTGCTAAATTGCTCAGTCCACAACCCAAAAATCTTGCGAGCCTCTGCTTTATCCATCTCAAATTCATATTGCAACTCGCGTGGGGCACCCATCATATTGATTTCGCCGGATTCTCGCAATTCGTCCAAATATCTAAAGTACGGTAAATTTTCGTCCATCTTAATTCTCCCATTTGTAACCAGCGGCTGGCATAAGCTCGCTTAGGTTTGATGTTCGGCTTTTAATATAAGGTTCCATTTCGGCTAGGCTTACGTCGCCTAACTCGGTTGCGTCTCCCATAACCACAGCCGTTTTAATATCTTCAGTTGAGTATTCGTCATCTTTTAGAATGTAATACTCCCAATAGTTTTTTAGGATAATATGTTCTACTATTTCTAGTTTCAAATCACCTTTAGTCATCATTTTTGCTGCACTCATATTTACTCCAATACCGTATCGCATATATCTAAATCGTCGTATAGTTCACGATGACCGTCATCGCTTTCAATTTCTTCCCAAAATTCCGCTTTGGCTTTCGCACATTGCATATCGTGAGCGTCTAGTTCCCTATCTGCTACTAGGTCTATTTCGTTCATACCCACTACAAAGTTTCTAGGCGAAAATTCTGAATTGAACCGTTCTAGGTCAACAATTTTCATAACGCCGTAACTATTTGTTTTCATTGGCAGGTTGTCATTTTCCATACGTAGCAGGAATATTCCTTTACCAAGAAATTGACAACTAACTACTCTCTCGTTTTGTAGTAGTGCTTCGGTAATATCTCTATTTGAAATCATCGTTTCCTCGTTTCCTCGTTTCCTTGTTAGCCTTAAGCGGTGTAGTACTCGTGAGACTGCGAACGAGCACTACACCGCTCGTATTACCCTACCTCTTCAGCGAGACTAACCGGATTTGAACCGGCAACCTTCGGATAGACAATCCGATGCTCTGCCAATTGAGCTACAGCCCCTAAAAAACCAGACACTGCGATTGATGAAACGGCATAGCCGAAAGGCCCCGAGCGCTGGTTGTATTGTTGAAAGCTTACTGCACCCCACTACTTCGAGGTAGTGCAGCCCATCTCCAAGGCGAACATAATCACCTATCGGGGGACTGTGGAACCGTGACCAATTCTTATCACCGGCATTCGTCTGCAAAACTTGGGGCTCGTAATGGGTGACTTTTTGCAGTTCACCCAAATCCCGCATTCCATTTTAGAGTGCAGTAAACTTTCAAATTGTAAGGTGACGCGGTAGGGATTTGCACCCTACGCGACTGGCAAATTATTAGCCACAGCTAGTCAACCGTTTGAGAAATTTAAAACACGCAGAGCCCGTCGGATGCCGTTTAAATTTCAGACTAATAACAGAACTATCCAGTTCTCACTACTTCACGCCATTGTATTGGTGACCTGAATCCCACAGGTCTTGCGATTGTCGTTGTTGTAGGTGTCTGTATCGCTAATGTACCACCGGTTAATTATACCATCTTATCGATTATTATCAAGCATTAACTTGATACTTTTTTTGGGCTTTCTCAAATTCAAATTCCCAGTTCCACGGTTTTTCCAAAATCGGCAAAAATTCTGCCAGTGTGAAATCACATTCTTCCATTAGGTAACGCCCTAATAGTTCTAGGTTCGCAGGTGTTTGATACCAATGTGTTTTTGGTGTGATGTGTCCGTTCATTATACAGGTTCCCCATTTACTAAATTGTTCATACGTGATTCAAGGGATTCAATATCCTTGAGTTCTTGAGCATCAAGCCAATCCTGATATTCTTTATTTTCTTCTACTTGTACATTAGTCACAAATTTATCGTCCATTTCCGTGTCTCCCGTTTCTGTTGTCCTTGAGCGGCGTAGTACTCGTGAGACTGCGAACGAGCACTACACCGCTCGTCTTACCTGTACCCCTAGAGCATCCTATCCAAAATATCTCATAAACAATTCAAATACATATCCTAAAACGTAAACCCATATTGCCGATAGTAATACCCACCGGCGGACAAGATGCCCTTTGTATCGTTCGTCAAGCATTTCTTGACGCTCTTTTTTGTCTTTATATTCTGATGAGTGCATTATCTTTTCCTTTTGTTTCTGATTAATATTTGCAGAGCTTGTTTTTCTGCTTTTGTAAACTTCTTAGGCTTCTGTTTCTTTGCGGGATTAAAACTGTTGAACAGTACGGGGTGTTTGACATTGTATTCTTGCATTATCCTATTTCCTCTCGGTCGTTATTAATGTATCTAATTTTATATGCGGGGATACCGTTCAAATTTTCGTAACGATAGTTAAATTGAGCATCGGCTTTATTAAGTTTGAATATCGACCCATTCGTCGTATGCACATAAAATGCCGTACTGATAATTTGGCTTACTGCCTGATGTACTTCTGCAATTGTCATAATATCTTTTTCCTAGATAAGGGGTTAGTCTATACGGTTTCACTCTGAACCGAATTGGTCGCAGTATGCCTGCTTTAGTTTACTGTATGCCTCACGACCTACGGCAAACGCTGGAACTTCCCAACATTTGTAATATTCATTACGGACGATTTCAACATCACCAAACGCTTCGATGAATTTTGCAGCAGCTTTGGGATTGCTGACGTATCGTTGAGCGTCCGTTTTCGGCATCTCAATAGCGTGACCACGCCAAACATTTTCTAACATTTCGGGGGTAAATTTTAATTCTGAAACTCTCATAGTTTTCTCTCTTTCTTACTCTTGCTTTTCGGCAAGGATTTGTAAATTCCAACTAGGGTTTGAAACCGCTAGTTCATCGAAGCGGGCTTGTGCTTCCGCTAGGGTTGAAAACGCTTCAACCCATTCTGTGTGATTTCTTTTGATTACATATAACATTTTGTTTTCTCTTTCTTTCATACTACTATTATCGTCTATGCCTGTGACACGTTAGGTCACGCCTAGTGATTTTTTATAAAACTTTTGAATCTTTCTCGCAAAGCGATTTCAGCCGATTTGACCATAGCAGCCCAACGGGGAACCGAAATTTCACTCGGTCGTTGTGGTACGCTTCTGTGCAGTACGCAATTCATCAATCTTTCTAAACTCATAATTTTTTCCTAAATAAACGCTCTTTTTTCTTAATGAGACTAATCTCAATAAGCCCTTCCAGCTGCTTTGATCGCCTGATACTGCGAAGGCGACGAAAGCACCTCGTCTTACCCAAAGCCCCTATCTTACCCAGCTTACTCGGTCTGATTATTCTTCAAAGTTTTCCGAAATTTCCATAGACCGTGTTATAATTTCGAGACGAAGCCTAGTCGCCATTGTCCTCACCAATGCTCCAGCCTGATTCGGTGTCAGTTCAATGTGCTTGGTGGATTGTCTCCATTGGTTTGCAAAACTACGCCCGTAATCATCCATCTCTTCCATATCCTCGGTGAGATTGTTTAAATACTCTCGCACAGACTCAAGCCATCCTGCCAAGTCCATATCCTCGGCGGCTTCAAGCGCAGGTTGTTCACAGCATTTCGAAAACACACCAAACATATGGTTAACCTCATCCGAGCCAGCCGAGGCTTTACCAATATCAGTGCCTTTGGCGGTTCCCAAATAAGCTGCGCCGAACTCTTTCAATTTCCAAGGTGCGTAATCAACCATAAATCTTTCCTTTCGTTGAACTGTTTACTTGTCATTCTATTTTCTCCATTTACTCGGCTATTTATAATTCGCCAAAACATTTATTTTCCTTCTTCTGGCGGTAATCCGCACGATGCTTGGTATTCGTTCCAATGTTCTGGTTCTATGTCAGCAGCCCATGAAGAAGTACCTTCATCGACTAGTTCAACAGTTATAGCAGGCATATTCCGCATTGCCATACATATTTCCTTTAACATATCGAACTGCCGTTCGTCCAAATCCGCATCACACGACACGATTTCAAGGTCGATAACTTTATCGCCCTGCATATCAATAGTCCACTCGGTTTTAACCGTTCGGTATCCCGGCATTTTGATAGACTTGCCTTTATACATAGCCGTGTTTACTGGCAACTCAATTCGATATTCAAATGTTTTTCTAATCATAATTTCCTCTTTCCTTAATAAACTTTTAACTACTAACCACAAAAATGGTCAGCTTTTATTTGGTCTTCCAAATCTTGGTCATCTTCATCATCAAGACACCACATACTACTTCCATCATAACTGATGCTGGAATCGTCTATGTACTCTTCGACGATTTCGCCGTTGTCACGGTCAATGATAATCGTCGCATCATAATTTGCATCGTCACGAATGCAATCGTCTCCAACACGGAAACCCAATTCTACCACACCACTAACTTCAAAAACGGCAACGGTGTTATCGCCATTAACTCTCAACTCAACACATTTTCTATCACTACTCATAAAATCCTCTTTCCTCAAAACTCTTAACTTCTTAACTTCACTATTACTATTATCGCCTATGGGCGTGACACGGTTGGTCACTCTGTCTAATTATCTTTGAAAAAATCCCAAGTTTCCTTATTGAGACCAGTCTCAACAAGCAAGCCACCCCAGCGGCGCAGTTCGGGGAATACCTCAGTCATCGTGAGCCGCTCGTTTTACCCAAACCCCCTACCTTACCTAGCTTAACAGGTTTAATTTATCTAAAGTTAAACCTCGTCGGCTGTGCATCATAAGCAATTCTTTGTCTGCTCGTAGCGTAAGCGTGTGGTTTTTATTCAATTGTGAAGATAATTGAAAACGCCATTTAGCGTGTGTTAAATCTGTACCGTTGTACAACGTTTCGGTATTACGTTTTACTATGTAGTTAGTAGTCATATTTTTAGTTCCTTTCATTGAACCGTATTATTGTTTTGGCGGCGGCTTTGTTTACTTGTTAGCCGTTCAAGTGTCGGTGTTATACTGTTCGGCATCAGTTGGCGTTGAGTGATAAACCCGCCGGTTCACCCTTTCGGGAAGACATAGCAATTATATGCTGTCAGCAAATTTTTGAGCAATTTCATACAATTCAGTACGAATTTCCCAACAAGATTCTTCGACAATAGATTGTTGATTTTCATCAACGGCTATTGTTTCAATAATGTTGTATGTTGCATCAATATCGAAAGCAGTTTCACCTTCATATTCATATGCAGCAAAATCTGCTTCAAACTCAACATTAATTTCAACTTCATCGTTACAGTTTGCACAATTGCAATTACACGGTACGAAGATAGTTTCGTTGAATGTCTTTTTGAAAGATAGATTTTCTAGATAAACAGTAGTCATAGTATTTTTTCCTTTCTTGGTAAGAGTAGTATTTGTTTTGTTGTTGTCGTTTGTCATATTAGTATTATAGCATAAGTTTGTTGTTTTGTCAAGAGCAATTTGGTTATTATTAAAAGTTTTATTCATTTTCTTTTTACCTTAACAGCTTGCTTCTCTATTACTTATATCGTCATTGTAACATAGAATCTTGAATTTGTCAATAGCAATCAGTATATTTTTTCAAAATAAATGCTATTATTCTTGTCAATAGGGAATCTTGAATTTTCTCAGAATAAACCCGTTTATTTCTCTTACTGATACTCACTCTCATTAAGCGCCAAGCGGCATAGTGTTCGTAAGACAGATCACGAACGCTATATGCCGCTCGTCTTACCTGATGTCAACCCCTAATTTGCTATTTTATCAACAAATTTGCCAGTGGTTTGATATATGTCAGGACTTCCGGTAAGCATACCTCGCGATTTTGCTATCGCTTTTTTGTAAGCCTTGCTAGCTGGGTCAAGCTTGACGCTTGTTATTATTTGGTAGACTTTGTTCATTATATTTTCTTTCAATAGATGTTCTCATAGCACACCAACGAGCTGCACTAATGTTTTCAGGTCGTTTATCTGTGTATAGAATGTAATTCATAAATCGTGCTAGTGTCATTCTATTTCTCCATTTTCTGGGTATTCAATAAGGCTACGTAATTCGCACTGCTTGCAGTTTTGTAGCTGTTCGATACGGTCGGCGGCGGCGTGTAAGTGTTTCCACTGACGTTTTGAGTGCATTATGCTAATAACCATAACTGTAATCAACGCTATAAAAAGAATTTTCTCTTTGATTGGTGAATTTTTTCTCATTCTATTTTCTCTTATACGAACCGTGTCGAGTAAGGATTTCATTAACTATATCAAGCCATTTTTCACCATATAGACAATGGAGAATTTCCAATCTACCATTAGGATAGTGAACACCCATCGAGTGTAAACTTGGAGTGTAAACGAATCTGAATCCGTGACTGACAACTGTTTGTTCTTTTAGTTTTTTTGTTTTAATAGTCATTCTATTTTCTCTTTTCTTCTTAGTAATTTGTATTGGTGACTTGATTCTCACAAGTCTACGATTATCGTTGTTATAGGTGTCTATATCGTTAATGTACCACCATGTTTTGTCGCGGGGCAGCCTGCGTACTTCAGTGAGAGGTGGCTTATACCCGCGTGCCATTGTTAACCTGTTAGGCTTCAGGTGTCGTTGTTATGCTGTTCAACTTCAGCTTCTCTCAGACTCGGCTACTTAAACTGTTTAAGCAACGCAGTTCGGGAAATACCTCATTCATCGTGAGTTGCTCGTCTTACCCGATGTCAACCCCTAATAATCATTACCACTAAATAAAAGTGATGCTATAATAACTGCGATGGAATATAATAATCCTAAACTCATTTACTTCTCCTTTCT
>Ga0310122_10001287_pt1 | contig 16050 bp, 17 predicted proteins | sample CB6_Bottom_1051__FD_203503 | JGI IMG/M metagenome (GOLD analysis project Ga0310122, IMG submission 203503) | Marine microbial communities from Western Arctic Ocean, Canada - CB6_Bottom_1051 | ecosystem: Environmental > Aquatic > Marine > Oceanic | place: Canada: Western Arctic Ocean | collected...
ACACTGTCGACGCCGCCGAATAGGTGCCGCTGGCACCGCCATACTGTTTCAATTTTATGGACGTGATTTGGCCATATTGGCGCGGATGAATTGGACGCGGTCGGCCGCCGATTCTTCTGCGTCCCTGACCTGCTCCGGGGTCAGCTTAACCGCGATGCCGCTTTTCACATTATTTAGCCTGGCGGCACCCATATGTTCGGAGATGCGGAGCCACATCATGGCCTGCACCGGGTCCAGGGGGACACCGTTGCCGGCCGCATACATCAGCGCCAGGTTAATCTGCGCCGAAATCAGTCCCGCGTTGGCGGCGCGCAAATACCATTTTACCGCCAGCCCGGCGTCGCGGCGGACGCCCCGGCCCCGTTCCACCATCAGCGCCAGATTGAACTGGGCGCGGGCCGAGCCGGCGCGGGCCGCCCGCTGGTACCAATTTGCCGCTTCGGTATAATCGCGCGCCACGCCGGTGCCCCGGTAATAAATTTCGCCCAGGTGAAAGGCGGCCTGGGCATGTCCCCGCAATGCAGCCGCCCGGTACCATTTGATGGCGCCCGCCGGATCGGTCTCGCTGCCGGCGCCGGTATCGAGCATGCGCGCCAATAGGAACTGGGCCTCGGCATCGCCGGCTTCGGCGGCCTTCAAATACCAGCTCATGGCCTGGCCGAAATTGTCCGCCGGCGGCACCTGCGCCCATGCCGGCAAGCCAAACCCGCCGATGATTATCAGCGCCGCAAGCGATATGGATGTGAAAGTGGGCATTCGCCCCCCGTTATCCCCTTACCAGCCCGCAAAACGCGGGCGGCGACATTCTAACGGAGGGGTTCGGGATCGGCTACCGCCTATTCGTTGCCCACCGGATCTGCCTTGACGCCCGGACGTTTTGCTTCGGCGCCTTGCGGCGGCAGGGGTTCGGTAATCCGGGATTTATTGATGGCGTCCTTATCGGCTTCGCTGACCGGGCTGGGAAGGCCCGGCGATTGGAGGACCGATTTGGGGGTAACCGGAGCCACCGTGCGGCCGCTCATCTTGAGGAACGGTTCCGGTACCGGTTCGGGATCGCGCACCCAGAACGGAACCGGCGGCGGCGCCTGCAATTCCGGCACCGGGACCGGCGCCGGGGCCTCGTAGCGGCTCGGATGGGGTCCGTAATAATTGACCAGTCGGCGCTTGTCGGCGTGGTTGGGTTTGGCGTGACACTGCACGCCGGCGAGCGACTGATAGCAGTAAACCGGGTCCAGATCGTACACCGCTTCCTCATAGGAATCGACGAAACCGCACCCGCTCAAGGCCATCAAAAGGCCCACCGGCATAGGTATTTTATTCATTCGCCCGTCTCCTGGCGCATTCCCGCTCTCCAACGCCGGCGGGAATTCCATCGGTCGGACAATGCCAGAAACAGGTGAAATTTCGATTAATCGCTGCGGGCGCAGCCGGGCTAGGCCGTACCCACATCCACCACCACGCGGCCCTGCACTTGGCCGGCCAGGATGGCGTCGGCGTGGCCAGTTATTTCGCTCAAAGGCACTTCGGTGATCATGGCCTCCAACTTATCCAGGGGCAGGTCTACGGCGAGCCGCGCCCAGGCCTGCACCCGGCGCGGTTTCGGGCACAGCACAGAATCGATGCCCAGCAGATTGACGCCCCGCAGCAGGAACGGAATGACCGTGGTTTCCAGCTTCGGCGATGCGGCCAGGCCCACCGCCGCGCAACTGGCGTGGGTTTTCAAGGCGGCCAATAGATTGGCGAGGATCGCCCCGCCGACCGCGTCGATGGCGCCGGACCAACGCTCCGAGCCCAATGGCCCCTTCGGCGTTTCTTCCAATTCGGCGCGGGGCACGATGGATGCGGCACCCAGACTTTTCAGGTAATCGTGGGATTCGGTGCGCCCCGTGGATGCGGCGACCCGGTATCCCAGCTTGGCGAGGATGGCGACGGCGACGCTGCCGACGCCGCCGGCGGCGCCGGTGATCAAAACTTCGCCCTCCGTTTCCGGCGTCAAGCCATGCTCTTCCAGGGTCAGCACCGACAGCATGGCGGTATAGCCCGCCGTTCCGATGGCCATGGCTTGGCGCGTCGATATTTCCGCCGGCAAGGTTACCAGCCAATCGGACTGCACCCGCGCCTTGCCCGCGTAGCCGCCCCAATGGGCCTCGCCCACCCGCCAGCCATTCAAGACGACCCGGTCGCCGGGCGCATAGTCGGGCGAGGAGGAGGTCTCGACGACGCCGGCCAGATCGACCCCCGGCACGTGCGGATAATTGCGCACCAGCCGCCCCTGCCCTTTCAGGATCATGCCGTCCTTGTAATTCAATGTGGAATATTCGGTGCGCACCAGCACATCGCCGTCGGGCAGATCACCGTCCGTCAATTGGGTCATGCCAGCGCTGACGGCGCCGTCGCTTTCTTCCAGCATCAAAGCCGGGAAGGTATGGCCATCGCTCAATTTCGTTCCTCCACTTTGTCAAGAATTCGCCAGGCCAGATCCCGGCCTCCGTGGAACGGCTTGACGCCGTCCTCCACGGCAATCGGCGCGGCCAGACCTGGGACCAGGGTCATGGTGCCTTCGTTCAGCGCCAAGCCATAGAATTCGGCGCCGTGGACCGAGGCGAAGCCTTCGAGTTTATCCAGCGCGCCCTCTTCATCGAAGACCTGGGCGTACAGTTCCATGGCGGCGGGCGCCGTGAAGATGCCGGCGCAGCCGCAATCGGATTCTTTGTCGGCGATTGGGTGCGGCGCCGAATCTGTGCCCAGAAAAAACCACGGCTTGCCCGAAATGGCCGCCGCGCGGAGGGCCAGGCGGTGGGATTCGCGCTTGGCCACCGGCAGGCAGTAGTGGTGGGGCCGGATGCCGCCCTCGAACAGGGCGTTGCGGTTGATGATCAGATGATGGGCGGTGATGGTGGCGCCGAGCGATCCCTCTTTGGCGTTCACATAATCCACCGCATCGCTGGTGGTGATATGTTCGAGCACCGCCTTCAGGCCGGGCACCCGGGCCAGCAGCGGTTCCAGAACCTTGTCGATGAACACTGCTTCCCGGTCGAACACGTCCACGTCCGCGTCGGTCACTTCGCCGTGCAGCAGCAACGGCATGCCGATATTGGCCATGCGCTCGAACACCGGGTCCAGCTTAGCAATATCGGTGACGCCGAACGCCGAATTGGTGGTGGCACCCGCCGGGTAGAGCTTGACGGCAGTAAAGACGCCGTCCTTGAACGCCTCTTCCAGGGCACCCGGATCGGTCTCATCGGTGAGGTAACAGGTCATCAGCGGAAGGAAGCCGTCGCCCTCGGGGAGCGCATCCAAAATGCGCCGGCGGTAGGCGCCGGCCGCGGCGGCCGTGGTAACGGGTTGCACCAGGTTGGGCATGACGATGGCGCGGGCGAACTGGTGCGCCGTATAGGGAGCCACGAAGCGCAGCATATCGCCATCGCGCAAATGCACGTGCCAATCGTCGGGACGGCGAATTGTCAGATGATCGCTGGAAGCCATAATTGCCCGGTTTCTTTATGATTCTCCGCACCAGTGATAGCCGATTTCCCACCAACAAACAAAGGCGGCAAACAAAGGGGGCCGGTTTGGCGCCGGCCCCCATCTATTTGACTTGGCTCGGGCGTTGCTTAGCCGGCGAGCTGTTCCTCGATGGCTTCGACCCATGTGTCCATGTTGAAACCGAAAGGTCCCCGGTCGCCCGTAAAGGCGACCTTGCCGTCGGCGCCGATGAGATAGAGGCGCATGGGCAGGGACTTATATTTCTCTTCCACATCGTTATCGATACCGTCCACGTAATAGGCCATCTTGAGGTCCATGGCGATCTGGCAGACGGCGGCAACTTCGGTGCGCTCGTCGTCCGTGGTGGGCTGCTTATAGATGATTTTTTCATCCAAATTGGCCTGCACCCGCCAGCCATCGTCGGGATGGGCTTCGGAAATATAGATGCACATGAACTCGATGTCGTCTTTGTATTTGGCGAAAATTTCGTTGAGGCGCACGGCCACATTACGAAACGGAGGTCACGTGTAGGAGCCGAATATCAACCCCACCGGCTTGCCGCGAAAATCCGACAGGCGCTGGCTGGCGCCGGTGCGCTTCTGATTCTGGTCCATGACTTCGACGCTAAAATCGGGCGCTTCCGAGCCCTCGGGGGGCATGCCTTCGGCGCGCGCCTTATAGCTGGCCTGCAGCGCATCGAACTCGTCGGCCGTCATATCGGAAAGCGCGATCCACTCCTCGCGCAACTGCTCCCGCGACTTGCCCCCGGCGGGGGGTGCGGGCTGTGGTGCTGTATCCGGCATATTTACCTCTCCTCGGGATTGCTGGAAGTTGTGCGGCGACTGTAAACCTGCAACCCGGTGCGGATCAATAACCTCTACTGGGCCAGGCGCAATAAAATTACCGTGACCGCGATCCACTGGGCCATGTGCAAAATCACCGAGAACCGGTGCACAGCCTTGAATTTACCGGCCTCGCGGGCGTTGTTGGCGGCGGGCAGGATGAAGCGGGCGGAAAATATAAAGGTGGCCGCGACGCTAAGCATGGTCACCAATTCGACGGCGTAGGATTGCCCGGGCGCTAAAAGCAGCGCCGGTAAGATGGCCAGGCCCGCATTCACCCGGTAATAGACCGGAAACACCTGGCGCAGGAATAGAGACGCGTCTTCGCGCTCGTTAAAGCGGAACACCAGGGGCGTGAACAAAAAGGCGAAAAATCCCATGCCGCCGAACTGGGCGGCAACCGCGACCAGCGCCAATACGTGCAGGTTCAACCAATCAAACATCAGGTTTCACTTATGCTTCTGAATTTCCGGCAATGCAATCTTTGTCCACTCCGCCCCACCCCATTCGCCTTTTCTCACCATGGCAAAACTGTATGCTGAGCAGAACCAATCCAGGAGCCTGCACATGAAACTGATCAGCTACCACGAGGGTGGCAACCCGCGCTACGGCATCGTTACCGAAGGCGGCGTCATCGACGCATCGGCGCGGCTCGGCGGCGCGTTCCCGACCCTTAAAGACGCCATCGGCGGCGGCATGGATCAGTTGCGGGGGCTGATCAGCGAGGCAGCCGATGCGGCACTGGACGCCATCGACTATGACCTGCCCATACCGAACCCCGATAAAATCCTCTGCGCCGGGCGCAATTACCGGGCCTACCACGAGGTTATCGAGGCCGGCGGACAGCTCAAATTCCCTTCCATATTCGGGCGCCTCGCCTCCAGCTTCGTGCCCCACGGCGGCGGCGTCATCAATCCCAGGGAAGGCGAAAATCTGGATTACGAGGGGGAATTGGTGGTGGTCATCGGCAAGCGTGGGCGCTCCATATCCGAGGACGCCGCCATGCACCATGTGGCCGGCTACACGATCATGGACGAAGGCACGCTACGCGACTGGGGCAAGAAAGGCACCCAGAACATGCCGTCCAAGAACTTTTACCATTCCGGCGCCATCGGCCCCTGGATCGTCACCGCCGACGCGATCGATGATCCCATGGCGCTGCACATCACCACCCGACGCAACGGCGAGGTGGTTCAGGACGGCGGCACCGAATTGATGATCTTCGACATCAGGTACTTGATCGCGCACGCCTCCAAATTCACCTGGCTGGAGCCCGGCGACATGATCGCCACGGGCAGTCCCGGCGGCTCCATCGCCGGCACCGAGAACCCGAAATGGCTCACCGGCGGCGAGGCTCTGGAAGTGGAAATTTCAGAAATCGGAACGCTGAGCGTCCGCATCGAGGATGAGGTTTAAATCAGCCCCGCTCGCTCCAACACCCCGTCCAGGCGCTTCTCCAAATCGGGCGTAGCCGGGGCCATGGGCAGGCGGTGCTCGTTCTTGGGGATCAGCCCCATGCGCATCATCATGTATTTGAGCGGGATGGGATTTGTGTCATAGAACACCGACTGGTTCAGCTCGAGCAGGCCGGCGTGCAAATCCTGGCCCTTGGCCATGTCGCCGGCCCACACCGCTTCGCACATTTCGGACAGCTTTTCCGGGCAGAGATTGCCGACCGCGTTCATCAGCCCGACGGCGCCAACCGCCATCATCGGGTAAGACAGCTCTTCCAGCCCGACGAACACCTTGTAACCCGGAACCGCATCCAGGCATTCCGAGACAAATCCCAAATCGTTGACCGCGTGCTTCATGCCGATGAAGGTGGGCGAGCGGTCGTTCAATTCCTTCACCGTATCCAGGGTAACCGATACCGCGGCGCGGCCGGGAATATGATAGATCATCCAGGGCACGTCGTGGTCGCGGGTGGCTTCTAGATAATATTCGATGATGCCGCGCTGCGGCGGGCGGCTATAATAGGGGGTGACGATCAGCAAGGCATCGGCGCCGGCCTGGGCGGCGTGATCGGTGAGTTGTTTGGTCTCGATCAGGTTCTGCGAGCCGGTGGCAACGATCACCGGCGCCTTGCCTTTGGCCACATCCATGGCGGTATCGCAGGTCTTGTTGCGTTCCTCCACGGTTAGCATGGCCGGCTCCGACGTGGTGCCGTTGACCAGGATGCAGTGGGATCGTTCCAGGTGAAATTCCACCAGACCGGCATAAGCCTGGTAATCCACGGCGCCATCCTTGAACGGCGTGATCAGCGGCGGCGCGGAACCTTTGATGGCGTCGATTGCCTCGGACATGGAGAAAGCTCCCTCGGATGGATTTCGATCAGAGAGGTAGGATAGAGGGTAATACGGGAAGGTCAATTTCCGCTGCCCTGTGCAGAAGCGGGCGGGTTGGCTACAATTACGGCTCCCCGGTCATGGAGAAAGCATGGGCTCGAACGAGGCAAATCTGGAAGCGGTGCGCGCCTACCACCAGGGCACCAAGCATGGGCCCCATGGCTTCGCGCCGGGACCTGGGTTTATGGATTGGGCCAACCAGCCGGACCCGTTCCGCCGCTACGCCGGCGCGGACTTGCTGCCGCTGCCGTTGCAGGCGGGGCCGGCGGATTTGGATTTTGCCGCCCTCGATGCCGCCGGATCGATCGCACCAAGTGGCCTCGACGCCGAAAGCCTGTCGCTGTTTCTGGAGCTGTCCATGGGGCTGACCGCATGGAAGGCCTATCAGGACACAAGTTGGGCATTGCGCGCCAATCCGTCCAGCGGCAATCTGCACCCGACCGAATTGACTCTGGTGGCGCCCGCCATCGAAGGCGTCAGCGAACAGCCCGGCATTTACCACTATGCGCCCCGTGACCATGGGCTTGAGCGATTGCAGGCGCCGTCCACCGCATCCCTCGCCGCGCTGGTCGGCAACGGCACGTCGTTTTTGGCGATCCTGTCTTCGGTTCATTGGCGGGAATCCTGGAAGTATGGCGAGCGCGCTTTTCGCTATTGCCAGCACGACGCCGGCCATGCGTTGGGAGCGATGCGCTATGCGGCGGCGCTTTTGGGCTGGCGCATGCGTTTGCTGAGCGCGCCGTCCGACGGCGAACTGGCGGCGCTCATAGGGTTGCACCGCGCCGATCTTTTTGCCTTCGGCGAGGCCGAGCGCCCCGAGCTTTGCGCCATCGTCGATACCGGCACAGCGGCCGATATCGGTGCCGATGCCTGGGCGCGGGCGGCGGCAGATATCGGCGCCGGCGACTGGCTGGGAACGCCGAACCAATTGAGCCGGCAGCACACACGCTGGCGCGAAATCGAAGCGGTGGAAACCAGCGCCGCCAAACCACGAACAGCGGGCGCCAGCCCGGTGCAATTAGCCCCAGCCAATACCAGCCGCAGCAATTTTGGCGCCGCCGCCACCGGCATCATCCGGCGGCGGCGCAGCGCCGTCGCCATGGATGGCGCCACCGGCATGCGCAAAGGGGCCTTTCTCGGTATGCTAAGCCGCACCCTGGCCAAGGCGGATCAGGTGCCGTGGGATGGATTTGCCCACGCTCCGGCCATTTCGCTGGCGCTATTTGTGCACCGGGTGGTTGGCTTGCCGGCGGGCCTTTATCTTTTGGCGCGGGGGGCCGATCACGCGGAGCGCTTACAGGGCGCCTGCGATCCGGAATTTGCATGGCGCGATCCGGTGGGCGGCGATCTGCCGCTTTACCTGTTGCGCGAAGGCGATATGCGGGGCCCGGCACGGACCGTTAGCTGCGGCCAGGATATCGCCGCCGACGGCGCCTTCGCCCTCGGCATGATCGCCGATTTCGCCGGGACCCTGGAGGCCGAGGGGCCATGGGCCTACCGCCGCCTGCATTGGGAAACCGGGCTCATCGGCCAGGTTTTGTATCTGGAGGCCGAGGCGGCGGGCCTCAGCGCCACCGGCATAGGCTGTTATTTCGATGACGAAATGCACGCCGCCCTCGGCCTCGAAGGCGAGGCCAACGACGGAAAATGGCAGAGCCTATATCATTTCACCGTCGGCGGTGCGGTGGAAGACGACCGCCTGGCAACGCTCGGCGCCTATCATCACTTGGAGGAACGGCGCGGTTAGCCGCCCTCCATCTTCGGCACCAGGACGATCTCCTTGGCATCATCAATGCGCTGCAGCAAGGCGTCTTCCATCAACTCGCCGTCGATGGCGACGGCGAAACCGGTTTCCAGCACCGGCGCCAGCCTGGGATAGCGCTCGCCCAATTTCTTGAATAACTGCATCACGTTAGGGGCGTCGATTTCCAGCGCCTCATCGTCGCCGGTATATTGGCGCACCTCTCCCATGAACAGAACACGCACCAAGTCTCAGCCCCCCGCTTCCTTGATCGCCTTCAGGATTTTCGGCGGCGATACCGGAAGATCGTTGAAGCGAATTCCGAGTGCGTTTCCGACGGCATTCACGACCGCGGCTTGCGGCGGCACGATGGGCGTTTCGCCGACACCGCGCACGCCGTAAGGATGGTTCGGGTTCGGCACCTCGATCAGACAGACATCGATCATCGGCACGTCGGAGGCCACCGGCACCCGGTAATCGAGAAAGCCCGGGTTCTGCAGGCAGCCGTCTTCGCCGTAGATATATTCCTCGTTGAGCGCCCAGCCGATGCCCTGCACGGCGCCGCCCTGAAGCTGGCCCTCCACATAATCGGGGGAAATGGCGCGGCCCACGTCTTGGAAGACGGTGTAGCGCAGCACTGTCACATAGCCCGATTTCCTGTCGACCTCCACATCGACCAGATGCGCGCCGGTCGCAGGGCCCTGTCCGGTGGCGTTGATCTCGGCATGGCCGGCGATGGGGCCGCCGGTCATCGGCGCCTTGGCGGCAATCTCGGCCAGGCTCATGGGTTTGTGATCGCCCACATTGGCGCCGGCCGGGCGGGCATGGCCATCTTCCCAGACCACTTCGTCTTCCGACACGCCCCAAATCTTGGCGGCCCGGTCAGAGGCCACCTTGATGGCGTTGCGCGCCGCCTGGACGCAGGCCATGCCGGTGGCGAAGGTGACGCGGCTGCCGGCCGTCAGGTGGGAAAAGCCGACCGACGAGGTGTCTCCGATGATCGGGCGCACCGAAGCGTAATCGATGCCCAGTTCCTCGGCGACCATGGCGGCCATGGAGGCGCGGCTGCCGCCGATATCGGGATTGCCCTCGATCAGCGTCACGGTGCCGTCATCGGAAACATTGACCGAGGCGCAGCTTATACCGCCGGCGTGCAGCCAGTAGCCGGCGGCGATGCCGCGGCCCTGATTCTCGCCCAGGGGCGCGCTGTAATGGGGATGCGCCTTCATCGCTTCCAGGATGTCGATAAAGCCGATGGGGCCGTATTTGAGCCCCATGATATTCTGCGTGCCTTCCTTGGCGGCGTTCTTGAGGCGCATTTCAACCGGGTCGATGCCCAGTTCATCGGCAAGCTCGTTGATTACGCTTTCGACGCCGAAAGCCGCCATCGGCACGCCGGGCGCCCGGTAGGCGGCCACCTTGGGCCGGTTGACGCAAACATCGTAGCCCCAGACCTTGGCGTTCTCCAGATCGTAGGGCGAGAACATGCAGTTAACGGCGGCGCCGACGCTGGCACCCTTGAAGGCGCCGGCCTGATAGGTCACTTCGCCCTCGGCGGCGGTTATGGTGCCGTCATTCCTGGCGCCGATCTTGACGCGCACATGGGCGCCGGAGGTGGGACCGGTGGCGCGGAACACTTCGTCCCGGGACATGACGATCTTCACCGGGCGGCGCGCCAGTTGCGATAGGCGGATGGCCACCGGCTCGCCATAGACATTGTTCTTGCCGCCGAAGCCGCCGCCGATTTCCGACGCGGTCACCCGGATGCGCGAAATGTCCATGTCCAAAATCTTGGCGCAGGCACTGCGGAACACGAAATGGCCCTGGGTGGTGCAGAACAATTCGACGCCGTCATCGGAGGCGTCGGCGACGCAGGCGTGCGGCTCGATATAGCCCTGATGCACGGCCTTGGTGGTGAATTCGCGTTCCAGAACAATGTCGGCTTCTGCGAAACCTTTTTCCACATCGCCCTTTTCGCCCCTGGGTATGCGGTAGACGTTGGACGGCTTGGCGGTCTTCTCGTCCGCGCCCTCGGTGATCTGGTCTTCGTGCAGGATCGGGGCGCCCGGCTGCATGGCCGCGACCGGATCGATCACGTGCGGCAGGACTTCGTAATCGACTTTGATCAGCTTCAACGCCTGGCGGGCGATGGATTCCGAGGTCGCGGCCACGGCGGCCACCGCATGGCCGTCATACAAAACCTTATCGAACGCCATCATGTTCCATGAGAAATCGCGGAAATCGAAAATAATCGGGCCGTGCGGCCCCGGCGATTTCGGGATATCGGGAAAATCGGCGCTGGTAACCACCGCCTTGACGCCGGAGAGCGCCGCGGCGGCCGAGGTGTCGATGGATTTGATGCGCGCATGGGCGTGCGGCGAGCGCAGGATTTTGCCGGTCAGCATGCCGGGCAGGTACAAATCCGCGCCGTACTTGGCGCGCCCGGTGACTTTATCGACACCGTCCGGCCTCGGGTTGCGCTTACCGACCCATTTGTATTCCGTTTTCACTTCGTCGGGCATGATCAGGCTCCTCTCATCTTGGCGGCGGTATCCATGACGGCGCGAACAATTTTGTCGTAGCCGGTGCAGCGGCAAAGATTGCCGGCCAGCCAATAGCGAACCTCGGTCTCGCTCGGGTCCGGGTTCCTTTCCAGCAAGTTCTTGGCGGCGACCAGGACGCCCGGCGTGCAGATACCGCATTGCAGGGCCGCCATGTCGATGAAATTCCGCTGCAAGGGATGCAGGGTGTCGCCGTCGGCCATGCCTTCGATGGTTTCGATCGCGTGGCCCTCGGCCTCGACCCCCAAGACCAGGCAGGAACAGACCAGGCGGCCATCGATGGTCACCGTGCAAGCGCCGCAATCGCCGGTGCCGCAGCCTTCCTTGGTGCCGGTCAGGTGCAGCTCGTCGCGCAGCACATCCAGCAGCGTCTGTTCGGTCTGGCAGAGAAATTCGGTCTCATCGCCGTTGATGGTGGTGGTTACATGATGTTTGGCCATGGTTATTTCGCCGCCCTTTTGAGTGCTATCGATGCCACCCGGCGCGCCAGGACGCCGGCCACATCGGTGCGGAATTCAATGGTTCCACGCTTATCGTCGATCGGGCTGCAAGCCGCACTGGTGGCCGCCGCCAGATTGTCCAAGGCCGCATCATCGATTTTGGTGCCGATCAGGGCGTCCGCCGCCGGCCCCACCAGCAGCGCCGTCGGCGCCACCGCGCCCAATCCGACGCGGGCCGCCGTGCAGACGCCGCCGCCGTCCAGGGTCAGGCTGATGCCGACGCCGACCACCGCGATATCCATTTCCGTCCTCGGGATGAAGCGCAAATAGGCGTCGCCGGAATTGGGAGGACGTTCGGGCAAAAAGATCGAGGCGACGATCTCGCCGCTGGCGAGGCTGGTTTGCCCCGGCCCGGTTGCAATATCTTCCACCAGCACGTCGCGCGCACCGTTTTGGCCGACAACGCTGGCCACGGCGCCGGCGGCGATCATGGCGGGCACCGAGTCGGCGGCCGGCGATGCGTTGCAAAGATTACCGCCGAGGCTGGCGCGCCCCTGCACCTGGGTGGAGCCGATCAGCTCGGCCGCCTCGACCACGCCGGGCCAGGCGGCGCTGAGCGCTTCGTGCTCGCCCAGCTCGGCGCCGGGCACCGCGGCGCCGATGCGAAAGCCGCCATTTTCCGCGGCGATGGTCCGGGTCTCGGATATATTCTTGATATCGATAATCAAGGTCGGCTCGATCAGGTCCGATTTCATTTGCACCAGAAGGTCGGTGCCCCCCGCCAGAATTCGGGCCTGGCCGCCGCCCGCCGCCAGAAGCGCCGATGCGGCGCTCAAATCTTGCGGCGCTTCATATTGTATGTCAGCCAAAGTCTTCTCCCTAATAATCGGCCGCGTTAAGGACCCCGCGGGCTTTTAAGCGCCCGGCCCTTGAATGAAATCCAGAATCTCCGCGGCGACGGTTTCGTCGCTGGTGCCCATGGACATGGTCGGCGACGGATGATTGTGGCCGAGCAAAAGCTTGAACCGGGGCAGGCGCCCGAATTCCCGGGACAGCTCGGCAACCAGCGCCGTTGCCGAAACGCCGAACATGATCGGTTCATACTCGGCGGCCGTCACGAACACGCCGAAATCACCCCATGCGGTATTTCCCAACAATTGGATGGCGGCATATTTCGAAGCATCTTCGCCATAATAGGCTGTGATGACCCGCTCCGGATTGATACCATAGCCGCCCGACATCAATATGACGCCGGCAGCTCCATGCCCGCCTTCGGGCTGCAATTCTTTATGCAGGGCGAAGGCGGCCACATGGGCGGCGCCCGCCGAATGGCCGATCACATAGATACGCTCGGGATCGCCGCCATATTCGGCGATGTTGGCGCGCGCCCAGGCGACGGCGGCGCCCACATCCTCGGCCCCCGCCGGCCAAGGCGCGCCCGGCGCCAGGCGGTAGGTGGCGTTGACGCCGATTATGCCGTTGCCGGCGAAATAATTGGCCACATTGCCAAAGACGTATTCGCCCTCGGTGTTTTTGCGGCCTTCGACGAAGCCGCCGCCGTGAAAAAACAACACCACCGGCACCGGCGCGGGCGGCTTGTCATCGGCCACATGCACATCCAGCAGGTTCCGCTCCTGATCATCGCCATATTGGATATCGCTGACAATTTTGATGCCGTCCCAATCCAGCGCCTTTAACAGCGGCAGGTAGAGATCGCGGGTCGCGGCCAGAATTTCGGGATTGAAATTGGCGCCCATCTTGCGTATTTCGGCGGCGACATCGTCTTGCACGCCGCGCACCAGGGTGGTGCCGCGATGTGTGATCTGGTCCATCTTGCCCTCCCAACATCAATATTTGGTGGCCCTATCCTACCGCCTAATCGGCGATCTGCAATCGGAATTGCCTTTCAAGGTATCGGTTGGATCGATTAAACTGAACCGGGAAACCAGCCTTGGGGGAGACAGCGCATGGACGAGCAAACCGGTTCCATTGGGGCGATAACCGATACAACCGATTGGCGCGGCCCCGACATGGCCGGGCGCAGCGATTGGATTCGCCAAATTACCGATGCGCATATGGATGAGGTCCGTTCCGCCCTCGCGGGCGTCACCGCAAATGGCCTGCAATTGGGCGCCTTCGGCAAGGAGGATTTTCCGATCCCGAGCTTCGCCGAAGAGCTGGCCTGGGTGCAGGAGCAGCTGCAGACCGGCCCTGGGTTTGCCCTGCTGCGCGGTTTTCCGGTGGACGATTTCACCGATCCTGAGCTGCGCCTGATCTATTGGGGCATCGGCCAGCATCTGGGCACGCCCCTGGCGCAGAGCCGGCACGGCGATATCCTCGGCGATGTGCGCGATATCGGAGGCACCACCAAGGAGGAACACGGGCGCGGATATACCGGCAAGGACGAGCTACATTTTCACAGCGACGGCTGCGATATCTCCGGCCTGTTTTGCTTACGGGTCGCCAAGCAAGGCGGCCTCAGCCAACTGGTCAGCGCCGCCGCCGCGCACAATGAAATTGCCCGGACCCGGCCCGATTTGCTGCGCGTTCTCTATGAGCCGTTTTATTGGAGCCGCCGGGGCCAGGAACTGCCCGGCGATGCGCCCCATTATCCGCAGCCGGTGTTCGCCGTCGAGCAGGGTCATTTCGTCGCCCGCTATTTGAAAAGCCATATCGAGTGGGGGCACAAATCGGCGGCTGTTGCCCTGACACCGGAACAGAGCGAAGCCTTGCAGCTGTTCGAGGACGTCACCGAGAATCCGGCGTTTTTCCTGGAAAAACCGTTCCAGCCCGGCGACATGCAGTTCGCCAACAATCTGAAGGTGTTCCACGCGCGCACCGCTTTTACCGACCACGACGATGCGCGGCTGAAACGGCACCTGCTGCGCCTGTGGCTGGCGCCTCCCAACTCGCCGCCCCTGCCGCAAAGCTTCAAGGCCTATTACCGGGAGATCGGCGCCGGAGCCGTGCGCGGCGGCAATCAGGCCTGGCAGGGCACCACCTTCCAAACCACGGAAGTGGTTTAACACGGTGAGCGATCCAGGCGAAGCCAGTCCCTTGCCGCTGGCCGGGGTTCGCGTCCTGGAATTCTGCCACACCATCATGGGTCCGTCGGCGGGAGTGTTGCTGGCCGATCTGGGCGCCGACGTGATCAAAATCGAAGCTGCGCCGGACGGCGATACAACCCGGCGCCTGCGCGGTTTCGGTACCGGCTTTTTTTACGCCTTCAACCGCAACAAGCGCAGCCTGGCGGTAGATTTGAAATCGGATACTGGGCGCCGGCTGGTCCTGAAACTGGCCGAAAACGCTGACGTGGTGCTGGAAAATTTCGGGCCCGGCACCATGGACCGGTTGGGGTGCGGCTATGGGGATTTATCTTCAGTCAATCCCAACCTCATCTATTGCGCGATGAAAGGTTTCCTTTCGGGGCCTTACGAGCACCGTCCGGCCCTCGACGAGGTGGTGCAATTTATGGCCGGCCTCGCCTACATGACCGGCCCGCCGGGCCAGCCCCTGCGCGCCGGCGCCTCGGTCATCGATATCATGGGTGGCATGTTCGCGGTCATCGGCGTACAGGCCGCCTTGCGCGAGCGCGAGGCAACCGGGCGCGGCCAGTTCGTCAAATCGGCCTTGTTTGAATCGACGGCGTTCCTGATGACCCAGCACATGGCCGGCGAAGCGATCACCGGCAAGCCGGCAGAATCGATGGCCGCCAAGGGGGCGGGCCGCGGCATCTGGGCCGTTTACGAGCCTTTTGAGACCGCCGACGGCGAAAGCATCTTCATCGGGCTGACCAGCGACAACCACTGGCGCGCCTTTTGGGAGCATTTCGAGCGCCAGGACCTGATCGACGATCCCCGCTTTGCCACCAACGCCGAGAGGGTTGAGAATCGGCCCGAATACCGGGACGTGGTGGTCGAATGCGTCAAAAGCAAAAGCCTCGCCGAGATGTGCGAACTTGCCGACCGCATCGGCATTCCATTCGCGCCGGTGGCCAGGCCCGGCGATCTGTTCGACGATCCGCAATTGAACGCCGGCGGCCGCATGCTCGATATCGATTTTCCGAACGGCGTCACCAAACCGATGCCGCCGCTGCCCATCGAGATGGGCGATCACCGCTTCGGCTTGCGCCGCCAAGCGCCAAAGATAGGCGAACACACCCGCGAAATCCTGGGCGAACTGGGCCTGGACGAAGCCGCCATCGGCGATCTTCAGAGCCAGGGCGTTGTCATCTGGCCGGAGGAATAGGCGAAAGTTAAGCCCGCGCTTCCTCTTTCAGGACCGCCATGACGCCGCCGGCGCGGACGATCTTGAGCAAATCCTCGGGCATTTGGGCGCCATGAAGCTCGGTTCCCTGGGTCAGGTTCTTGACCACCGATTTTTCCAAATCCAGCTGCAGTTCGTCGCCCTCGTTGAAGGCTTCGGTAATGCCGGGACAGGCCATCACCGGCAAGGCAATGGCCACCGAGTTCCGGAAAAAAATGCCGCCGAAACTTTCGGCGATGACGCAGCCGATGCCAAGCATCTTCAAATTGGCCGGCGCCTGCTGGCGCGACGAGCCGCAGCCGAAATTGGCGCCGGCGACGATCACATCGCCGGGCTGCACACCGGCGGTGAAACCTTCGTGAACATGCG
>Ga0310122_10001290_pt1 | contig 16021 bp, 13 predicted proteins | sample CB6_Bottom_1051__FD_203503 | JGI IMG/M metagenome (GOLD analysis project Ga0310122, IMG submission 203503) | Marine microbial communities from Western Arctic Ocean, Canada - CB6_Bottom_1051 | ecosystem: Environmental > Aquatic > Marine > Oceanic | place: Canada: Western Arctic Ocean | collected...
CATGTTTCCGCTTGAGATGAAAGACATGCCGGTCAAAATCGGGCGGGAGCGACAATTGTTTCTCGACAACTATGACTGGTCCGCCGGACTGGCGAAGCTGCCGCGCGACCGTTTCGCCTCGATCAACGCCGGTGACAAGGTCGGCACGCTGATCACCCGGCCGCTCGACTTTGAGGGAAGCCGGTTGCACATCAACGCTGCGGTCGCCGAGGGCGGTGAACTGCGCGTGGAAGTCTTGACCCACAACGGAAAACCGATTGCCGGCTACCACGCAGCCGACTGCGTGCCGATCGACGGAGACGGCATCGACTTGCCGGTCTCTTGGAAAGCAAAGGCCAAGTTGGTTAGCTTAGATCACTCTCAAGTGCGATTTCAATTCCAATTGAAAAACGCAAAACTGTTTTCGTTTTGGATCGAATGACGGTCTATCGGGAGATGAATCGATCATGTTCGTAACCATATTTCGCGCGGTTGGTTTTCTCTTCATCACTTTGATCCTCTGTCGTTATGCGTCCGCCCAAACGGACGGACCGAATGGAGACAGCAAGCCCGCGTTCCTGAAGTACGAAACATGGACGCCGGATGTCGTGGAACAATTGAACGGGAAGGCACCGCGGCTCAAAACGGCCGCCGGGATTCAGGTCATCTCGAAGCCCTGGAACCTCGGCGCGGTCTACTATCCCTACATGACTTACCTGCCCGACAAAAAACGCTTGCTGATGCAGTTGATGTGGGGGCAGAAGATACAAACCGGAATTGTCTACAGCGATGACGGCGGCGCAACCTGGAGCCGCCCCAAGCGAATCGGCGATGGCTGGAGCACGGGTCTCACCTTCCTGGACGGCAACCGGGCCGTGCTAAAACGCGACAACCGCTACTGGTTCACCGATGATCTCGGAGCCAGTTGGGATCGATCGGTTCCCGCCCCACCCTGCCGCGATGGCAAGCCTTTCTATGAAGATTCACCGTTCTTCGTGGATCGCGACGTAAAGTCTGGGCGAGTCACCCGATTGTGGGCGACGGGCAAGAAGCCTGATCTGGCCTGCCTGCTGCGAACCAGCGATGATGGCGGACGCACCTGGAGCCCGTTCCGCCACATCCCGCAATGGGGCCGGACTGGTGAAATTGTGCTGCACCGCGCCGGCAATGGAAACCTCGTCGCGGCGTGTCGTGTCAATCTCCCGCAGTTCGAGGGCAAGATCGACCACTTCAGCGGCCTCGGCGTGTCGGTCTCGAAAGACAATGGTCGGACGTGGTCCAAACTGAATATCCTCTACGCGTGGGGCCGCCACATGTCGAGCATGGTGACACTGGCCAACGGCGACATCGTTCTGACTTACGTCGTCCGCGAAGGCTACGTGGATACCGCCGATGGCTTTCCGCAGTTCGGCGTCGAATCGGTGATCAGCCGCGATCACGGGCTGACATGGGATCTGGATCATCGATACCTGCTCGCGGTCTGGCGGGGCAATCGCAAGAGTAGCGAACTGAACAGTTGGTTTGCCAGCCCGCAACGGACCGCGACGGTCCTCCTGCCGGACAAGTCTCTGATCACGGCGTTCGGCACCGGCTATCGCAACAAAGGCAGGCAGGGACAACGAACGCACAGCCCTCAGGACATCGCCATCGTCCGCTGGCGCGTCGGTGATGGCAGACTGAGCGACGAACATGCCATTGCGGACGCGCTTTTCGACTCCGAACTGAGGAACGTCTTCGACCCGCAGGTCTCCAGCTATGCCATGTCCGATCCCGATACGGATTAGCGTTCGCTAGAAGGAGGTTTTCGTGAACTGTATTCACTACCTGCGAACCGGCCACCTCAGGCGATTCGCTATGGGTATCCTCGTCATCGTTTTGGCAGGCAGTTGGCCGCGCGAGAACGCCGTCGGCGAAGACAAGCACGAATTGATCCAGGTGCGAAACCGAAAAACGCTCTCGGTCGATAAGATCCGCTGCGAGCGAATTCCGCTCGGTGAACCGGACGATTACAAGCCATCCATCGCTTTGTTGCCCAATGGTGAACTCCTGCTGGTGATGTTTCATGGATACCGGAAGGGTGGTGGCAAAATCCTGGAGCAAACCCTGCTGTACCGCTCACACGACGGCGGACAGACCTGGTCAGGCTCGGAGAAGCTTGACCTGTCAGGGCGTGAGCCCTATTTGACGGTGACCAAGGACGGCACGATCTTCATCACCGCTCACCTGTTGCGGCAGGAAGTACGTAACAAGGACGGTTACACCTATAGCCTTCTTCATCGCTCGCAGGACGGAGGACGCACCTGGACAACCACGCGGCTCCAGCCCAAAGAGTTTCGCCCTCGGACCATCGGATTGGGTACTCGCGAAATGTACTGGAGCTAGCCAATGGCTCGCTGATGGTGGGCGTATCCGAGCACGCGCCTAAGAGCCAAAGCTCGATCTGGATCAGTGTTGACAGAGGCCGATCGTGGTCGGAAAAGTACCAGGCGCGTTTCGAGGGAGTCCCCAAGAACTATCCTTACACCCTCCTGGGCGAGGCGCACTTGTGGCAGGCTCGTTCCGGAAAAATCTACGCCATCCTGAGAGTAGGAGCCGGGAACTCCTGGCCGCTGCCGGGAACCACCGACCCTGGTAAGAACGATCAATCCGAACGCATGATCGTCTACTCATCCATGGACAAGGGACGAAGCTGGAGGAAGGTGAACGACCTTGGACACTATGGCCAGATGTATCCGTCGATAACCCGCCTAGGCGATGGCCATCTTCTGCTTACTTTCACGCAACGAGCGATCGATCCGCCGTTGGGCGTACGAGCCGTCCTGGGGCGAGAAACCAAGGACGGATTCTCGTTCGATCTCAAGAATGGCCACATCATGCTGGACACTAAAACGCCGGTCGGCGTTCGCAGTGGTGGCGGCTTCGGTCCAACAGTGAAGCTGAAGGACGGAACCCTAGTCACGTCGTATACGTATCGTGACGCCGACGACATCAAACACGCGGGAGTCGTGCGGTGGAAAATGACATTTCCGTGACCGGTGGATGAGTTACTACTCATCGCACGAAGGCAAAACGAGCACTTACCTTGCAAAGATCAGGATTCAATGATCAGACATTCATACTGCGTTTGTTTGAATTTGTCTCGTTTAACCCGTGGCCGAAGGCCAGGCAGAGGCGCGTCCTAGCCTTCGGCTACGGGTTAAACGACGCGGCCAACGGCGGCAACTAAAGGTAGCTGGATTCGCAAGAATTCAGAGTCACCGTACGGCTGAATTCTTGCGAATCCAGCTACGAAAATGCGCGCAGGAAAACATTGCGGAATAGTAACACGGGAAACACAACATGAACGACACCTCGACCCGAATCGCTGCTCTTTTTCTCGTCGTATGCCTCGCTGGAACAACGCTGGCTGAACCAGAACTGCGACGCGTCATCGACGTTGGCTCGAAGAAGCAGCTCTTTATCGACGAATTGTTCATCCAGTCGAGTCGCGGTGTGACGTTGACCATGAACCCGCCTTATCGCGATGGCAAGGTGTTGCTCACAAACGACAAACCTTGGGAGATCGGACCGGAGACGTATATCGGCGTCTACAGCAGCGTCATCAAAGAAAACGGCGTCGTGCGGCTCTGGTACGATTCGCGGCGCGGCGGTAACCAGCGGTATGGCCGGGTTGCCTATGCTGAGTCGAAGGACGGTCTGCATTTCACGAAGCCCATCCTGAAGCTGCACGAAATCGACGGTTCGAAAGAAAACAACGTCGTGATTCCCGGCATCATCGGCGGTTGTGCGGTGTGGATTGATCCCAAAGCGCCGGCGAAACATCGCTACAAAACGCAGGCGAAAGTCTATCCCACAGGCCAGTTCCACATGCACAGTTCGCCGGACGGTCTCCGCTGGAAGCTGTTCGCCCGGCTGAACCCCGGTCGCGGTGGCTGGGACACGCAAAGCGTCGCCTTCTGGGATCCCAACATCGAGCGATACGCGCTTTACACGCGGTATTGGATGTCGCATCGCCACGGGACGGCGAAAGCGCCCGACAACTTCCGCACGGTTCGGCGGCTGGAATCGGACGACCTGAAGAGTTGGGACACGCAAAGCATCATCATGCAGCCGGATGAAGCCGACCGAACGCTGCACCCGACACCGCCGGGACAGCCGCCGGTCGACTATTACGGAGCCGACGTCTTTCGCTACGCCGAGGCCGATCGCGTTTACATCATGCTGGCTCAGGCGTACTGGCACTGGAAACCGCGTGCGCCGCGAAAGGGACTCGGTCCGGCAGGTTTCGACGTGCGTTTAGCGGTGAGTCGCGATGGGGTCAAATTCCGCCGAGCGGGCGGGCGAAAACCATTCATGTCGATGGGCCCGGCCGGCCGGTTCGATTCCAAGTTCGTCTGGGCCATGCCCGACCCCGTGCGCATGGGCGACGAATTGTGGATCTACTACGTCGGCTCGAATCGGGACCACGACGGTTACATTGACGCCGCTGCCGCCGAGGGAAAGCATCTCACCGGAATCAGCCGTGCCGTCCTGCGGTTGGACGGCTTCGTTTCCGCCGATGCTGACTACGCTGGCGGCCAGATTACCACGCCGCTGATCAAGTTCAACGGCAAGCGACTGGAGCTGAACGTGGATACCAGCGGCGGCGGATCGGTGATCGTCGAGTTGCTTGACGAGAACGACAAACCGATTCCGGGCTTCTCGAAAGACGACGCGACGCCAATCAACGGCAACTCCGTCCGCATGCCCGTCCGCTGGGGCGATCGTGCCGACGTCAGCAGGCTCGCCGGAAAGCCGATGAAACTTCGTTTCCACATGCGCGACTGCAAGCTGTACGCGTTTCAGTTTGCGGACTAACAAGTAGCCGGAATCGCCAGGATTCGGGGAAGATGTGCCGGCCACTCGAAGGACGAAATCCATGAGAACCATTCGCCTTGCTCTGCTCCTGTTGATGTCGGTCGGTTCGCGCCTTCCTGCCGATGAGCCGGCGGTCAACCGCTGGCCGCCGAGGCTCTTGTTGAACAGCGACTGCGGAACACCGGTCTTTTACAAATTCGATGCTCCGATGACCGAGGACCAGTTGTGTCACGTCGTCAACGATCTGCCGGGGACGCAGGTGGACGTGTTCCTTCCTTGCCCGCAGTTCAGCGACGATCAGTTCTGGTTTCCCACTCGCGTGGGCGAGCCTTATGACGGGCGGCATGTGAAGGACGGCCAGTTCGAAGACAAGTACTTCAAGCGCGTTGCAGAAAACGTCCGCTCGTTGGCCGAACGTGGGATCGATCCGATGCGTGTCTGGCAGCAGCGGTCGCATCAACTCGGTTTCCTTTTCATTCCGACACTGCGAATGAACGACGTCCACAAGGATTACGTCGATCGCTGGCCGTCGCTTCGCAGCAACTGGGAGAAGGAGCGAACGCACCTGCTGATCGGCGAAGCGATTCCACGCTGGTACTTGCATCCCTACAAGTACACGTGGGCGATGGACTACGCCCATGCGGAAGTGCGCAAACGCAAGCTCGATATCATTACCGAGATTTGCACTCGCTACGACGTGGATGGTTTTGAAATGGATTTTCTGCGCAGCGTTTACTACTTCCGCCGCGGAAAGGAAGCCGAGGGCGCCAAGCTGATGAACGTCTTTGTCCAGCAGGTTCGCGAGCGGCTGGATGAAATCGGCGACAAGAAAGGCAAACAACTCCGACTGCTGGTTCGTGTCCCACCGCGACCGGCCGAGTGCAAACAAATAGGACTGGACGTGCCGACCTGGATCAAGAAGGGCTGGATCGACATGGTGATTGCGATGGCGCCCGGCTATCTCGACATGGATGCCGACATTGCTTCGTTCGTCAAACTGACCAAAGGAACCGATTGTCTTGTGGCGGGTGGATTGGAGTATTACGTCCGCGGCTACGAGAACCGGAAGGGGATCACCTGGGCGTCGATCGAGATGCTCCGCGCCGGAGCCGCTTCGTTCTGGAAACAAGGTGCGTCGAGCATCTACCTCTTCAACTACGACTGTCACGGTCCGTTTCCCTTCCGCGGCGAGAAGCGGACGGCCATCCAGGAAATCGGTGATCCTGCCAAGCTGATCGGCAAAGACAAGCACTATCTGATCACCGTCGACATGAGCCAGCGCACTGCGGCGAAGGGCGGCAACAAGGAACTACCGTTCGTGCTTGACGGCAAGCGAGACAAGCACATGTTCCACTGGTTCATCGCCGATGATCTGAAGGAGGCGCGCGGTGCGGGGTCGTTGAGTTCGGTCGAGCTGACCATCACCGCCAGCGGCGCTCGCAACCTGCGAATCCGGATGAACGGTCGCGACGTAGATCCCGCCGAGCAAACCGATTCGCGACTGCTCTTCAAATCGCCCCACGTGGTTCAGGGCAAGAATCAACTCGAAGTGCGTTTGCAGAGCGGGGCGCCGAAGGCGACTTCTCGGATTACCGGCATCGAGCTACGGGTGCGGTACCGTTAGGCTCGATTGTCACAACAAGTTCCTGGCTTGAGGAGCAACTTACCGCACGGCGATCTCGACCCAGGTGATCTTGACGTCTTTCGGCGCGACGGCTTCGATCAAGTTGTAGCCGTCGCTGATCGCGTCCGGGGGCACGGCATACACATGGCGTGGCTCCTGCCCAGACCCCGTCCACCCGGACGCCTTGATGTGTTTGGGCTCGGCCAGCTTCGACCACTTGCAGGGGATGCCGTTTAGGCTCACGTTCAGTGGCTGATCGTGGTCCGGCACCACGAACTCAATCCGCGTTTCCTGCTGTGGCCGCGGTTTTGGGCCGACGTTTAGACGAAATACACCATGCTTGCCGGTGTAAGGCAGCGACCTCGAATCGCTCGGCTGACCCGCTGACCATGGGCTCGTGACGGTCAACACGTGGCGGCGCGGCGCTGCCCGCAGCGCGGCATAGGAGCCAGCGTCGGTGAGCAAACGGTTGTGGTGCTCGCGAGGCCAGCGCTGATACGGCCCTGTGAACAGATTGAAGAAGTAGATTGCGTCTGCCCCGCGGTGTAGCCCGCTCGTCAGCACGCCCCGCATCTCCTCGTGAGTCATCGTACGACGCCCGCTGGCGCCCGAATTGATCCCATCTTCCAGGTGCACCGCAACGTCAACGTCTGTGCCGATGAGTAGCCCTTTCCAGGTCTCGACCGGTATGTCGCTATTGACGGAGTGCCAGAACGATCCGGCCACGATCAGGTCTACGAGCCCTGCCTTCGCCCAGGCGACCGCGTCCAGCCCATGCCGCCGGGCGATCCAGGGGACTCCCGGTACGCGGACGGCTAGTTTGACAGGGTGCCCTAATCGCGTCTCCGCCTTGCGTGTCGCCGCCCGCGCCTGCTCGATGAAGTCGACCATCAGCTTCGTACCGTTGTGCTCGCGACCGGGGCGGAAGTAGAGCCAGAAGCGGAGGAAATCCAGTTCGACACCGTCCACGTCGTACCGACCGCATATCTCCCGTACCAGCTTCAGGTAGTGCTCGCGCACTGCTGGCTGCTCGTAGTCCAGGCCCTTGTTGGACAGGTGCCATTTCGGATGAGATCGCCAGAACGTGCTGTGGAACGGGTGGGTCGGTCTGTCAGGATAATGGGAATCATTCATTCGCACGGAGATCCACGCTCCCAGCTTGTTATGCCGGGCGCGATCGATCATGCGTCGGGGATAGTCGCAGCCCTGCTCGTGAAGCGCCAGCACGGCCTTGGGCCACTTCGTCTCAAACTGTCGTTTCGGATCGATTCCCGCAAAAAACGGCTGATCGTCGCCGGCCGACGGGTCGTAGCCGTCCCAGCTCGATTCCCACACGCCGCTTCGATAGTTCGTGCGCTGGGCGTTGACGTTGATGAACAGATCGGTGATGCCGGCGGCGGCGTGGGCGTCCACAAACGCGTCGATCGTCTCCGGCACGACGGGGCCGAACGTGCCAACGAAGAACTCGGAGCAGTCCAGGTTGTAGATGACCCGTCCGCGCTGCTCGCTGTCGCCTTTCGTTTCCGCCGCCCTCACATCATCCAGGGATGATACGATGCCAATCACGATGCCGCTGATCAACATCGGCACACGCCATCCGATCGTACTTTGGGTCATGTTGGTTTCTCCACGATTCCCAGTTAAACGACCACACTGGGGAGCTTGTTTCTTTGCGAACTCTACCCGCCCGGCGTTAGCCGCACACGTTGAATGCGCGGCGAACCGGCTGAGTCGGTTGACCGGAGCTGCAATTGAAAGCGCCAGCGTGTGGCCCGCAAGCCAGCCGGTGAAAAGCTGGATCGGCCGTCGTAGACTTCGAACCATTGGGAACGGGCATCAGCCGCTCCGTCTGTGTTACGATCGACTTCGATCCTCAGCCGCGCCCGCTCGCCGCCAAAGGTGTATTGTTCCAGATCCGCGATCTTCGAATCGCGCGTCGCGTAGTATGCCGCGCCGACGTAAGTATTGTCGACTCGCCGCTTGAGGTCGCCATAGCCGGTATCAGTGCCAGGGTGCATCTTGCCGTGTAACAACTGCGGGCCTTCCCATGTCTGGCCGTTGTCGTCCGACCAATAGACAACGGGTTTGCGCGTATAACCCCCGCCGTTGCTGTGCAGACCGAAGCCCCACAATCTGCCTTTGCCCGCAGCGTAATCTTCGATTCTGTTGCCGTGCTGGAAGATGGGGTTGCTATCTTTGTACAGCCGCACGCGTTGCCAAAGACCGTTATCGACGCCGCCGTTGACTTGGTCCGAGATATCGACCGGTTTGGAAAACGAACGCCCCATGTCAGTGCTGGTAGATTGCCACGTGTAGCGGTTACCCGACGCGTGACGCATGACGGCCACGATCGTGCGATTCCCTACGTACTCAATTGCCGGTTCGAACGTGGCACCGCTCTCCGGTTTCCGGTCATCGGCCAAGGTGCCAATCCAGCTCAGAAACTTGTAACTCTTGCCGTTGTCACGAGTCCGCGCCAGCAGCGTGCCGGACTGCGAGTTGTAGTGGAAATACTGAAAGGCCATGTAAACATCGTTCGGGTTTTCGGGATCGATGAACCAGTCCTCTGTCCCGATGACCCGATCGTCGTCCGCACCAGCCACCCCCACGACGCTGATGCGGTCGATGTCCAGCTTCCATGTTTTTCCGTTATCCGTCGAACGAAGCTGCCGCGTACCGGCGCTGTAATTCGTGCGCCAGAACTGCAGGACAAGATCACCGTTGGGCATCCTGTAGAGGCCGGTTTCGCTATGCGTGGCTCCGTCTTCGAACGGCATCCCATCGATGGGCGTGTCGTCGAACCATCGGTCGAGTTTGCTCCAGGTTCTGCCTTCGTCCTTCGACGTGATGATGTGGATCGCGTCGCGCCCGGCCCACTCGATGTGGTTGACGCCCGAGCGGAACGCCATGATCCAGCGGTGCTCGTCGAGGATGGCGATCATACAGCGGCCATACCAATCGTGAGGTGTCCCGGCGGCGTTCGTGAACGGCGTCTCGGAGCCGTCCACGAGGACCTCGATGGTCTTGTTGTCGAACAAGTCGATCTTCGCATCGACGACGACCTTGACGGAGTCAACCTTGTCTTGCCACGAATGCCATTTGCTCGTCCACTGGCCGTCCTTGGCACCGTCCAGGACGACCGCGTCATCTTCAACCGTGACCCCTTTTGCGGAGGCCTGTGCCTCCTTCCAATCCGCGGGCGATTCGACTATCCATGGTTCTTCAGCGATCAGGAGAGCTCCTGGAAAGCTCAGCATCAAAGTTGCGATGAACAGTGTCTTCATCTTCAAATCCTTTGTCATGCAGAGACCAAACTTATACGCTCGTTTCCACTCATTCCCCGCGCAAGCAGTTATCGACGAGGCCGTCGTCCAACTATTCTTTGACCTTGATCTTTGCCAGGTAGATGCTCGTTTTGCCTTCGTGCGATGAGTAGTAACTCATCCACAAAAGACCATCGTGCCAGACCATGTCTGGGTAGCTGCGTGCCAGGATACGAATGTATCAATGAAGTCCCCCTTCGAAATGCACGTCCAGGCCGTCAACATACACAGAGTAGAGTAGGGCTAGTTCCCACGGGCCGCGCGGGAGAAATGATGCCGTCGGCCGGTAGGAACCGACCCTACAGTTGCTACTGACGTTAGGCGTCGTTGCCGTGCATTACTCTTTGCCCGCCGTTGCCAATTTCATCTTCGTTCGGGCTTGGTCAACGACGTCTCTCAGATCAAAACCCAGGGGCTCGCCGGCAGCAATTTTATCTCGGGCCCGTCGGATCGCGTCAATCGCTCCGTCGGGTGTTGGCAGTTGATGTCCCGACTCCCACCAGCCCATGTGCTCGCTGTACAGCCACGCGTATTCGTCGGTCGTCTTCAACGCGTGGTAGACGTTTTGTTCAAACAGACGTAGCCGCTGCTCAGGATTCATGTAGGTCGGCGCCCAGTGCTTGCCTTGAGCGGTGCTGCGCGGGACGGCAAGCTGGAAGTTGGCAAAGATGGCCACCCCTGCCTCAATCTTGTCTCGGTATTTTCTCCATAGGTCGGGTGGCACGAGTTCGATCGCCCGCTGCCGAATATCGTGATAGCCCCGAAAATAGTCCTCGGTCGTCAGATACCCGTAAGCCTGCTCTTGACCGTCGATGAGTCGCACTTGCGGCCCGGCTGCTTCGATCAGACCGTTCACGAATGCTGGCAACAGTCCGTAGGATGACAATTCGGCCAGTTTCCGGTTCGCGTGGGGAGTCCGGTTCACATAGCTGTGCGCCAGTGACAACAGGAGCACTATGTTCGGAAAACCCGACTGAATGGCTTCCATCATTTGCCGCCCGCGTAAGCGGATCTGAGCGGCATATTCGTCGAAGCTCTTCCTGTCAGCGTATTTCTGCTTGCGATAAACGAACGTCTTTTCCTTGTAGTCTTCGAGGTCGAACTTCCAGCCCTTGACGCCGGCCTCTTGCGCCACTTCCGACCACATTCGAGCGTTGTGGAGAGGAGCGCTGAAGTCGTCGAACCAGTCGACATCGCCCGGCTGCAGGTTGAAACGCAGAAAGTTATCGGTGAAGCGTTCGAACCTGATGTGCTTCAGAATCTGGATCGTGTCGGTCAGCTGCTTGCGTTCGAATTTCTTCTGACCGAAACATTCCCAGTCGAAAGTGAAATCTCTGCCATCCTTCTTGCCGCTGAAGTTGCTTAACACGATTCCATCAAGGGGAAGCTCCTCGATCTTGCGGATGTTGTTCTGGACCTTCCCAGGATACGCGACGTCCGATCCCCAGCCGATGAGTTTTTTCTGCGGCTGCGAGGGAGTCTCAGGCTCTTTGGCACGCAGTGGTCGCGTAACTGACATTGCTCCCAGGCCCGCCAAGGATGCCGATAGGAATTGCCGTCGTGAATGCGGACCGCTCAAAGACAAGCGAAGCTCGTGAGACATATCGGATCCTCGATTGGAGAAATCGGACGGATGTGATTCGTGACACACGAATGCATCATGACTGGGTTTTGCTTCATATTCTGCTCTGTTTGCACGGCATTTCCATTCGATTTGTTCACCGACGATGCGACAAGGACATCGTCAACATTTCAGCGGCCATCTTTTCATTGCACTGACCGAAGACTCGGGCATGGCCAGTACGCAATTGTCATCGGAATCCAACGCTGCGAATATCGCTTTCGCCAGGTCCTCGTCTTTAAGTTTCCCGCTGGCGACGGACTCATTACTTGTCAGCTTGAATCACCAATTCGTCCATCGCGAGCTTACCAGTCACTTCGGCGGAAAACCCAACGAACGAGACGCCGTAACTGTCGCACTCGCGCAATACCTTATCGAGACTGGCTGGCTTATCCGGTTTTCGCGACCAGCTTTCGTGCCAGAGCTTCTTGTCCTTTTTCAGCACAACGGTTTGTCGTTTACCCCACTCGCCCGCATTCACCTTCAGCGCCTCGCCCGTGTAGTGATAGCGTGTTCTCGCGTTCGGTTGAACGCCCAGAACAGGCACTTCGCCCCTTTAAGATCAAGCTTGTCGCCGCGCAAGTAGAGCGATACTTTGGCTCCGCGAATGTCGAGGGCCTTCCCATCGACCCAATGGCAGTAGATGATGAAGGGCAGGATCGAGTCCGGCTTTTCCGGAGTGTCAATTCGCCACTTCGAGTCGTCCGCCCAAATGTAACCTGAGTTCTCGACTCCACCGGTCTTCTCCCAGACCGCGGGAAAAAAGACGTTGCCGCCGCCCGGTTTGCCACCGTTGTAGTCGTAGATGCGCCAGCCCTCGCGGCCCTTGTTGAAGTGGTTTTTGACCATTCGGCGTTCGTCCGCTTGTACAGAGAGCGGGCCGCACGCCAAAACGATCAGCACAAGACTGGCACTGACCGACACCGGATGTTGCTGTTCGTGTGACTTTTTCATGGCAATTTATTGTGCACTGAAGTGTAATACGGCTCGGCATGATCAGTCGTGAATCCATCATGGTATTGATAGAATTTGCGTTCGGCAAGAATGCGCTTTTGTCCAAATCGCGCGCGTTGCGGAGTCATGCATTTCGCGGTTTCTGAATGCCATGTTATTTCCCGAATTCAGCGAGGATCCAACGTGCGGCCATTGCTGGAGCGCCCTTTGGTGTTGTGTGACCACGCGGTTCGGGCATTACGTGCAATTCGACCGCACACTTTGCTGCGGTTAACTGACGTGCCAGTCCAATCGCCGAATCCGTACTCACTCGCTGATCCTGATCTCCGATGACAATCCAGACGGATCGCTTTGTGAGGTTGTCGGTTTGCATGGCGAGCGACAACTGCTGAGTCATGGCATTGTCCTCGATGCCTTTGAATTCGCTCAGTTTGGCCAGGTCCGTTACCGGCGCGAAAGCCGCGACGCAACCGACTCGCCGGTCCGAAGCTGCGAAATGCACAGCGAGGAAACCGCCGCGCGAGGTGCCGCACGCGGCGATTCGCTTTGGGTCGGAGTAACCATTGTCAATCAGATGATCCAACACGCTGGAGAGCCGCCGATTGAAAGCTTTCACAAAATCCTCTCCATGTTCGACTCGGCTGCGCCATCCCCTGAGGCCGCCGGGCTCTCCATCTCGCTGCTGCGTACCATGACAGGGCAAGTCGATCGACACACACAACCACCCTGATTCGCGAGCAAGTTGATTTCCACACTGCCGAAAGTAAGGACTTGACAATGTTTCATCGACGGTACTTGCGAGCACAATCAGCGTTGGTTGCGGCGTGTTGTCGATGCGTCCCCAAATTCCGAATTCAACACCATCGGTAGTTTTCAGTTTCTGGACTATTCCAACGTGCTTTGACGGCTCCGACTCGGCTGGTTCGCCCGCAAGCACGCTGCGGTTGAAAGTCAACGACAACGTGACGGCGATCACCAGAAACCTAGCGCACAACAGTAGCTGATATCGCTGGAAACGGCTCGCAACAAACTGTTCCATAGCTTCTCTTGTCCTTCAAAAAATGTTGATCATGACACACAATTCGCGCTGGCGATTCGCCATATGCCTCTTTGATCTTCGGCCGTGCCGTCGCATGCTTCGTACAACATGCGAAAGCCCTCGCCTGCATCTCGAACTTGTGGGTTCCAAATCACGCACATCTCTGAACGCTTCACCGCGTGCCATGCCGCGGAGCCAGGTGTGAGGACCGGTTGGGACGCCTTCTGCCAATGCAAGCCATCATCTGAGACCGCTGTCAGAATGTCAGCTCGCGTCGGTTCGCCGTATCCCGCGTAATACATCCGGTAGCCGCCACCATGTAGACGCATGATCTCCGGCGCAAATGCGGTGTAACGATCAAACGGCTGATCCGCGGCGACGCGAATTCCTGGCTCCAGCTTGAATGTGAGACCTTCGTCGTCGGACACGGCGCTGATGATCCCTCTGCCTCGCTCGCTGCAATACAGCCGGCATCGTCCGTCGTCGAGGAAGAGGATGCGCGGTGACGAAACGTTGCACTGGCTCAACTCGAAGCGCGCTCCCGACTCGACGGTCCATCCCAGGCCGTCATCGGAAGCGGCGCTGCGGATCGAGTTCTGTTGCGACTGCGGACCGTCGCAGCACTCGTAGTACATGCGAAGCCGTCCAGTGTCGGCCAACGGAACGACCTCGGATGAGACAACGCGAAAGTCGCCCGCACCGCCTTGTTGCGGTGAGAGACGTACGCCGGATTCTGGAATCCAGATTTCGCCGTCGGCCGAAGTGGCACTGAGGATTCGCGATGTGGCGTTGTCGTAGTCATTCGCGCCCATGGGAAATCCGCCGCGCGGAAGGATCTGCGTGTAGTACATGCGGTAGCCACCGCCCGGCAGAGCGACAACGCGAGGGCTAACCGCTCCGCACAATCCGCTGCGCACCGCATCGGCTGACCACCGAGCGTCGGGCGAAGGATCGAGATCGCTGTCAGGCGGGGCGTCAATTGCAATCGACTGGCTCGCCCACGAAGTGCCTGGGTCGCGCGCGACGGTGTGCACCAGCGGGGATGCCGTGACGGATTGCGTCAAGTCGATCATGATCACTCCAACTACTATGGCTCGTGAAAACGACTGGCCGTAGGTTTCAATTCCCGACGTTTCGCCACCACCGGATCTCGTTTGCGCCGCGCTCGGCGCACGCAACAATGTCGAGGCGGCCGTCTTTGTCCAGATCCGCCAACACGACGGTCACTGCGTTCGACCAGCGCTGTTTGATGGAGTGCATCTTCCACTCGCTTGTCGGATCACCGGTGTTCTCGAACCAGGCGATACGGCCGTGCGGGCTCCACCCCGTTGCCACCACATCTAGATCGCCGTCGGCATCGAGGTCTCCCGCGACCGCTTCGAATCCTTGCGGAAAGCTCGCGGCAATCGGATGTTTCTTCCACTCGGTCCCCAGACCCGGCTTGCCAAGATTCTCGTACCAGGCGATTTGATGCGAGTCTGGCGAGTCGTTGCCGACCGGTGCGGCGATGCCGAACGCCATGACGACATCCAAGTCCCCGTCGGCATCCATGTCGACGGGATGTCCGTGCGCAGGAGCCACGGTCTTGGCATCGATGACGTGCTTTTTCCAAGGTTCGGCTGCCGGCTTTCCGGAACTCTCGTACCAAACAACCTGATTGCCGACGCGGGCGCTGCCAAGTAAGTCTGGCTTGCCGTCGCGATTGAAGTCGGCGACGGCGATCGTACGAGTCTCGGCGATCATCTTGTCGACCTCATGCCGAATCCACTTGCTACCATCGCCCGGTTGGCCGATGTTCTCGAACCAGTCGAAACGATTTCCGAACCGCCAGCTCGAAGCAGCGACGTCGAGATCGCCATCACCATCGAGGTCAGCCAGAGCGACGTCATACGAACCGGGAACCTCTTTCGGCTGGGCGACGCGATGCAGCTTCCAGGGTTGAGCGATCTTCGCCGGTCCAGGGTTCTCAAACCAGCGGATGTCCCACTTCAGATTGTCGACGATCACAATGTCGGGACGACCATCCCGGTTGATGTCGCCGATCGCATGTCGCTCCAATCGAATCGGCTGGTCTTCTTTGTTTACGTATTTCTGAATGAACGAATGCTTGAAACGTCCCTTGCCGTCGTTCAGGAGCAGATAGAGATTGCTGTTTGGCTCGGCATCGGAACTGGTCAGGTCGACATCGCCATCACCGTCAAGGTCGGCCGCCGCACACGCGTAGGAATATGTGTAATTGCCGAGCAAACGCTGCTCGGTGAACTTCAACGGCCCTGAAGCAATCGTCTTCGACGGCTCCGGTTCGGCCGAAGGTTCGCCGCGCGGATCGAGCAGCGTTGAGATCACCTGTGCGTAGACGCGATGACCAAAATCATTCGGATGATTCACGCCGTTGCCTGTTTGATCCCAGTCCTTCTTGAGTTCCAGGAAGCGCGTCCAGATCGACGTCAGATCGGCAAGTGCCATGCCGCCAGGTTCGCAAAGCTCCGCGAGCACATCGCGATACTTGGGAAACAACTCGTGACGCAGTCTGGTCCAATCGCGATTGCCGAGCATCGACGCGACCAGAATGAATTCGGCGTCCGGTAGCTTTTGGCGAATGCCTGCGATGATCTTCCGAGTGT
>Ga0310122_10001292_pt1 | contig 16021 bp, 16 predicted proteins | sample CB6_Bottom_1051__FD_203503 | JGI IMG/M metagenome (GOLD analysis project Ga0310122, IMG submission 203503) | Marine microbial communities from Western Arctic Ocean, Canada - CB6_Bottom_1051 | ecosystem: Environmental > Aquatic > Marine > Oceanic | place: Canada: Western Arctic Ocean | collected...
GTCCTGGCCGGCAAGAGGGAGCGCATCCCCCGCCGGCGCCACGACAACACACCGCTCTGACCCGAGTGCCGACAACGGCACAGGTGGGCGGACCTTTTGCTGCGAATTCGGCCTGAGCACCCCACAGAGCGCCCGTGATTCGTATCTTTTGCGATTCTTTCGATCCTTATGACGGCGACAAGCCATCCGCCCGCCCGATACCTTCGTATTCACATCAGGGTTTCGGATGTCAACGAGGACCCCCGGACCCAGCGCAGTTGCCGAGCCGATCCACCGGAGCAGGCCGGCAGGATCAGAGAGGAGGGACGGCACAGTGGCCGACAGCATCACGATCACCGACAACCGGACCGGCGAGACCATCGAGATCCCGCTCGTCGACAGCACGGTGTCGGCCAAGTCCTGGAGCTCGCTGCTCCCGGGCATCTGGTTCGACGACCCGTCCTTCAGCGCCACCTCGGGTGCGGACAGCGCCATCACCTACCTGGATGGTGAGGCCGGACTGCTGCGCTACCGCGGCTATCCGATCGAGCAGCTCGCCGAGCAGACCACCTTCCTGGAGGTGGCGCACCTCCTGGTCCGCGACAAGCTCCCGACGGTTTCCCAGCTGAAGGCGTGGCAGTCCGAGATCGCCGAGGCGTCCCCCATCCACGAGAACTTCCACAAGAGGATCCTGGAGGGCTTCCGGGACGACGCTCACGCCATGGGCGTCATCGTCTCGTCCATCGCCGCCATGTCGACCTTCTGGCCGGCCAGCAAGGACATCGAGAACCCGAAGCAGCGTCGCGACGAGACCACCCGCCTCATCGCCAAGATGCCGACCATGGCGGCCAGCGCCCATCGGCGCAGCGTCGGCCTGCCGTACGTCTTCCCGGACCCGGAACTCGACTACACCTCGAACTTCCTCTCAATGATGTTCAAGATGGGCGACGCGCCCTACGAGGTGGACCCGGTACTGCGTGACGCCCTCGACATGCTCTTCGTGCTGCACGCCGACCACGAGCAGAACTGCTCGACCACGACGGCCCGCGTCGTGGGCAGCGCCCATGCCGATCCGTACGTCACGGTGGCGGCCGCCGCCGGCGCCCTCTACGGGCCGCGCCACGGCGGTGCCAACGAGGCCGTCCTGCGCATGCTCGAGGAGATCGCCGAGTTCGACAACGTCGACGACTTCATCGCCGGGGTGAAGACCGGTGAGCGCAAGCTCATGGGCTTCGGCCACCGGGTGTACAAGAACTACGACCCGCGAGCCCGGATCGTGAAGGACACGGCCCACCGGGTCTTCGAGGTCACGGGCATGAACCCGCTACTGGACATCGCCCTGAAGCTGGAGGAGGTGGCACTGGCGGACCCCTACTTCGTGGACCGCAGGCTCTACCCGAACATCGACTTCTACTCGGGCCTCATATACCAGTCCATGGGCTTCCCGGTGGAGATGTTCACCGTGTTGTTCACCATCGGTCGCACCCCGGGCTGGCTGGCCCACTGGGACGAGATGCTCTCGCAGGACTCCCGGATCGCCAGGCCACGCCAGCGCTACACCGGTCCGGCCGGCCGGGACGTTCCCTCCATCGACGTTCGCTGAACGCCGGGAACGGGTCGCTGACCCGCTCCTCAGTCGGCGGCCACGTCCAGGGCGATCTTGCCCACGCTGGCGTTCGTCTCCATATAGGCGTGCGCCTCGGCGACGTCGGCCAGCCGGTACCGGCGATCCACCACCACATGGAGGCTGCCGTCCTCGAAGCCCGGCACGACCCGGTCCTCGAAGGCCCTGCTGAGGGCGACCTTCTCCTCCAGCGAGCGGGCCCGCAGCGTCGTGCCGACCAGCCTTGCCCGCTTGGCCAGCAGCTTTCCCAGGCCGAAGGTGGCATTCCCGCCGCCCATCAGGCCCACCTGCATAATCGTGCCGCCGACCGCCAGGGCATCGGCGTTGCGGTCCAGGTAGTCACCACCGATCACGTCCAGCACGACGTCGGCGCCGCGCCCGCCGGTCGCCTCGGCCACCACGGACACCCAGTCCTGCGACGCGTAGTCGACCGCACGATCCGCGCCCAGCTCCAGGCAACGGGCGACCTTCCCGGCCGAGGCGGTGACCACGACGGTGGCCCCGAGCATGCGGCAGAGCTGTATGGCCGCCGTGCCCACACCGGACGCCCCGGCATGCACCAGCGCCGTACCGCCCTCCTCCAGCCCGCCCTGGAGCACGAGGGCATCCCATGCCGTGATGAACACCTCCGGTAGCGCACCTGCCACCTCGAGGGGGGTTCCGACCGGCACGCGCACCGCCTGGTCGGCATGCACCACGAGGCGTTCCGCGTGGGCAGCGCCGCCCGTGATGCCCATCACAGCGTCGCCCCCGGACCACCGCGAGACGCCCTCGCCGACGGCGGACACCCTCCCGGCGAACTCCAGCCCGGGCACCTCGTGCTCCATCTGTGGCCCCGGGTACAGGCCCATGCGCTGCAGCAGGTCTGCACGGTTCAGGGCACTGGCCACCACGTCGACCAGCACCTCGCCCGGACCGGGGACCGGCTCCGGCACGTCCATCACCCTCAACACCTCCGGCCCGCCGTAACCGGTGATCACCGCTGCGCGCATCAGCGGCTCTTCTTCAGCTCGGAATAGGCCACGCCCTTGTCCACCCGGGGTTCACCGGGCAGCCCCAGAACGCGCTCGCCGACGATGTTGCGCTGCACCTCGTCGGTTCCGCCACGGATCGACATGGACGGGGCGGTCAGGAACTCGAGGTGTCCCGGTGAATCCGAGAGCATCCCGGCGGCACCGCCGAGGTTCTTGCCCAGGTAGGCACGGGCCTTGAACGCCGACACGCTGCGGAGCTTGGCCATGGACCCCTCCGGACCCGGTGCCGAGCCATCGGAGAGGGCGGCGGCCCTGGCCTTGGCCATCTGGTTCACGCGGTGCATGATGAACGACCGCATCGCCGCCTGGCGTTCCACCGGACCATCCAGCCAGCCGGCGTCGCTCCACTCCTCCAACCAGGAGGGCAGCCCGACCTCCTCAGCGTCGCCACCTCCGAACGCCCGACCCCCGATGGTGGCCCGCTCGTGGGCCAGCGTCTCGACCGTCAGCCCCCAACCGGCCCCCAGGTCACCGATGCGGTCGGCGTCGGGAACCCGGACGTCGGATACGAACACCTCGGTGAAGTGGCGGTCACCGTTGATCTGCACCAGCGGGCGTACCTCGACGCCCGGCGCCGACATCTCCACGGCGAACATGGTCAGGCCACGGTGCTTGGCCAGCGAGGCATCGGTCCGGGCCAGGCACATGCCCCACCTGGCGTAGGCGCCACGCGAGGTCCACACCTTGGAGCCGTTCAGGATCCACTCGTCACCGTCGCGCTCGGCCCGCATGCCTGCGTTGGCCAGGTCCGATCCGGCATCCGGCTCGGAGAACATCTGGCACCAGATCTCCGAGCCGTCGGCGATCGGTCGCAGCCACCGGCCCTGCTGGGCGGGGGTGCCCCGGTCCAGGAGCACCGGGCCAACGAGGTTCAGGCCCACCCCGTACGGGTACAGGTCGGCTATGGCATAGTCGCCCATGGCGGTCTCGATCAGGGCCGCTTCGGCTGCGTCGGCGTCGCGGCCACCGTGGCGCGATGGCCAGGTCGGCACCATCCACCCCCCGTCGACCAGTGACCCCAGGAAGCGTCTCCCGGCCTCGAGGTCATCGCTTCCGGCGCCCAGCACGGTGGAGGATCCGTTGGGATCACGACGATCCAGCAGGTCGTCCAGCGCAGCGCCGATCTGGTCGATGGTGAGGTCCACCGGTGCAGTCTGCCCGGTCGCTTCCCGGTCCTATGAACCCGGCGATCCTCGGCAATGATGGGACCATGAACGATCTCCTGGAATCGGCCGGCACTGTCCTGGACGACGTCGTCGCACTGCGACGCCACGTTCACGCGGAACCGGAGCTGGGCCTCGACAACCCCCGGACGCAGGCACTCGTGCTGGAAGCCCTGGACGGGCTGCCCCTGGAGGTACGCACCGGTACCGGCCTCACGTCGGTGGTCGCCGACCTGGTCGGAGCGACCGATGGTCCCACTGTCCTGCTGAGGGCCGACACCGATGCCCTACCCATGACCGAGGACACCGGCCTCGACTTCCGCTCCACCATCGACGGCCGGGCACACGCCTGTGGGCACGACGCCCACACAGCCATGCTGGTCGGCGCCGCCAAGGTGCTGGCCGCCAGACGCCACGAGCTCCCCGGTCGCGTCCGCTTCATGTTCCAGCCGGGCGAGGAGGGCTTCGCCGGTGCCCGCCTGATGATCGACGAGGGCGTCCTGGATGGCGTGGACCGGGCCTTCGCCCTCCACATCACCCCCAACCAGCGGGTCGGCACGGCATCCTGCCGACCCGGCCCACTACTGGCCGGCGACACCTCCATCACCGTCACCGTCCGGGGCCGCGGCGGGCACGCCTCCTCCCCCCACCACGCCACCGACCCGATCCCGGCCACCGCTGCGATCATCACAGCCCTCCAGACGACGGTCACCCGGGAGGTGGACGTATTCGACCCGGCGGTTCTCACCATTGCCCATGTCGTGGCCGGCACGACGACCAACGTCATTCCGGAGACCGCCTTCTTCGAGGGAACCATCCGTTGCATCTCGGAACGCACCCGGGGCCGCATCCGCGAGGCCGTGGCCCGGACGATCCGGGGTGTGGCGGAGGCCCACGGCTGCACCGCCGAGATCGAACTGGTCGACGGCTACCCGGTCACCCTGAACGACCACGGCGAGGCCGCCAGGTTCGCCGAGGTCTGCCGCACCACGCTCGGCGAGAAGAGCCACCGTGTGCTTCCGGCTCCGGCAATGGGCGGCGAGGACTTCTCCTTCGTGCTCCAGCAGGTACCCGGGGTGATGGCGTTCCTGGGCGTCTGCCCGGCGACCGAATCCGATCCTCTGTCGGCACCGTCGCTGCACTCCAACCGCATGGTCCTGGACGAGGACGGCCTGGTCCACGGGATCGCCCTGCACGCAGCCATGGCCCTGGACCGCGGGCGGATCGCGGACGGAAGCTGACGATGGCCTGGGACGTCCCGGACTTCGTCACGCTGCTGGCACTGGAGGCCCACGGCCCCGACGTGTTCGTGGGCATCAGCCCCGAGTACCCCTGGGGCCGCGTCTACGGAGGCCAGGTGGTCGCCCAGGCCCTCCGGGCCGCCCAGTCGACCGTCGACTCCGACCACCACGTCCACTCGTTGCACGCCTACTTCATCCGGGGCGGCACCAGCGACGAGCCCATCCGCTACGAGGTGGACAGGATCCGGAACGGTCGCTCCTTCGTCACCCGACGCGTCGTGGCGCGCCAGTCCGATGGAGCCATCCTGAACCTGTCATGTTCGTTCCAGGTGCACGAGGAGCAGGCCGACGTCCAGGAATCGACCCTGCCGGCCGACGTCGGCGAACCCGGGTCGGGCGTGGTGGAGGACTGGGACCTGCTGGGACGACGGATCGCCCACCGCTCGACCGGGCGATCCGCCATCTGGCTGCGCGTCCGGGACGACCTTGGCGACGATCCGATGATGCAGGCCTGCGCCCTGGCCTTCACCTCGGACGACATCCCCACGGACTCGGTGGGTAGCACCCATCCCAGGATCGGTGAGGTCCACGAGGACGACATCGGCTACGGCGATGTCTTCATCGGGGCCAGCCTGGACCACGCCATCTGGTTCCACAGGCCGCTGCCAGCCGACGAGTGGCTCCTCCACGACCACCGGTCGCACGGGCTGGCCAACGCCAGGGGCCTCAGCGTGGGCGAGGTGTTCGCCCCATCAGGTGCTCACGTCGCCACCGTCGCCCAGGAGATCCTCATACGCGAACGGACCCGCTGATGGATTCACCAGGCGACGCACCCCGGGTCCTGGTCCACCTCTGGGGCGAGCACTTCCCCACCCCGGCGATCCGCGAACGGTTCCCCACCGTCGAGTTCATCCCGGTCCGCACCGACGGGCCGGTGTCCGACGACGTGGTCAGCGAGGTCTGCATCACGCAGGCCGCCCGTACCGGGAACCTCGAGGAGGTGCTGCAACGGGGGGTCCGATGGGTCCATGTGCTGGGCCAGGGGGTCGACCACTTCCCGTTCGAGCACCTCGGTGACCGCACCCTGACGTGTGCCCGCGGGGTGAACGCCGTCCCGATCGCCGAGTGGGTGGTCGCCATGCTGCTCACCGCCGTGAAGCAGCTCCCCGACCACTGGCTGTCGGAACCTCCCCGCCGCTGGGTGCTGGCAGACCTGGGATCCCTTGAGGGTGCCACGGTCGGCCTGGTGGGCCTCGGTTCGATCAACCGGGCGGTGGCCGAGCGCCTCACCCCGTTCGGCTGTCGGATGGTCGCTGTGACCCGTTCAGGGACAGCCAGCCCGGTGTCGGGCGTGGAGGTGACCACCGACGTCCGGGAAGCGGTGGCCGACGCCGACCACGTGGTCCTCGGCGTACCCCTCACCCCGGCGACCGAGCACATGTTCGACGACGACCTGTTCGCCGCCATGAAGCCCGGCGCCCACCTCGTGAACATCGCCCGGGGCCGCCTGGTCGACCAGGACGCCCTCCGACGGGCGCTGGACAGTGGACGCCTGGGCATGGCGTCGCTGGACGTGTGCGAACCGGAGCCGCTGCCCGCCGGCCACTGGCTCTACTCGCACCCGGGTGTCAGGCTGAGCGCCCACGTCTCGTGGTCCGACCCCGGTGCCCTGGATCGCCTCCATGCCGCCTTCGCCGACAACCTGGACCGGTGGCTGGCCGACGAGGCGCTGATCGACGTCGTCGACCCGGCTGCCGGCTACTGATCTCCTACCGCCAGGAATTCCACCATGCCACTGTCCGAACGCTTCCGGGAGATCTCCTCACAGGTCCGCAACTGGGGTCGATGGGGCCCCGACGACCAGCTCGGCACCCTGAACCTCATCACGCCCGAGGTGGTCCTGGCCGCCCGTGACTGCATTCGCCACGGCCGGACAATCCCGTTGGCCGTCGGGCTGGAACACGATGGCATCCAGGTCGGGTTCGTTCCGGGCCGGGACAACCCGACGATGACCCTGCACGCCATCAACGAGGGCATGGATCCGGACGGCGGCCCCGACTCCTTCCACACCAGCGACGACCACGTCTCGTTGGGCCTCCAGGCCGGCACCCACTGGGACGGCCTCTGCCACGTCTCCTACTCGGGGATGGTCTACAACGGCTACGACGCCTCCAGCATCACCGCGGCCGAAGGCGCCACCAGATGTGGAATCCAGCACCTCCGGAGCGTGTGTACGCGCGGGGTGCTGCTGGACGTGGCCCGGACCAGGGGAGTCGACCTGCTGGAGTGCCCCTACGCCATCACCGCCGACGACCTGGACGCTGCGGCCGAGATGGGTGGCGTGGAGGTACGGGCAGGAGACATCGTGCTGGTCCGGACCGGACGGATGTCGCTTTACCACACGGGTGGAGGCATGGCCTACTGCCTGGGCCCCGGCCAGGACGGCTCCAACGCCGGCCTGTCGCTCTCGACCGTGCCCTGGCTGCACGCCCACGACGTGGCAGCCGTCGCCAACGACACCCTGGCGTTCGAGGTCTACCCGTCGGAGGCCGACACCCTCGCCGTCCACATGCTGCACCTCGTGGACATGGGCCTCACCCAGGGCCAGAACTGGGACCTGGAGGCCCTTTCGGAGGACTGTGCAGAAGACGGCGTCTACGAGTTCTTCCTGGCGGCCACGCCCGAACCCTTCGTTGGTGGCGTGGGCAGCCCGGTCGCACCGGTTGCAATCAAGTAACCGCTGCTGGGAACTATGGTCGGAAGGCATCGGTCAGGCCGCCGCACAGTGCGCCCGACGACACACGTGAATCCGGTCACCACCCGGAGAAATCGACATATCGTCCGCCATCCTTGGAGGGACGGCCCGGACCCACCGGGACCTCCCGAAAAGGAACCGACATGGCATCCAGGAAGAGCAGGGGCGGCACCGACACCTGCCAGGCGACAATCGAGGGGATCGGCATCTTCTCCGGGTTGACCAGGACCCAGCACCGTTCTCTGGCCCGTCTCATGACCTGCGTGCCGGTGAAGGCCGGAAGGGCCCTGACCACCGAGGGCCAGAGTGGTCGCGAGTTCATGATCATCGTGGAGGGCCAGGCGTCGGTCCGCCGCGACGGCCATCTGGTGGCGACCCTCGGCCCCGGCGAGTTCTTCGGCGAGATGAGCCTCATCGCCGGCGCTCCCCGGTCGGCGACCGTGACAGCCGAGACCGACATGCTCATCGAGACCCTGAACCGGCGTGAGTTCTCGTCGATGCTCGACGAGAACCCGTCACTGGCCCGCAAGGTGCTGGTCGGTGCGGTCAAGCGCCTCCAAGAACTGGATGCCGGCCCGGCCGACTGAGGCCCACGGAGACACCGTGGGGACCCGGCCTCGTCCGACCACCTCGTCGATGGCGAAGCCGGTCCGGTGATCCGGGTCCACGGCGTCCTCCTGGATCGACATGCCGGGCCCTCGCCTGACGACCCGATACCCGGGTTGCTGGCCCTACGGGGGGTCCTCTCCGTGGACGTCGTCGACCGCGATCGGCTGGCGTTGCTGGGCCACCGTTCCATGGACACGGCGCCGCCGCGGTGGACCGCCCTGGCATGGCTGGCAGACGGTGCGACGATCCCGGACACGCTGCTCGAACCGTTCGACGTGCTCGCCTCCTGGACGGCCGACCGGCGCCTCGTGTGGGGCGGGCCCGCCGTCGATGGTCCAGCACAGGGGGTGAAGATGGTCTCCTTCGTCCGACGCCTCGACGGGCTGGACGACACCACCTTCGTCGACCGGTACCTGGCCCACGGTTCGGTCGCCCGCCGGCACCACGGCATGCAGCGCTACCGCCAGAACGTCGTGACCACGGCAGGGCCCGACGGCCCGGCTCCGGACGCAGTCTCGGAACTCTGGTTCCCATCCGAGGAGGCCTGGCGGGACGACTTCTACCTGGCACCCGGCTCCCGGGATGCAGTGGCTGCAGACGTGGCCGGGTTCCTGGACCGCCGGACCACCTCGTCCACCCTGGTCACGGAACACCTGGCGGTGGGCTGACGCACCCGGCCCGGGCCGGATCCGACAGGTGGCGGGTGCCATGCTGCACCTGTGGAGCATCCTGGAACAGTCGCCGTCCTCGGGTCGGCCAACCTCGACATAGTCGTTCCCGTCCCCCACCATCCGGTGACCGGCGAGACGGTCATGGGTGGAGACCACGCCCTGGTACCGGGTGGAAAGGGTGCCAACCAGGCGGTCGCCGCCGCCCGACTCGGCGCCAACGTGTTTTTCGTGGGACGCCTCGGTTCCGACGACGCCGGTGCGACCCTCCGGGAGTCGCTGGAGGCAGCGGGCGTGGACACCACGTTCCTACGCGATGACGCCGGCGCGCCGAGCGGAATCGCCCTGATCGGCGTGGACGAGGCCGGCGACAACGCAATCGTGGTCAGCCCGGGAGCCAACGGACGCGTAGGCCCGGAGGACGTCGCCGATGCGGAGGCCGTGATCCGGGATGCCACGGTGCTCCTCCTGCAACTCGAGGTGCCGATGGAGGCCGTCGCCGCTGCGGCCCGGGTGGCCTCCGGAACGGTGGTCCTCAACCCGGCGCCGGCCGCTCCCCTTCCAGACGACCTGCTCCAGCTGGTCGACGTCCTGGTTCCCAACGCCATCGAACTGGCCCAGCTGGTTGGGACCGAACCGCCCGGCGACGTGGACGAGGTGGTGGAACTGGCCCGCTCGTTGCCGGTAGCAACGGTGGTGGTGACCATGGGGGCCGCTGGAGCCCTGCTGGTCACCCCCGATGACCACCTGGTGGTCCCCGCCCCCACCATCCACCCGGTGGATACGACCGGCGCCGGTGACTCGTTCTGCGGAGCGCTGGCGGAGGCCCTGGCCAGGGGCGTGGAACTCGGGACCGCCGTGGAGAGGGCCGTCCACGCCGGGGCGGTGACCGCCACCCGACCGGGCGCCCAACCCGCCATGCCGACGACCGCCGACATCGAGGCTTCAATGTCCGGGCGGTCGGGCACACTCTGAGCATGTCGGAACCCACGCCTGCAAGACCGCGAATGATCATCGACTGCGATCCCGGAGTGGATGACGCGATAGCGATCATCGCCGCCGCCCGGTGGGCCGACCTCGTCGGCATCACCACCGTGGCCGGCAACGTCCCGCTGGAGCACACCACCGCCAACGCCTGCCGGCTGAGGTCGATGCTGGGCCTCGACGTGGAGGTCCATGCCGGAGCCGACGGACCGCTCGTCGGAGAGCAGGCGTTCGCCAGGCACGTCCACGGCGAGACCGGGCTGGGAGACGTGATCCTCCCCGAACCCGATCGCGGGCCGGACTCCGAGGATGCGGTCGCGTACCTGGTCGAGATCACCCGCTCGGAGGAGGGCCTGCACCTCGTGCCGATCGGTCCGCTCACCAACGTGGCGCTGGCACTACGGGCCGATCCGAGCCTGGCCCACCGGGTGGCGTCCATCACCCTCATGGGCGGCAGCGCCCTGGGGGTCGGAAACGTCTCGGCGGCAGCCGAGTTCAACGCCTTCGCCGACCCGGAGGCTGCCGACCAGGTCTTCCGGAGCGGTGCAAAGGTGAGGATGCTGGGCCTGAACCTCACCCACCAGGTCCGGATGGGAGCGATCCACGCCGCAGAGTGCCGAACCATCGGTTCGCCGGTCGGCGATGCCATGGCCGGACTGCTGGAGTTCTACACGGTGTTCCACCTGGCCGAGGAGGATGTAGCCGACAGTCCGGTGCACGACCCCTGCGCCGTGCTGGCCGTGACCCACCCGGAGCTGTTCACGCTGGAGGCCCGCTCCGTCCAGGTGGAGCTGGCCGGCACCCACACGCGGGGCATGACCCTGGTGGACGAACGGGGACCCGGGGCCTCGGCCGAGGCCAACTGCCAGGTCGCCTACGGCGTGGACGCCGACGCCGTCATCGCCCTGATCATGGAGGCGGTCCGGGAGGCCTGACGCTGCCGTAGGGCCTCAGCCCTTCGGCGTGTGGATCCCGACCCTCCAACGCCCGGGAACCTGGAGCTGGCAGAACAATTCGGTCGCCTCCATGAAGAGGCTGGCCACGGCCGTCGCATCCATGGAGTTCCCGGGTCCCGACGGCGACTCCCACACGAGGCCCCGCTTCGGATGGTCCTGACGCAGGACCCAACCGGTCGGAGCTCCAAGGCCTGCAGCGGCGAGGCGGTCGCCTGCTCCCCGACCTGAACCATGGTCGATGCCGATGGAGGCCGGATTCCGGGGCGACGCCGCCACCAGCGTGCCGACCGGGACCTCGGACCCCCGTGCGGAGAACCAGGAGAACAGCCCGGACACATCGGCGCGCAGCGAGTCCTGGACGTCCGGCTCGATGTTCAACCACGAGCCGGGCCGACCTGCCACCTCGAGGAGCGCCTCGACCAGGTCGGCAGGGTCGTCGGCTGCCACAAGGAAGTTCTCGCTCTCGAAGCTGGCCACGACCTCGACGCTACCGGCCGTCCGTATGGCCACCCGTCGTCCCGACGCAACCCCACGCGCCGGTACGTTGGCCCAATGTCCCACACGGCAGGTGACCGACCGCTGCGGATCGCCGCACTGGTGAAGCAGATACCGAAGTTCGTCGAGATGCGGCTGGGTGCCGACGGCCGCCTGGTCCGCGACGGCCTGGAACTCCACATGAACGACTACTGCCGTCGGGGCGTCCGGGCAGGCTGCGACCTGGCTGAGGCGTCGGGCGGGTCGTGTACGGCCATCACGCTCGGCCCCCCGTCGGCCGACACCGTGCTGCGCGAGGCGATCCTGTGTGGCTGCACGGGCGGCATCCACGTGTCCGATCCGGCCTTCGCCGGGAGCGACACCCTGGCCACGGCACGGGCCCTCGCCGTGGCGTTGGAACGCGGCGGCTCCTGGGACCTGGTGCTCTGCGGTCGCAACTCGGTCGACGCCGACACCGGCCAGGTACCCGCCCAGTTGGCTGAACTGCTGCAGCTACCCCTGCTGACCGGGGCACGCCAACTGGAGGTGGACGGCAACACGGTCCACGCCCTGCTCGAGCACGACGACGAGTGGGTGCGGGTCGAGGTGGACCTCCCCGCCGTCGTGTCATGCGCCGAGCGGCTCTGCGACCCGTGCAAGGTCAAGGACCCGCAGGCCTGGGCCACCGTCGACCCGGACCTCATCGAGCTGCTGGACGCTGCCGACCTGGGACCCGGCCCGTGGGGAGCGGGCGGCAGCCCGACGACGGTCGGCCGGATAAGGGTGCTGGATGTGGACCGGGCAGGCGAGCGCCTCGGCGGAGCGGGGCCCGAGCAGGTGGACAGGGTTGTCGAGGTGCTCCGGGCCCGGGGCGCCTTCGACATGCAAGTGGAGGGCCCTGCCGATGAGGTGGCCCGGCCGGTCGGCGACGGCGAGGGGGGCGACGTGGTGGTACTGGGCGAACCCGGGCGCCACAGGGTGAACTCCGAACTCCTCGGAGCGGGAGCCGGTCTGGCGGCCACCATCGGAGGGCGGTGCGTCATGTCCATCGACGTTGTGGATGACTGGGAGGCGCTCAGTGGGCAGGGCGTCGACAGGGTCCTGAGGCACGCCGGCACCACCGGCGCCGAGGACGTGGCCCGGATGCTCGAGGGCCGCCTGAGCCGGAATCCACCGTGGGCCGTGCTGGCCCCGGGGACGGCGTGGGGGCGTGAGGTGGCGGCACGCCTCGCCACCCACCTGGGGGCCGGCCTGACCGGTGACGCAATTGCGCTGGAGGCCCGGGATGGACGGCTGGTGGCCTTCAAGCCGGCGTTCGGCGGTCGGATGGTGGCCGAGATCACATGTACGTCGGCCGTCCAGATGGCGACGGTCCGCCCGGGGATCCTCCCCGGACTCCGCCCCCGACCGAACGGGCCCTTCGCCGTCGAGCACCTGGAGGCGGCCCCCGGATCGCGGACGCGGATAATCGAGCGTCACCGCGACGACGATCGCGACCAGCTGGCCAATGCCGATGTCGTGATCGGTGTCGGGGCGGGCGTGGACCCGGCCGACCTGCCCGAGATCGAAGCCCACGCGGCCCTGATCGGCGCGGAGTTGTGCGCCACCCGGCGGGTCACCGACGCCGGCTGGATGCCCCGTGCCCGGCAGGTGGGGATAACCGGCCACTCCATCGCGCCACGGCTCTACCTGGCCATCGGAATCTCCGGGAAGTTCAACCACACGGTGGGCATCCGCTCCGCGGGAACGGTCGTGGGAATCAACCCCGACCCGGACTGCGAGCTGTGGTCGGCCTGCGACGTCGGAATGGTCGGCGACTGGCGCGCAGCCTTCGATCTCCTGATACCCAGGCTGGCTGACGAGCTGGCCCGATGACGGATCCCGCTGTCAGGGACCCGGCGACGGCTGGACTCAGTCGGGGCGGTCCACCCCGGCTGCCCTGAGGGCCTCGGCGTCCACCCACTCCAGGCTCAGGATGTGGGTGGCGGCTAGCAGGACCTGCGGCGCCATTCCCGCCTCGTGGGCCTCCTGCCACCTGGGGGCGCAGAGGCACCAGCGGTCCCCGGGCTTCAACCCGGCGAAGCCGGGACGGGGGGTGGACAGGTCGTTTCCGGCCCGGGCGGAGAACTCCAGGAACTCCTCGGTCATGAGGGCGCACACCGTGTGGATGCCCATATCGTCGGCGCCGGTGTTGCAGCACCCGTCCCGGTAGAAGCCGGTCAGGGGATCGGTACCGCACTCCTGGAGCGGGGTACCCAGCACGTTCACGGCCATCGGGAGCTCAGACCCTGGCGTTCTTGAGCTTCTTGACGGTGCGGGCCCGTACCCCGGCGTCCAGCTCCGCCTTGCGGAGGCGCACGACGGCTGGCGTCACCTCCACGCACTCGTCGTCGGCGATGTACTCGAGGGCCTGCTCGAGGGAGAGCCGGCGCGGTGGGGTGAGGCGGATGGTGTCGTCGGACGACGAGGCCCTCACGTTGGTGAGCTTCTTCTCACGGCAGATGTTCACGTCCATGTCCTCGGCCCGGGGGTTCTGGCCGACGATCATCCCGCCGTAGACCGCCTCGGTCGGACCGACGAAGAGCGTCGTCCGCTCCTGGAGCCCGGTGATGGCGTACGGCGTGGCGACGCCCAGACGGTCGGCCACGATGCTGCCGCCCTTGCGAATACGCAGTTCTCCCATCCACGGCTCCCAGCCCTCGAACACGTGGTGGAGCATGCCGGTGCCACGGGTCTCGGTCAGGAACTCGGTCCGGAATCCGATGAGCGCCCGGGCAGCCACCACGTAGTCCAGGCGGACCCAGCCGGTGCCGTGGTTGGTCATGTCGTCCAGACGGGCCTTGCGCTCGCCCAGCATCTGGGTGACAGCCCCCACGTGCTCCTCGGGGATGTCGATCGAGAGGCGTTCGGTCGGCTCGTGGAGGGTGTCGTTGATCTCCCGGAGCAGCACGGCCGGCTTGCCGACGGTCATCTCGAATCCCTCGCGCCGCATGGTCTCGACGAGGATCGCCAACTGCAGCTCGCCCCTGCCCTGGACCTCCCAGGTGTCGGGGCGCTCCGTGGGAAGTACGCGGATCGAGACGTTTCCGACCAGCTCCACATCGAGCCGTGCCTTGATCTGGCGGGCCGTCAGCTTGGTGCCGTCGTTGCCGGCAACCGGTGAGGTGTTCACCCCGATCGCCATTGAGAGCGTCGGCTCGTCGACCGTGATGACCGGCAGGGGCCGGGGATCGGCCGGGTCGGCGAGCGTCTCGCCGATGGTGACGCCGTCGATTCCTGACACGTAGGCGATCTCGCCGGGGCCGGCCTCCTCCACGTCGACCTGGCCGAGGGACTCGGTGAGCGTGAGGGTGGCGATGCGGGCCGACTGGATCGAACCATCGGTCCTGCACCAGGCCACCGGTGCCCCGCGCTTCAGAATGCCGCTGTCGATCCGGCATATGGCGATACGGCCCAGGTATGGCGAGGCGTCCAGGTTGGTCACGTGTACCCGCAGCGGGGCGTCCTCGTCGTAGGAGGGCGGCGGCACGTGGTCGATGACCACGTCGAAGAAGGGATCCATGTTGGTGCCGGGCACGGCCGGGTCCAGCGTTGCCGTGCCGGCGCGGGCATCGGTGTAGACGATCGGGAACTCGATCTGGTCCTCGGTTGCATCCAGGTCCAGGAACAGTTCGTAGGTCTCGTCGACGACCTCGGCGAGGCGGGCATCGGGCCGGTCGACCTTGTTCACGACGAGCACGATGGCGAGCCGGGCCTCGAGCGCCTTGCGTAGCACGAACCGGGTCTGTGGGCGTGGTCCCTCAGCGGAGTCGACGAGCAGGATCACCCCGTCGACCATGGTCAGGGCGCGCTCCACCTCGCCGCCGAAGTCGGCGTGACCGGGCGTGTCGACGATGTTGATCTTCACGTCGCCCCGGCGGATCGCCGCATTCTTGGCGAGGATGGTGATCCCCTTCTCACGCTCCAGGTCCATGGAGTCCATGACGCGTTCGACCACGTCCTCGTTGGCCCGGAACACGCCGGACTGACGGAGGAGGGCGTCGACGAGGGTCGTCTTGCCGTGGTCGACGTGTGCGATCACGGCGACGTTGCGGAGGCCAGAGCGCGTGCCCCCGGAGTTCTGAGAAGTTGCCACCTCAAAACGCTAGGGCCTGGGAGGGTCAGAGGGGCGGAAGTGTGACCGAAGAACCAGGTTCACTGCTCCTGTGGGCTACGGCGGTCCACATCTCCGGACCCCGCGGAATCAGCGTTTCCGACCTGTTTCCAGGCGACGGCGGGGCGGCTCACCGCCCTTGCGGGCAATGGCGGCTCCCAGGTCCTCGACCGCGTCGTCCAGGAGCGGCCAGGTTTCGTACGCGGGACCGGTGGTCCCCAGCATCGCAAGGCGTTCGACGGCGTCGGCCACCAGGAGTGGGTGGGGGAAGCGTCCGTCGACGACATCCAGGGTGGAGCGTGTCACGGCGGCCCAGAGCACCAGGTCGGTGGCCGCCGGGACCTGGACGGCGAGCAGCGGCGCCACGCCCCCGACCTTTCG
>Ga0310122_10001295_pt1 | contig 15999 bp, 15 predicted proteins | sample CB6_Bottom_1051__FD_203503 | JGI IMG/M metagenome (GOLD analysis project Ga0310122, IMG submission 203503) | Marine microbial communities from Western Arctic Ocean, Canada - CB6_Bottom_1051 | ecosystem: Environmental > Aquatic > Marine > Oceanic | place: Canada: Western Arctic Ocean | collected...
GTTTTCGAAATAAACTAAATCTCTCCTCCAAAACCAAAAAGTTCAACGGCTCACCACATGAGCCGTTGAACTTTCTGTCTTTATCCCAGATCAACACCATAATGCGGGGAGGGATGAAACAATAAAAGCCCATCTGATACAATTAGAGGGTGAACAAAACTAAACTAATCTGTCCTCATTGTAAACACGTCCAAGAAATCTCTATACCTGACGGAAAGTGTCTGGCATTTCACAAATGTGAGAACTGTAAAAAAAATAATCTCTGTGCCTAAGAGGAGCAAAAATTGTTGCGTCATCTGTGAGTACGCAGATAAAAAGTGTCCCGATCCTCACATAAAATAGTCAATCTCAATTACCTCACACATCAAAATATAACTGAAACTCGTGGGGGTGGGGGCGGATTTTTACTTCGTCAACTTCTTTTGTGCGCTTGTAGTCGAGCCAAGTTTGTATGACGTCTTTTGTGAATACATCTCCCTTGAGGAGAAAGTTGTGATCGTGCTCGAGTGCGTCGAGTGCTTCGGAGAGTGAACCTGATACTGTTTTCATCTTTCCCGCCTCTTCGGATGAGAGTTCGTATGTATTTTTCTCGAGCGGTTCTCCGGGATCGATCCTGTTTTCAATGCCATCGAGACCCGCCAGTAACATGGCGGAAAATCCCAGGTAGGGGTTTTGGGCACAGTCGGGGGGACGAAATTCGATGCGCCGCGCCTTTGGGTTGTCAGAGTACATGGGAATACGTATCGCGGCTGATCGATTACGCGCCGAATACACCGGATTCACCGGCGCTTCAAATCCCGGGACGAGGCGCTTGTAGGAGTTGGTAGTCGGCGCGCAGAATGCGAGCAGGGCCGGCATGTGGACGAGGAGTCCGCCGATATAGTGCTTTGCCGTCTCACTCAAAAGCGCGTATCCGTCTTTGTCGTAGAAGAGGTTTGTGTCGTTCTTCCACAGTGATTGGTGCGTGTGCATGCCGGATCCGTTGTCGCCAAAGAGCGGCTTCGGCATGAATGTCGCTGTCATCTCGTGCGCACGTGCAACATTCTTTACAATATACTTGTACAAGAGACATTGATCGGCCATGCGGGTTAGTGACCGGTATCGCATATCGATTTCACACTGTCCCCCGGTCGCCACTTCGTGATGATGCATCTCAACGTCAATTCCCGCTTGCATCATAGTAAGAACAATCTCGCTTCGCAGATCCTGCATGGAGTCGTGCGGCGGCGCCGGAAAGTACCCTTCTTTACTTCGCGGCTTGTAGCCAAGGTTTGGCTTCTCGTCTTTCCCTGAATTCCATGCTCCTTCTTGGGAATCGATAGCGTAGTACGCTGTGTTGACATCCTGCCCGAATCGGACGTCGTTGAAGATAAAGAATTCCAGCTCGGGGCCCCAATAACTTGTATCGGCTATTCCGGTATTTTTGAGATGCTGTTCTGCTTTTTTCGCAATATGGCGAGGATCGTGGGTATATGGTTTTCTCGTAACCGGATCATAGATATCGCATATGATACTCATGGTGGGTACCTGCAACACCGGGTCAACGATTGCCGTCGCAGGGTCTAACATCAGGAGCATATCTGACTCTTCGATCTGCCGGAACCCTCGTATGGAGGAGCCGTCGAAACCGATGCCTTCACGCCATAGTGACCCTCCGGCATTGACCAGTTTCTCAGCCGGGAAAGAAAAATGCTGCCACAGACCGGGCAGGTCTACAAACTTAAGATCTACAATCTTGATTTTGCGTTCTTTGATGAGATTGGTTATCTTCTCGACCGCATCTTTGTCAGTCTCGGGAAGCGCACCCTCGTATGGATTGTTTGTGTCCATGTTTTATTTTCACCAGTATACATGAGCTTCGAAAGATTGGTCAATTTATTCTGATAGATTTTATTATAAAAAAAGTCACCTGCACATGTGTAGGAGATTTTTTTTGCTTTGTTACGTAGCATGCTACATAACATGTGTCCCCCACCCCACCAATAGTTTCACTTTTGGGCTAAAAAATGTACTATGCGGTGATGTCAGAGAATAATGTCGTTATTCGGTTCAGTGAGGCGTCTTTTGGGTATGGAGACACGAAACCTGTTCTACAGGAGGTGTCTTTTTCGGTTCGGCGTGGGTCGAAGGTTGCGCTCATGGGACAGAATGGCGCGGGCAAGAGTACTATTTTCAATCTCATTACGAAGTCGCTCATGCCGGATGCGGGGGGTGTTCATGTTGCGGAGGACCTCACTATCGCGCTTTCGAGGCAGATGATTCCGGATGAGGAGATGAAGCTTTCTGTCCGCGAGTTTTTCGAGAGGATGTTTACGGAGAAGGTGTATGATATCGACCCGAAGATTGATGCGGTACTCGAGGTGGTAAACCTCCACGCCCCGCATGACCGTGTCATCAGTTCCTTTTCGGGCGGACAGCGAGCGCGTCTCTTGCTCGCCTCGGCGCTCATCCAAAATCCGGACATTCTGCTTTTGGACGAGCCGACGAATAATCTCGACAAAGAAGCACTCGCCCATCTTACGCAGTTTCTTGTTGATTACGAGAAGACGGTCATGGTTATTTCTCACGATGCTGATTTTTTGAATGCTTTTACCGAAGGGGTTATCTACCTCGATGTATTTACGAAAAACGTTCGCCAATTTGCGGGAAATTATTTCGCCGTGACCAAAGAACTATCACGAGAGATAGAAAAAGAGCGACGAGCGCACGCGATGGCGGACAAGATCATCCAAGAGAAGAAGGACAAGGCAAACTTTTTCTCGCATAAGGGAGGAAAGATGCGCGTGCTCGCCAAGCGCATGCGGGCGAAGGCCGAAGAGCTCGAAGATGCAAAGGTGGAGACGACGAAAGAAGATTATGCGATACGGCGCTTTGATATCCCCGTGCAAAAAGACATCGGGGGGGAGATCCTTAGCATTTCTTCTATTTCGGTTTTGAAGGATCATGCACCGAAGGATAAAAAGGTGACTGTGTCGTTGCGGAAAAAAGATCGCCTCCTGCTTTCCGGACCGAACGGTATCGGGAAGACGACCTTCCTCCATTCACTTGCGGAGAGAACAGCGAAGGGGGCGAGCGTCGCGGAGAAGATCCGGATTGGGTATTATCGACAGGATTTCTCAAATCTCGATTTCGATAGCACCGTGTATGAGACGCTGAAAAAAGTTATGGAGGTGCCGGACGAACAGACGCTTCGATCCGTTGCCGCGGGATTTCTTATTACAAAAGACTTGATCGCGTCGAAGATCGGCCTCCTCTCGGAAGGACAGAAAGGACTTGTTGCCTTCGCGGAGCTTGTGCTTATGGCTCCGGGTCTTCTTATTCTTGACGAGCCGACAAATCATCTGAACTTTCGTCACATACCCGTTATAGCCCAGGCGCTCGATCGGTACGAGGGGGCAATGATCCTCGTGAGCCACGCTCCGGAGTTTGTCCGGACGATCCACGTGAACGAGACGGTTGATTTGTAGGGTGGGTTCGGGGTATTTTATACATATGAATCTCCCTACACGAGACGAGGCGCAAAAACTACTTGAGGAGCATGTCAGCGACGAGTACCAGCGCTACCATGCACGGATGGTTGCCGTTGGTATGGAAGGGTATGCGAAGATCTATAACGAGGATCCGGACTTGTGGTACACGACGGGTTTACTTCATGATCTTGATTTTGGGGAGCATCCTGACGCGCATCCGGCGAAATCACTTGAGTGGTTCAAGGAGTGGGGGTATCCCGAGGAGTTGATCCATGCGGTTGAGGCGCATGCGTATGGGTACAACGGGTTTGATACTCTACCACAAACCAAACTTGCCGCAGCGCTCATGGCGTGCGACGAGATTGCCGGTATTTTTTATGCGTATCGGAAGATTAATCCAATCCCCTACGGCGAGATGAAGGTGACATCGATAAAGAAACGGCTCAAAGAAAAAGCCTTTGCGGCGAAGATAAACCGCGATGTTATTAACCGAGGCGTCGCGGCGCTCGAGATTGAGCTTGACGATCATATTGCTCATCTCATCACATTCTTTTCGGTAATGACACTATAATAGACCATGTAACCATTGCCGTGCGTGATGCCGAGAAGAGTAAGACGTTTTACGAAAAGACGTTCACCTCGCTTGGGTATACGGTTTCGTTTGGGGAGCGGGGGTATGTACCCGATTACGGCCCACGTTGGTGATATGACGCGGCAGACGAAGCTCATGATGTGAAAAAGAAGGGTGGCGACTTTTTTATTGCGCTTAAGCTCGCTGTGCGGAATAAGGAGGGTATACGTGTTGGTGATGCGGTCCATGTCTCTTTCACGCTGTAGTCTGTTTACCAATGGGTGTGTATGTAACGGCACGAAACACATGTCGATCCTCAAATACCATGTTTCGAAGTTGAACTTCGAAACATGGTATTAGTGTGAGCCGTGAGTAATTGATTGTGTGCTTTCTATTGTGCGTGACAAAATATTGTGTATAGTTAGGTTTATGTCAAAAAGAAATACGGGTTTAGGGAAGAAGAAGAAGTCACATTCGAAGAAGACGCAGAAACGGCTTGCGATCAAGCGTGAGATGCTGGCGGAGAAGGCGCGGAAGCACGCGAAGTAGGTTGTTATCTATTTTTTGGAGTGGTTTTTTTTCGTTTCTCTTGGAAATAAAAAAGCAAGGAGAATTTTCCTTGCTTTTGTTTTGCTGGTTCATTTAATTAACGGTATCTCATCGGCCCTAGAGTCCCCAGATACTTCCTGTGATAGGCAGTAAAACTGAAAACTTTATTCTCTTCATCGACTTTGAAGAAAATTCTAATGGTTCTCCCTGCTCTACATTTGGAGAATCCGGAAAAGAACACTTTCATTTTTGGAAAATCGGCTCTCTGTCTCGGGGTTCTTCCATATAGTAGTTGACATATGCGGTTGTAGACCGCTTTTGTCGGAACGTTTCTTCGGTATTCGATGATTACCTCATGAAACGAGTCGACAGCAAGAGAAATTTCTATTGTCTTGCTGTTCCCGTTTTTAGGAATGAAGAAGATTTTCCATTCCTTTTCGGTGGTCGCTTGAGGTTTCTGCGCCTTCTCTTTTAAAAATCCTTCCCTTGGTTTAGCGGTTGTGCGCGGCTGATTTTTTCTCTTGCGCGGGTTCAGTCCTTTTTCCCTCACTTTACGAGCCGGAATCGGTTGTGAGGGTTTTCTTGTGACTTTTTGGACTCTTCTCTCAGTTTTTTCCACCAAAGCACCGACGCGATTTTTTAGTAATTTCAATTGGCGCGGTGTATCGGAGGATGTGTCGGAGGAAAATTTTTTTAACGCGGCTTCGAATTCTTTTTCTATTTCTTCGATGAACTCGGCAGCATCCGTGTCGCGTCCTCGCAATCGCCTCACAGCTTCATCAAGCCTAGAGATTATACGTTTTTTTTCACGAGAATCTGCCTCTCTTCGTGCTTTCGAATCCCTCATTCTTCTCAACTCTATCTGTCTTTCCTGAAAACCCTTTATGAATTGTGCGGGGTCTGAACTCATGTATGCTTTTAAGCGGAATGTGAGAGTTGGCGCAAGTTTATGGTCCCTGCATACACTCTTCAGGTCTTTGAGGTCTTCCCAGATAGCATTTACGATGAGTATTAAAAAACAGAGTGTGACATTGGCCAGAAATACTTTGATCAATCCTAGTGCCCTGAAACCGGTGAGCTTTTTGCTTGTCAGTTCGAGCGTGATGAGAAAAAAGTTCTCTTCCGTCAGCTCTTCGTATTTTCTGTGCACATATAGCTCTCGGGAGATTGTCCTCACTACCTCCTTTATTTCTTTGTCGGAGAGATCCCGCCTGATTTTCAGCGTTTCGATTCTCTGCTTTTTAATTATGTACTCCAGCTCTTCGGGGCTCGGAAGTTTGATCTCGCTGACGACGTGAGCTAGCGCATTTTTAGCAGATGACGCGAATTCGTTCCAAGAGCACAATTCGCTGTTTTTGCCTGAAGCTATCCAAAAGATTGGTTCTACAAAAAAATGAATGAGCACGATGTTAAAAAGTGCTACTACCAGGAGTATTTTCACGAACTTCTTTCTTGTTCTCACTTTTCTTTCCTCCTAAGATCTTGTCGTTCTATTCCCCTTTTTTGCTTACAAATTTCTTGCGACACTATGTATTATTTTGGTAATTATATCAATACTCAAATACTTGACAGAGTATGCTTTTTTGTATATTATCTAGCTACTTACAGCTTTGGAGGTATTCTCCTTAGCGACTCGAATCTTTATTGTGTCATTCGCTGACCTAAGGATATTGGGTCACGTTTTTATTTATGACACACGACGCACCGCTTACTTTTGACGGCCTTGGGATTGCAGACAATCTCCTCGCCGTCCTCACGCAGAAGGGTTTTACGACCCCGACCCCGATCCAGCATCAGGTTATTCCGGGTGCGCTTCAAGGCAAGGATGTTGTCGGTATTGCCCAGACGGGAACGGGAAAGACGTTTGCGTTTGGTATTCCGATTGTCCAGCGCATGATCGGTCATACGGGTCAGGCGCTCGTTTTGGTTCCGACCCGTGAGCTTGCGCTTCAAGTCGAGCAAGCGCTGGTACAGATCGGCGCTCCCTTGGGGCTGCGCTCCGCAGTCATTATTGGCGGGGCATCTCAAAGTATACAGGTGCGTGCTTTGCGGCGCGGGCCGCATGTTGTTATTGCCACGCCCGGGCGCTTGGACGATCTCATGAAACAAGGGCTCTACAAGCTCGACAAAATAAATCTCATCGTTCTTGATGAGGCTGATCGTATGCTCGATATTGGATTTTTGCCGCAGATCAGGCGCGTACTGCAAACCGCGCCCAAAGAACGGCAGACCATGCTCTTCTCCGCAACGATGCCGAAGACTATTTCGACGCTTGCGAGCTCTTTTATGAAGATTCCGCTGCGGATCGAAATTGCACCGCAGGGAACGGCGGCGGAGAATGTGGAGCAAGAAGTTTTTGTTGTTACGAAGACCGAGAAGATGCGCCTGCTCGACTCCCTCTTGAAGCAGTACGGGGACGACAAGATTCTTGTCTTCTCACGAACGAAGCATGGTGCAAAGCGTATTGCGCGTGATATTCGTTCTATGGGGCACACGGCGACGGAAATTCACTCGAACCGATCTCAGTCGCAGCGGAAGTTTGCGCTTGATGGTTTTATACGCGGCACGTTTCGCATTATGGTTGCGACAGACATTGCCGCGCGCGGCATTGATGTGAAGGATATTGGGCTCGTGATTAACTTTGACCTTCCGGACAATTTGGATGATTATGTGCATCGCATCGGGAGAACGGGCCGTGCAGGACGTCATGGGCGGGCTATCTCTTTTATTACCTCGTCCCAGCGTGCCGATGTGCGGAAAATTGAACGATTGATTCGTACCTCGCTCACGGTTATGGCACTCCCCGCGCTTCCTCCCGAGCGAGTGAAGGCGCCGCACGAGGAACGGCCCCGCACACCGAGCCGCAGACCGTCTCACGGGCGCGGGCGTGCGCGGTCTCCACATGTACGAAGCGGGGCGCGCTCGTTTCGGGGGCGTCGGTATGGCGCTCGTTCTCGCGTTTCAAAGTAATTTTCTCAGACGACGGTACGTAGGGGCGTTCCATGGAACGCCCCTACCCGGCATGTAACAGTCAAAAAACTATGGAAATTAGAAACATCGCAATTATTGCTCACGTCGATCACGGGAAGACGACGATTACCGACGCGCTTCTCCGCGCAACGGGAGCCACAACCGAAGCATCGGCGAGCATGGACAGTAATGCGCTCGAGCAAGAGCGCGGTATTACGATTTATGCAAAAAATGCCTCAATGGTGTACAAGGACACAAAGATTAATATTGCCGACACACCGGGGCATGCGGATTTTGGTTCGGAGGTAGAACGCGTTTTGCGATCAATCGACTCCGTCCTCCTTGTTGTTGATGCGCAAGAAGGCCCTATGCCGCAGACAAAGTTTGTTTTGCGGAAGTCTCTTGAGATCGGCCTCAAGCCCTTGCTTATTGTAAACAAGATAGACAAGCCTGCCGCTCGTCCGGAGGAGGTCGTTGAGGAGGTGCTTGAGCTTTTTATGGATCTCGGTGCCAATGATGACCAGCTCGACTTCAAGACGGTCTACGCCATTGGGAAGGATGGGATTGCGAAGAGAGCGTTGAGCGATGACTCGAAAGACATGACCCCGTTGCTTGATGCGATCCTCGAGCATGTTGATCCGGCGCCGAACGAGGCGGATAAACCCTTGCGTATGCAGTCGTTTAACTTGGATTATGACAATTATCTTGGGCGTTTGGCGATTGCGCGGATTTATGAGGGGACCGTGCATGAAAAAGATCAGCTTTTTATCAAGCGGACTGACGGGACGGTACATAAGGGAACGGTTACCAAGCTGTTTGCATTTGAGGGGTTTACCAAGAAGGAGGTGTCGTCGGCTGAAGCAGGAGATATTGTTGTTGTCGCCGGATTTCCCGATGTTTACATTGGAGATACGATGACCACAGACGAGTCTGCCGATCTCCTCCCCCATATCGCTGTTGATGAGCCGACCATCTCACTTGGGTTTATGGTCAACGACTCCCCCTTCTCCGGACGGGAGGGGACGTTTGTGACGAACTCACAGCTTAAGGAACGCTTGGAGAAGGAGCTGGAGGTGAATGTGGGTATCAAGATTGATTTTTCCGAGCGAGACCAGTATATCGTCCATGGGCGCGGTGAGATGCATATTGCAATCTTCTTGGAGAATATGCGCCGCGAGGGATACGAGGTGCAGGTCTCTCAACCGCACGTTATTTTGAAGGAAGAGGACGGGAAGACGCTTGAGCCGTTTGAGGAGCTTATTATCGATGTACCGGAAGCTCTCTCCGGTACCATTATTGAAAAGATTGCGAAGCGGAAGGGTACTATGACGAAGATGAGTACGCATGATACAACGACGCGGCTCGTCTTCGAGATTCCCACACGCGGACTTCTGGGGCTTCGCTCGGAGTTTGTTATCGACACGCGCGGTGAGGGAATTATGGCCTCGCGCGTTATCGGCTTCCGGCCGCATGTGGGAGACATTGCGCACCGCGAGGTTGGCTCTATGATTTCTATGGTCACCGGTAAGGCGCTCGGGTTTGCCTTGTCAAACTTACAGGATCGCGGGACGCTCTACATTGGTCCGAATACGGAGGTGTACGAGGGTATGGTTGTGGGGAATGTGAGTAAAGGTATGGATATGACGGTGAACCCCACGAAAGGCAAGCAGCTCACCAACATGCGTGCATCCGGATCGGACGATGCCTTGAATCTGACACCTCCTGCAGAGCTTACACTGGAACGGGGCTTGGAGATTATGGCCGATGATGAGCTTTTAGAGATCACTCCGCAATCTATTCGCCTACGAAAGAAAACGTAGTGCGGTGGGTGCTCGTCCGGTTTGTTACGTAGCATGCTACGTAGCATGCTACGTAGCAAATTCTGTCCGTACTTACATCAGGCGGGTGGTATATTGCCTCTCTCACGGCTCTATTTCCCTCTCTTGCAATGGTTGGGAGTGTGGTGGTACTCTTATTGAGATAAATCCCCCTATAGCTCAGTCTGGCAGAGCAGAAGCCTTTTAAGCTTTGTGCCCTAGGTTCAAATCCTAGTGGGGGGACACGTGAATATACCGCGTTGTTGCGCGGTATATTTTTTGACAAAAATCTTGAAATTTGTTATTGCTTTGTCAGTTTGAGGATTTTTAATTCCTATACATATCTTGGGAGGGAGTTATGACACGAGAAGACGTTGCAGAAAAGATACGTTGGGGTAATGTTATTTGGATTGCGGGTCTTGTGAATGTGGGCGCTATGTTCCCACAATTATATCGGATCATCACAACCCGCAACACTGACGGCCTTTCGCTGTCAATGTTCTGTATGTATCTTGTCCTTCAGATTTTTTTCGCGCTCGAAGGATATTTTAAACGAAACGCCATGTTGAAATGGTGTTTCGCAATGAGCGCTGTGGTGAGCGCGACAATCATAACGCTCGTCATCTATTTGCGACATTCCGCATAAACAAAAGCGCCCTTGCGGGCACGCCTTACACTCTGTTCGTGTGAGGTTTTTTATTTTGCTGATCGTTCCTATTTCCGCCGTTTCTTTTTGCGGAGGAAGGCGGGGATGTCCCACACGTCTTCCTTTTTTGCTTCGCCGTCTATCTCGATCTTTTTTTCTTCCTTTTTTGCTTCGTGCGATGGCGCCTCTTTCCCTATACCGTCTCCTCCGAACGGCGGCTCTTTTACATCTTCCCCTTTATACATTTTCTCGAGGAGGTTGTCTTTTGGCGCTTCTTTCTGGAAGAGTGTGGGGAGTTCGAAACGGCCGCCGCCATAGTTGTTGTTTCCGTTGAACCCCGTTGCGATGACGGTGACTTTGATATTTTTGTCTTTAATTTTTCTGTCATAGTAGGCGCCGAAGATGACTTTTGCGCTCGGGTCGACCGAGCCGGAAATGATTTTTGCTATATCGTTTATCTCCGTCATCTTGAGGTCTTTCCCTCCCGCAATGCTGAAGAGAAGTCCTTTGGCGCCTTCCACGGACGTTTCTAAGAGCGGTGAGGTGATGGCCTCCGTTGCCGCTTTCACTGCGCGATCCTGTCCTCCTGCGGTGCCGATGCCGATGAGTGCCGTGCCGGCGTCTTTCATGACCGCTTCGATATCGGCAAAGTCTACGTTTATGATGCCGGGCGTATTGATGATCTCGGCGATGCCCTGGACCGCGTTTTTCAGCACTTCGTCTATGTGTGCAAATGCTTTTGCCACCGAGGCGTCTTTGTCTATGACCGCAAAGATTTTGTCGTTGGGAATAACGACGAGTGTGTCTACCTTGTCTTTGAGCTTCAAGAGGCCTTCTTGAGCGATATTCATGCGCTGTGTTCCCTCGAATGAGAAGGGCTTCGTGACGATGCCGATGGTGAGGATGCCCCGTTCGCGCGCGATCTCGGCGATGACGGGTGAGGCGCCGGTGCCGGTGCCTCCGCCCAGCCCGCAGGTGACAAAAACAACGTCGGCTCCTTCCAAGAGCTCGCCAATTTCTGATCGGTTTTCTTCCGCCGCTTGCTTACCAATGTCGGGGTTCATGCCGGCGCCGAGGCCGCGTGTGAGTGCCTTCCCGATGTATACCTTCTTGTGCGCGGTGGCGTAGTTTAAGTCTTGGGCGTCCGTGTTTGCCGCGATAAACTCAACGCCTTTTGCCCGCTCGCCTTCCGCCATGCGCGTGACCACGTTTCCTCCGCCGCCGCCGACGCCGATTACTTTAATGTTGGTAATGCCGCTTCGCACACTTTGCGCAATTGCGGGAGCTGCAAGGCCGGAACTCTTTTTTTGCTGTGTGGGTTTCTTTTTTTGTTTTTTCGCTGTTTTTTTTGCCACGGTGTAATGTATATTTATGGGATAAGATTTCTTACTATTTTCTTCATCGTCTGAAGCAGTGCGCCGCTCTTTTTTTGCTGTGCTTCGTCGCAGCCGACAAGTACGAGGCCGATTGCGGTGACAAACTCCGGGTCGTGTATGAGACTCTCGTGTCTGGGGTTTTCTATTTCGAACACACCGACGTTCGGTGTCCCGATTTGTGTCGGAAGCCCCATCTCTTCTTTGATGAGCTCTGTCATACCTTCGAGCTTCACACCGCCCCCTGTTGCCACCACTCCTGCGGGAAAGCGAAATCGCTCCATGAGCGGACGTACCTCATTATTCACAATATCCATAATTTCTGCAACCCGTACCTCGATAATTTCCGCGAGAAACCGCCGCGGCACCTCACCTTCGAGCGCGGGATCGAATTCGGCACATCGAATAACGTCTCGCCGCGACACCTTCTTTGCGTACGCGCTGCCGAATTCGCACTTCAGCTGTTCTGCCATCTCTACCGGAATCTTGAGTCCGATTGCGATGTCGTTTGTAATATGTCCGCCGCCTATCGGAAAGCTCTTTGCGTAGAGCGGTTTTTGTTCTTCGAAGAGCGCGACTGATGTGGTCCCTGCGCCGAAGTCGATTACCATGACGCCCAGTTCTTTTTGTTGTTTGGAGAGTACCGCGCGTGCGGCAGCGAGTGGGTTGAATATCATTCCTCCTACGGTCATACCCGCTTCTTCGACTGCTCCGGCTAAGGTGTCGAGATGCGGCGCGAACGACTCGACGATGAGCGTGCTTATCTCTATACGATTCCCTGTCATGCCGACTGGATCTTGTATGCCTCCCACTTCGTCTACGATGAACTCTCGGGTTATGATGTGGAGTACTTTGTAGTTTGGCAGTACTTTCGCCGCGCGCGAGGCCTGTACTGCGCGTTCGACATCTTCTTGTTTGATTTCTTTGTCCGGCTGGCTTACCGCGGAGATGCCGCGCGATATGCGACCCTTTACATGTTCGCTGTTTGCGTTCAGGAAGACATTTTTTGTTGCGTCCCGCGATACTTGCTTCAACTCTTGCGCGAGGTTGTTGAGCACAATGCGTGCGTCGTCGATGTCTACCAAGACGCCTTTGCGGAACCCTTTTGACGGCTGTTTGAACGCGGCAATGACACCGAGTGTGCCGTCCTTACGCACTTCGGTTACTACTCCTTTTATGTAGGCAGAGCCGATATCTAGTCCTGTTATTACTTTTGACATAGGAGCGTACGAATTGCTCTCATTGCTCTAATTTCTAATTGACCCAATCAATGACCAATGTCCAGGATAGCTATGAGCTACGAGCTGTTCGCTATTAGAGACGAACGACGTCGTCCCTCGTAGCCAGAAGCTAATAGCTTTTAGACATTGGTGCTTGGGATTTAATTAGAGCAATTAGTAATTAGAAATTAGGTTAATTCCTCCAGTATTTCTCTCTCTCTTTTTTCCATTCCCATTCTATCATGCTCTGTATCATGCGTATATCCCATACAATGCAGTATTCCGTGGATCGTGAGATGTGCGATATTTTCTTCTTTTTTCTCTATATAATCCGGCGCGAGGTAGACTTCGCCCAGATATGTCTCCCCTTTTTTTAGTTCCGGATGAGGTATGTCTTGCGGTTCGGGGAAGCTCAATACGTTTGTGGGAGTATCTTTCTTTGTATGCACTTTGTTTAACTCGCGCATCTCTTCGTCGCTTATGAGGTGCATGTCTACGATGCTGTTTTCCATCATACAGGCCCGCGCTGCCTTCCGCACGAGCTTTTCGTGCGGTTTATATTTTCTCCTCATACAGGTTATATGCAGTGTCATATATACAAACACAACGTTGCGGCAACGCTGTGTGTTAGGGCTCTCGCCAAAATCGCCCCAGCATGTTGTATTATTTTATGCGTGCTTCGATCGCCTTCTTGATTGCTCCCGAATCTGCTCTTCCTTCTGCTGCCTTCATTGCCGCGCCCATCACCGTGCCGAAATCTTGGGGTCCTTCCGGCTTAACGCTCTCGATTGCGGCTTCTACGATGCGTACTGTCTCCTCTTCGCTTAGCGCTTTGGGAAGATACTGCTCGATGATCTTCAATTCTTCTGCTTCCGCTTCGGCTCGCTCCCCCTTTCCCGCTTTTTCGTATAGCTCTATCGCCTCTTTACGTTTTTTTGCTTCTTTTTGCAGGAGCGTGATGAGATCTTTCTCTGTGAGCTCCTCGCCTCGCTTCTCAATCTCTTGGGATTGTATTGCGGCGAGAAGTAGACGAAGCGTGGATACTTCTGTTTTATTACTCTTTTTCAGCGCGATCTTGCAGTCTTCTTGTAGTTTTGTTTTATTCACAGAGTGAAAAAATCCAAATGTCAAAGCTCAAATGTCAAATCAATGTCAAAATCCAAAGCTCAAAGCACGACATCGCGTCATTTGACATTTGAGCTTTGGATTTGATTTGTCATTTGGATTTTGACATTTGAGTTTTCGACTCTATGTTTTCCCGTATTTCTTTTCGCGTTCTCGTTCTTCCTGCTTTTTTACGCGGTAGAGTGCGGCTTCACGACGCTTCCGCTTGTTTTGTGGGCGTTCGTGAAATCTGCGGCGGCGCGCTTCTCGCGCGATGCCACTTTGCTGGACTTTTTTCTTAAACTTGAAGAAAAACTGTCCAGATGCTTCGTTTTCTCTTTTTCTTATTTCTAGAGACATATGTTTTGTAAAACCCTAAATCCTAATATCTAAATCCTAAACAAATCCTAACGGCAAAAATTCGAAACGCGTGTGTTTAGGTCATTTGGATTTTGAGTTTTTTTAGGATTTAGTGTTTAGGATTTTCTTTTGCATCTCCTCCACGCTCTCCTCTGGCGGATTATTCACTACCTCATGAATAGATCTTCCTCTATCTCCTTCGAATCGCGGGATGATGTGGATATGGAGATGCGGCACGGTCTGTCCTGCATATGTACCATGATTGAAGCCGATTGTAAAGCCATCGGGTGAGAGCTTCTCCTGCAGTGTGCGCGTTACCTTTTTCACCGTACAGAATGTCGGAGCAATATCTGCATTGTCGAGGTCGAGAATGGTCTCTGCGTGTGTTTTTGGGAATACAATTGCATGCCCCGGCGCTTTCGGGTATTTGTCGAGCATCGCGAGCGTGTTCTCGTCTTCGTACAGAATCTTCCCCGGGATTTCCTTTTTTATTATTGCGCAGAAAATACAATCCATAGAGTTGATCTACGAATTACGAATCTCGTACGAATGTACGAATACGGCATCGCGCGGGTGATTCGTATATTCGTATTGTATTCGTAATTCGTAGATCACTACTTTAGTCTTTTTTTCGTCTCTTGCACGATATTCTCCGCGACGACGGTTTCTTGTACGCCAGTTTTCATGTCTCGTATGATCACTGTCCCTTCGAAGCATTCCCGCTGTCCTATAATAAGTGCGAGTCGTGCGTTTGCTTTGTCAGCGGCTTTCATCTGTGCGCCCATCGACTTCTTTCCGATTGCTTCTATCGTTCGTATCCCCGCGGTACGGAGCCGGTGGGTGACGCAGACGCCGAGCTTTTTTGCTTCGCATCCGATCGCTACGAAAAATGCGGTTGGCTGTTCCTTTATCTCCGGTCTCTTTTCGTCTTCCTTCATGTATTCGATGATCCGCTCCATGCCGATTCCTACACCAACTGCAGGGATGGTGCGTGTTCCGATAATCTCCCCCAAGTAGTCGTACCGTCCCCCGCCGGCGAGCGCAAAGCTGTGGTCGGTGGGTAGGACGATTTCGAAAACGGTCTTGTTGTAGTAGTCGAGGCCGCGTACGAGGTATGGGTCCGGCTCGTAGTCGAGGTCGCTTTCTTCGATAAGTTCCAGTACGCCTTTGAAGTGTGCGTTACAGCTTTGGCACAAATAGTTCAGTGTGACCGGCGCATTTTCTCTCAGTTTCCTGCAGTCTTCGTTTTTGCAGTCGAGGAGGCGCAGAGGGTTTTCCGTGAGGCGGCGTACGCAGTCGCTGCACAATTTTTTCTGCTTTCCTTTGTAATATGCAATGAGTTTTTTCCGGTACGAGGGGCGGCACACGCGACACCCTATGGTGTTTATCTTCAAGCAGAGACCGCTGATGTGCAACGTTTCGAAGAATGCTATCGCGGTGAGGATGATCTGTACATCGTACCAGGGGTCGAAGTCACCAATGATGTCGAAGTCCCACATGTGGAACTGGCGATATCGCCCCGCTTGCGGCCGTTCGTATCGAAATATCGGCCCGTAGTGGAAAACCTTGAGCGGTGAGGCGAAGTGACCGAGGTGATGCTGTACGTAGCTTCGTATGAGTGATGCGGTGTGTTCGGGCCGGAGGGCGATGTGGTCTCCCCCTTTCGTTTTCCATGTATACATTTCTTTTTCTACGATGTCGGTTGTCGCCCCCACCCCTGCTTCGAAGAGCGCTGCGGGTTCTATGATGGGCGTTTCGATGAAGTGAAATCCGTGCAGTTCTGCGGTTTCCATTCCTTGTTTCATGAATGTCATCCACCATACTTCGTCTTTGGGCAGGATGTCGTGTACACCGCGGAGCGTCTGAAATAGGCCGTCCTTTTTTTTCTTTGGGGCGGGGGCGGAACTTTTCTTGGGTGT
>Ga0310122_10001297_pt1 | contig 15997 bp, 12 predicted proteins | sample CB6_Bottom_1051__FD_203503 | JGI IMG/M metagenome (GOLD analysis project Ga0310122, IMG submission 203503) | Marine microbial communities from Western Arctic Ocean, Canada - CB6_Bottom_1051 | ecosystem: Environmental > Aquatic > Marine > Oceanic | place: Canada: Western Arctic Ocean | collected...
TCAATTTATTTGAAATGATGATAGTTGGCACAGATGCAATTAATTTTTCAGCAAATGAATCTATTGAAGATCCAGAAGATGAAAAAGCAAATAAAGAACCTTCAAAATTAGCTAAAGCAGGAGAAGCTTTATTATTTGTATTTTCTTTTGTTCTAGCCATGGCATTAAGCATTGGACTTTTTAAATTTATTCCACTTTGGGTAACTACTTGGATGGAAGGTCAAAACTCTTATATTGCAAATAACTACATTGTCTTTAATTTGATTGATGGTGTTCTTAAAATGTTAATGTTCTTGTCTTATATCTTTATCCTTTCTTTAATCCCAAGTTTCAGAAGGATTTTTGAATACCATGGAGCTGAACACAAATCAATTTTCAACTATGAATCTAAAGAACCATTAACGGTAAAAAATGCTGATAAACAAATTCGTTTTCATCCAAGATGTGGAACAAGTTTTATATTAATAGTATTTTTGATCAGTATTGTTTTTTATACATTCATTCCAAAACATCCTGATTTTCTGACTAATCTTTCAATTCGTGTAGCTGTTTTACCATTTATTGCCGGAATTTCTTACGAATATCTTAAGTTCAGTGCTAAAAATATGGACAATGCAATTGTAAAAGCACTGGTACAACCTGGTCTTTGGTTCCAAAGATTAACTACAAAAGAACCAGATGAGAAACAATTAGAAGTCGGTTTGAAATCTTTAAAGGAAGCATTAGCAATGGAGAAAAAAGGAGGAAAGGGGAAAGTTACTCCAGGTTGTTTGTGTGGATAGAAAAAATTAACAAAAATAAAAAAAAATGGGATCTAAAGTCGTACAACTTAAAGATTTAATAAAAAAATCTCAATCAATAGACGAAGAAGAAAAAACTTCTATTATTAATCAACTCCAAGATTTAAATGAAGAAGATATCAATAAAATGATAAAAATTTTTACTTGGGAACAAGAACAAATAAAAGTTTTAAATGATCAAAGAAAAGAGGCAATTAATGATTTAAAAGAACATGCAAAACAATCTATCAGTAAGATTAAAAAATTAAAGAAAAACATTATTATTGAGGCTGAAAAAAGAGTCGCAGAAAAAGAAGATAAAAAAGCTGATAATTTATTAAACCTAAATGAATAATGGCAGAAATAAGTAATAAAAATGCAGTCATAAGCACAGCTCCTAAAAATGAATCAATAAAGTTACCAACAACGTCAATCACTCCAATAAAAAAATTTTCAAAGGAAAGTGATGAAACAGTTAGGATTTTAAGAAACATGCCAGGAGTAACGAAGGATAATATAAATAAAATGATAAATGACCTTATTATTCCAGCCAAACTTTACGGAATTTTATTTCTTACTTTTAATTTGCGACCTGTAATCGTAGATGATCTAACTAAAGCATCTGTAAGGTTTGAATTACAAGACATAGGAAGTGTTAGCTTTTTAAAAGATCTTAGTTTAAATAAAGAAGCAAAAAAATCCAAGTTTGATGCAAAACTATTTAATAGTTTGCTTTTAGGCATGACAGAAGAAAGAGAAGAAGGAGAAGATAAATATACAATTTATTATGGTATGAAAATATCAGGTGAAACAATTTCTTGTAAATTATTAGGTGTAACTGAGACAAATGACAAAGATGCTGCTACAACTATGGGGTTAAAGATGAAAACGGTATTTGAATCACCAGATAAAACAAAAATTTCAATAGATTTAATTTCCCCTGATCTCCAAAAACCATGGGAAACATTTATGGCTCAGTTAGGGGTGAAAGACAATATGAAACAAGGTACCCCTTTTATGCTTGCTGTAAAATTTGAAAGAGAATCTATTAAAATTAACGGAGTGGAACTTAAAGCTGAAATTTATTTTTAAAAATAAAAAGAGCAACCAATTCCTTGGCCGCTCTTTCACAATATATTTATTTACTCTCTTCTAGCGCACTACTTATATCTATAGGGATTCCAGGTCCCATACTTGTTGTTAAAACCAAATTCTGTATGTAGGTACCTTTAGTACTATCAGGCTTTGCTTCTTTCACAGTTTTTATTAAAGTTGTTAGATTTTCTTTTAATTTTGCTTCATCAAAAGATACTTTACCAAAAATATTATGTAGATTTGCTTCTTTATCTACACGGATTTCTACTCTTCCTGTTTTTAATTCAGCAATTGCTTTTTCAAAGTCTGGAGTAACTGTTCCAGCTTTTGGGCTAGGCATCAGTCTTTTTTGACCAAGTGTTTTAGCAATTTTACCAATATTTTTCATTTGATCTGGTTTAGCAACTGCTATATCAAAATCAGTCCATCCTTTTTCAATCTTTTTCACTAGATCATTAGTGCCAGCTTCCATAGCTCCAGCTGCAATAGCAGCTTTAACTTCACCTTCATCAACAAATGCAACTACTCGAACATCTTTACCTGTACCGTGTGGTAGGGAAGTGGTTGTACGAATGTTTTGGTCTGCTTGTTTAGGATCAAGTCCTAATTTAAAATGTACTTCGCAACTAGAATCGAATTTAGTTACAGAAGTCTTTTTTAGAAGTGCAATAGCTTCATCGAGAGTATAAGACTCTTTATCGATTAGCTTTGCAGCATCTTTGTATTTTTTTCCTCTTTTAGCCATATTTTAAGGGGTTAGTGGTACAAATGGTCTATTAAACCTCCCACGAAATAAATTATCCTTCTACTTTCACTCCCATGCTTCTTGCAGTTCCTCCAATGATTTTTACTGCTGCATCCATATCATTTGCATTTAGATCTTCCATTTTTATTTCAGCAATTTCTTCTAGTTGTTTTCTTGTGATAGTACCAACTTTAGTTTTATGTGGTTCACCAGAACCTTTTTTAAGGTTGATAGCTTTTTTAATTAAAATAGCTGCTGGAGGACTTTTCATTATAAAAGAAAAGGTTCTGTCAGCAAAAACCGTAATTTCTACTGGGACGATAGTATCTCCCATTTCTTTTGTTTGACTGTTGAACTGAGTACAAAAGTCTTGGATGTTAATACCATGTGGTCCTAGAGCAGTACCTACTGGAGGTGCTGGATTAGCTTTTCCTGCAGGAACTTGTAGTTTTATAAATGCTAGTAATTCTTTTGCCATTTTGTTTAGTTATAAAATACTCATTAATTAATGAGTGCGTAACGAAGGCTATTTTATTGAAATTAAAGGAAAAGTCAACCTAGATCCCACTCAATTAACTTAACAAGATTTTTTATTTGAGAGTGATACTCTTTTGGATAAGAGAAACTATATAAAAGACCGCCAATTCTTACTGTTAAGAAAGATGTATCAGGACGCTTAGGGTCATTCATATAAAAAGAGACATATCCATATTCATTTGTTTCATTTAATTCCATGTTCATAGCATTATTAATTCGCTCTTTTAAATATTTATAAATTTCATCTACATCAGTTTTATAACCAATCTTAAAAACATAAATCTTAGTTAGAATACTGTCATCAGTTCTAACCATATATTTTGTAATTTCAGTATCATAAATGTCACCTATGTATATGGTTTTGAATAAATAATCATTATGAGTTTCTCGTTCTAAATAAGAACCTGCAAATCCGGCACTTTTAATTTGTTCATCTCTGATATAAACATTTGCAGTTATAGGAATGAAATTTTCATCTTCAAAATCTGAAAGTCCAGTTGTATTTGAATTTACTGTGGGAACTGTAGCAAACTCAGTGACTAATAATTCAGAGTCTACGACAGGATTATCTTTTATATAATCATTTTTGTGAGCTAAGTCAAAATCTGCACCTAGAACATTAGTTTGAATTCCATCAGACAAATCAAGTGAAGCTGGTAAAACAAGACTAAAAGAATCATCTTCATCTAATGAAGGTAAGTATTCATTAACCACAATTTCAGAGACAACAACAATAATGATGATTGTTAAAATTATTGTGAAGATCGTGAATTTTTGCATACAAATAAAAAAAAACAGATTTACTCCATATCAGATTAAAATAAAAAGACTAAAAAATCAACCTACTTCTTTTTAACTTGTGTAAAATCTAATTCTACAGGCGTTTCTCTGCCAAAAATAGTAATTAGAACTTTAACTTTACCTTTTTCTTCATCGACATTACTAATAAGTCCATCATAATTAGCAAATGGTCCATCAAGAACAATAACATTATCTTTCTCAGTAAAGTCAATTTTGAATTTAGGTTCAGATTGTCCCATATGTTTCTTGATGACATTCCATTCCTCAGGTTCTACAGGTACAGGAATAGTTCCTGAACCTACAAATCCAGTTACATTTGGAGTATTTCTTACTGCATACCAACTATCATCTGTCACAATCATATCAACTAAAACATAACCTGGGAAAATTCTTTTTTCTTCCGTCACAGGTTGTCCTTTTTTAATAACAATTTGAGTTTCTTTAGGTACTACAACGTCAAAAATTAAATCTTGCATACCTAGAGATTCAATACGTTGTTGCAATGCTTCTCTTACAGCATCTTCATATCCGGAATATGTATGAACTACATACCAATTCCTACCTGTACCTGCAACTTGTCGAGCCATATTAAGTTAATTAGTTTAAATTCAATAAATATTCATAACCTAGGTTAAATAATTGGTCTAATCCTGTTAAAGCTAATCCAATTATAAAACAGAATACAAGTACAATAATAGTAAGTCTAACAGCTTGATTTTTAGTAGGCCATGTTACTCTGCTAAGTTCTTCAAAACTACTTTTTAGATAATTTTTTACAGCTTTCATAAGTAAATATTATTATACGTTAGCACTTTTAAAAAGCTTTCTCTCTCCAAAAGCAAAACTAATATACCAGTAAGTGGGTATAAAAGGCAAGTTTTTATTCTAAGCACCTTGAAAAAAACCTCAAAATATGATAAAATAATAAAAAATAAAAACACAAATGAAAAAGTTTTTTAACCTGTTAACAAAGCTTACAATCATCAGCCTTATTAGCGTTTTTTTAATAAGTCTAAATGTTTATGCTGTAGAAGAAGGAGCAGCAGGAGGAGGAGGAACAGCAGCAGGAGGAGGAACAGCAGCAGGAGGAGGAACTGAAGCAGGATCAGGTGATTTCACATGGTTTGAAAAAGAGTATAAAGAAGTTTTAGATGGTTCTAGAATACCAGTTCCTAAAGGTTCAACTGATGCTGGAGGAATATTGGAGGGATTAGTTCTTAAAGGCTTGAAATATGTAAGATATGTTACTGTTATAATAGGTATTTTATATTTAACAATACTTGGTTACACATTGGTTGTGGCAGGTGGAAATGAAGAAGATGTCACTAAAGCTAAAAAGGGAATTATTTATACCTTAATAGCTTTTTTAATGATTAGTATGGCAGAGGATGTTAGTGAAATTTTCAGGATGGGTAGTAATAAACAGTTATTAACTAAGGAAGGAGTTCAAAGCAAACTAGCTATTTTTGATTTTCAAGTCGGGTTATTTCTAACTTTTATCTACTATATAATTGGGGGTTATGCCGCAATTATGATGGTTCGTTCAGCTACAAAGTTAATTACTTCAGGTGGTAATGAAGAAGTAGTTAGTAAACATAAAAAAGGTCTAATGTATAGTATTTTGGGTCTTTTGTTAATTTATGTGGGAGATATTTTCATCAAAAAAGTATTTTACGTTACCAACATATATGATTATGCCTTTGATTCGTCTTCAACTAAGGCAATCAGAGTTGATCTTACAGAAGGTGTAAGGCAAATTGCTGGAATTACGAACTTTTTAGTGCAATTTATAGGTCCTTTGGCTGTTTTAGCGTTAATGATCGGTTCTATTATGTATGCTACAGCAGGAGGAGATGAAGAAAAAATGAATAAAGCAAAAAGATTACTTATAGCAACAGTCATAGGTATGCTTATTATTTATGGAGCATTTGCTATGGTTAGTACTTTCATTGCTTCTGATTTCCAACAAATAGATGTACCATTACAATAAAATGAAAAAAACAATCAAAAAATTAGCCTTATTTTTATTAACAATTCACATAGTTTTATTTACGAACGGTTATTTTGTCTTAGCTGATAAAGCTCCAACTCCAGCATCTGGAGGAGTTAAAAATCCTTTCGAAAAGCTACAAGAAATAGCGGGAAGAAGTGGTTTACCACAATATAATATTGGGACAGGAGCAGGCTCAGGACCACATGAATCTTTAGCTACGTCAGATTTAGGTGGAGAAAGAGGTATTCCATCAGTTTTATCTCCTATAATGTATGCAATTGATCTGTTCAGATTTGTTGTTAGTAGTATTGCTATAGTTGTGATTGTAATAGCTTCAATAAAGCTTATATCTACTTCTACAGAAGAGGAAGCTACAAAATCTAAAAACAATTTAATTATGGGGGTCATCGGTCTTCTAATTATTCAGATGGCAGATGTTGCAGTTAAAAAAGTTTTCTTTGGTGAAACTGGAGACCTATTTGTAGAACGGGGGACCTATTTAGAAACTTACTTAACAGCAGAAGAAGGAGGAATAAACTTTTTTAGAGGAATTTTAGGTTTTATTAATATTTTAATAGGAGCAATTGCTATCTTAGTTCTTGTAGTTAGAGGTTTTACCTTAATTGTAAGTGGAGGAGATGAAGAAGCCATGGGTAAGGCCAAAAAACATGTTTTATATGCAATAATTGGTCTTGTAGTTGTTGGTATATCAGAAATTGTAGTTCGTGGAGTAATTTTTCCAGCACGTTGGGAAAATGTAGAAGAGTTAGAGTTAGAAATGGTTAATGTAGCAAATGCGAACACTGTTATAATTAGTTTAACAAATTATATATCTAGTTTTGTATCAATTTTGGCATTCTTGGCATTATTTTTTGCAGGCTATAAATATGTAATTTCTGGCGGGAATGAAGAGGCAGTACAAAGTGTTAAAAAAACATTCGTTAGTGCATTTATAGCTCTGCTATTGGCTATGGGGGCTTTTGCAATTGTTAATACTTTGATGAATGCACCTATAGATGATACAGAGTTAAGTGGAGAAACAGCACAATCTTATAATCTAGTTTGGCATCAAGAGTTGCCATATTAAAAATAAAAATTTATAATCAATTAGAATATGTTGCCCACACAAAAAATAAAAAAATTTCTCGTCTTCTCAATTTTAACCGCATTTCTCGGTTCTGTTTTTGTATCTGTGAATCTTGCTAATGCAAGTGAGCATTCTAAAGACACTGGAGGGTATACAGACGGAGCTGTGTCATTTAATAATTGGGTTGAAGGCCTTATGGAAGAAGAAGAAGAAGGGGTTTCATTTGTTCAATATGCAGGAAGTTTACCCTCACTAGAAGATATTGAAGACATTTATGGTGAAATATTAACCGTAGATTCAGATTTGAGAACCTTTGTAATTCGAATTGTAAATTTTCTTCTAGGGTTTCTAGGTTTATTTGCGGTTGTTATAGTGATTTATGGAGGTACTTTATATGTTGCTTCTGCTGGAGATGAAGAAAAAACCACTAAGGGTAAAAAGGCGATAACGTATGCAACAATTGGTATTATAATAGTTGTAGGTGCATATGCTTTTGTAAATACTCTTATTAAAGGTATAACTGAAGATGATGTTGCTGGCTCCGGTAATTATGTTACTGGATATTCTACAGGTTTAAGTTTTAATGCAGCTGCAGAACAAGTTAAATCTATAGCTGGGAACCTTCTTAAAGGATTTTCACATTTAATAGAAATTACTGAAGACTTTAAAGGGATTAAAAGGGATGCAGAAAAAATCTCCATAAAACCTGAAAATTTACCTAGTAAATCAGACATTATCACATTTCTTAAGAGTATAAAAAACAAACTAAATGGTATAGCTTCTGATTATGCTAGTTACAGTTCTACCTATAATAATGTCAATGAAATGGTAAGAGAAATAGAACATCATATAGATTTTATAGAAAACCTACCAAGTGGTAGTTATATTGTTAAAGAAAAATCCACTGTTGACGGGAGTAAAATGGAAATAGAGTACAATATGGGCTTGGTTTATTACCAATGGGATTATTTATTTAAGAATGGTGTAGAACCAAAGTATGATGAATGGAAATTCTGTAATGCAAGAATTGCACGTGACACAGAAGAAGCATTTGCAGATATAGGTGACAGCATGGCAGAACTTTGTGCAGAGATTGTACGTGGCGATGATGAATGGGATACTGGTGGAGGACTGAATGAGAATGTATATACTGTACCTTATATAAGAGGCTTGTATTCATATTGGTATCAAGTTCACCAAGCTCTTTTAGGTGAGACTAGTACAATATGGATGGCCTCTGAAGTTACTCCTCCTACTCCTACTACTGGAGAATGTAAGCAGGGGACATTATATGATTTGGTTTGTGATGTTGCTGCAGATTATTACAAAGAATTAGGTTATTACTTGGTTGTATTAGATAATGTACTTTCACCATTTCTTAATATAACAGCTGCTAATTTGGAAGGGAGTGGTGGATATTATAAAAATTTTAAACTAGGTACTGCTTTTGGTTATGATATTACTGGTGGTGGAACTGCTTCAGAGGATTCAGGGAATATAGGTAAAGATTTAGTACCACTTGATACTGGAGGAGGCTTTACAAAAGGAATTGAGGCTTGGAAGATAGACACTAGTATTGCTGAGGTTGGAGGATTATTCATTAGTGGATGGGATATTTTAATGGGGGATATCTGGACTACTTTAGCAAATATTCAGGTTGTCGATGTTAAGTTAGCAGCAGATGTCGTACAAGGTTCAGCACCTTTAGCTGTTACTTTTAATGTAGTAAATAGTGTAGATCCTGCTGGTGGTACAATTCGTGAAGGTAGTATTGACTGGGATCTTGTAGGTAATAAAACAAACGAAGAACTCTTATTAGGAGTTAATATGTGCAAGTTGAAATTGGGGGATGAATCTTCTGAATGCCCTTCAGATATAAATGAGAAGCAAAATGATAATGTGAGGTGTGACGATATAAGTCTTGATGACAAAACTGCAGCTAAGCCTAAAGATAGTATTGAAGAGGGAGTAATAAGTAATACAACTAAAAGATGTATTTATCAAAAACCAGGTACATATGTAGTAGCAGTAAAAATATCATCTAACGATCCAACCACCTATGCTGATGGTCTTGGAACTTTAACAATAGTAGTAAGGCCTCCAGAAAATAAAATAAATTTAACTGTAAATGGGGATTATGTATCTAAATATACAGGAGAAAATTTAACTACTGATAAGTCAGAAATATCAATTATTACAAGTGAAGCTAAATCTGTAGATTTTGAAGTTACAACAGCTAATTTAAGCAGTTGTGAAATAGATTTTGGTGATGGAGATATTGCAAAAACAGAATCTACTGGCAAAGGCTGTTCATTTCTAGAGCATGAATATGAAGAAAAAGGTAGATATGAAGTGATATTAAAAGTTACAAATAAGCTAGGTATAACTGACAAAAAAATATTCACCTTAAATATAACTTCAGTTGTTTCTAGGCCTACTGCAAGTCCACCTTCAGGGGCAGGATATATAGGTCAAAACATTACTTTTGATGGAAATGATTCAGTATCAACAAAAGGAATAAAAAACTATAAGTGGTCTATAGAGGCTTTAACAGATCTTATTCCATGGCACGACGATATAAGTGAGGAAAAGAAAGAGAAAATTCTTGAATTAATAGAAGCAGAATATGGAAAACAAGGAGAACCTAAAATTACAGAATCTAGTCCTACATTCGCTGCTCTGACTCATCAATTTAAATATCCAATAACTTATAAAGTTAAACTTACTGTTACAGATAACAGTAATGAAACGGGCGAAGACGAAATAATTTATAAAGTTATATCATCTTCTCCAGTTGCTTCATTTAGTTATGAAGTGACAGATCCAGCACAACCTCAAGCTATTCATTTTGATGCATCTAAAAGTTATGACATAGATGATCAAGACTATGATTTTGAATGGTCTGTAGTTCCTCAAGATGAAGTGCAAATAATTAAAGATGGTGAGGCAATTGATTATGATGCTAGTGAGCTTAATGGTGTACTTAAACCAATTATTAAGTTTAATAATATGGAAAACGGTGAATATGAAATGACTTTAAAAGTTTTCAATTTACTAAATCCAGGCGATGAATTTGACGAATTTACTGAAATACTCACTATTGAAGATAGGCTTGATATTGCATTTGCTAAAGATCAAGAAATTGTAGGAATATTAGAGGAAGGTAATGCCGCAATGATTTTCAACATAGTTAGTGTTAATGGAGTAGCTTATGAAATAGATTTTGGTGATGGCATAACTGAAAATGGAGACCTAGATGGTGAAGATATAGAACATATTTATACTGGTGCAGGTAAGGTAAAAGTTAAAGTAACTGTTTTCGATTTAAATGATAATAGTAATTCACTTGAAAGAACATTCCATATTGCTGGGGGAGATAACCCAATACCTATAGCAAGCATTTTAATTAATGGGGCAGAGCGTTTTGGGGAAGTGATCGAAGTTAATAGAAAAGACGAAATAACTTTTGATGCTAGTAAATCAGTCAATACAGATGGAACTGGAAGGAAATTAAAATATAGTTGGGATTTTGGAGGTGGAGATTTAAGTACCGAGAAAATAAAAACACACAAATTTAAACAGACAACGCCAAGCTGTCCTCCAGAATGTTACGAGGTTGTTTTAAAAGTTACTGATGAAGGAGATGCAAGTAAAAATTCTGATAAAAATCCATATAAGATAAGTTTCAATGTTATTGATATGGACCCAGTATTCTCTGCTGTACAAGCAGTTTTAAGTTCTGCAAGTACTGATGCAGTAACTCCGGTTGACGTAAATCTAACTGCAGTCGATGCATTAGATCCAGATGGGCAAATATTAAGTTATAGATGGTGGTATTTCTTGAAGGATATGCTAGATGAACAATTTGGAATACAGATTGGTCAGGAGCCATCAGCAACTTTACAAGTTGGGTCACATGGTGGATTACCAGGTGATGAACAAATTGTTGGTTTTGGGTTAGAAGTCACTGATGCTGAAGGAAATAAGTTCTCAAATATTGAAGAGATTAAAAAAGGTAATTGGATTGAGTTCCCTACAACTATTAGTGAAAACGAATTGCCTATCGCTATCCTTAAAGTTGATAAAACCAATGTTCTAGTTGGAGAACCAGTTGTATTTACAAGTTCTTCTACTGATGAGGATGGTGATATAGAATACTTCATCTACGATGTAGAAGGTGATGGATTTTTCAATAATGACCCAATTACAGAATCAAATCTTGAACATATTTATGAAAAAGTAAATCTAGAGGGGTATCCAGTAAGATTAACAGTAAGAGATAATCAAGGTGGTGAGAGTGTATCATCTGAACCAATCAGGATTTATGTAAGTACAAACTCAAAACCACCAACTGCAGCATTTATTACAGAACCAGCAGAAGGGCTAAGTATTAAAATTATTGACAATTCTACTGCTGACGAAGAAGCAGGAGCAAGCATAATGTCTTATGCAATTGATAAGAATATAGCTAAAGATAGTGATGGTGATGGTGATCCAACTAATGATATTGATTATAAATTAGCAGAACCTACCATAACTTTTGAGGAAAAAGGAACTTATGAAATTAAATTAACTGTTACTCAAAATGATGGTCAGATTGATGACGTTATTAATTCTGTAACTGTTCCATTGGCAGATCCACCAACTGCAGCTTTCACTTATGTGGTTGAAGGAGATACAGTGAAATTCACTAACAATTCAACAGCAGACACAGAAAATAATGCAGAAATAGTCGAAGACAAGACTTGGTGGGATTTCGATACAGCTTCTACCTTAGAAACAGCAGATACTTCTGGAAATGGAAACAAAGAAGATGATAAAGATTCTACAGAATATAATCCAATTCATAAGTATTTAGTGCCAGGTATTTACATGGTTCAACTAACAGTTGAAGATAGTTTTACTGGTATAGGTAAAGTTGTTAAAGAGGTAAAATATGAACTTCCTACAGCAGATATACCAACAGCAGACTTCACTTACGTAATTGAAGGAGACACAGTAAAATTTACTAATACTTCAACAGCAGATACAGCAAATAATGCAGAATTAGTTAAAAGTATGTGGAATTTTGATACAGCTACTAGTTTAGAAAATAATGTAGATTCTACAGAAGAAAATCCAATTCATAAATACCAAGCATTAGGTGTTTATAAGGTTAAATTAACAGTTGAAGATAATTTTGGTAATACAAGGGAAATACTTAAGGAGATTAACTATACTGGAAGTACTCCAGGCCAACCAATCATTGAAGATGATGATGATCTATTAGCAGTATTAACATCAGATCCTCCTGCTGATGAGAGTGGAGTAATTCACTTAGAAGGAGATTCTGCAACTGTGAAATTTTATTTTTCAGAATCAGAAGGTCCTATTTCTTATTATATTTTTGATAAAAACACCTATTATGATTCACCAAAAGACACAGATGCCACAAAAGATAATGATATAGATATAAAATTAGATTTTGGAGGTACATATACAACACATTATGATAATACTGGTGGTAAAATTGGCGTAAAACTAACAGTGTTAGATCTTTATTCTAATGAACATTCAACCCGTTTAGAAATAAAATTTGATTAATTTATTCATGCAAAACGAAAATCCTAAAAAAAAATCAGACATTGAAGATTTAGAAATGGGGACACATTCAGGTCAAAATAAAGTGCAAGTTAATAAATACACAGATAAGCATGCTGCAGAAACATCTAAGGCAGCAGAATCAAAAGTTGACCCTAAGGCCCAGGCTCCTCAAGCTCAGCAAGGAGTTCCACACAAACCACAACATTTAGCAGCTAAAAAACCTGCTAAAGCTACACACAATCCTGTAGCAAGAAAAAAAGCATTAATAGGATGTTTAATAGGTTTTGTTGTAGTTATTATACTTTCATTAATATTAGCTTTTGCTTTCTTAGCAACTGCAGGATCAACTGAAAGTGCTCTAGCTCAAGCTCTTGGAATTCAACAAGGTAGTTTTATTAACGGCTTAATCAGTTTTATATATTTTGTTTATTTTGTTGTTGCTCTAACAGCCTTTATTTTCTTAGTAGTAGGTTTTTTCAAGGCAGCAATGGCTAAAAAAGAGGACAAAGAAACAAAAAAAGAGGGGATGAAAACAGTTATAATATCAGGTGTTATTTTACTTTTAATCATAATTTTCTGGGTTTTTACATTCCAGTATCTAGATAGTAAAAGAATCTCTACTCTTACAGCAATGGATCAACCTATAGTTACAGATCCTGATCCAACCACAGAATTAACAGCGCCAATAGAAGTTAAATTTAATTCATCTAATATTCAATTTGAGGAAAATCTAGTTAGAATTGAGGATTCTTGGGATTTTGGTGATGAATCATCAAAAGAATATGGCCAAATAGTGTCACATATATATGATAAAATGGGAACATATGAAGTGGTTTTAACAATTACAGTACAAGACAAGAATACTGGAGAATTATTAGTTGGTGCTGAATATATGGAAGTAGTGTCAATAACTGATCAAGCTATTACAGCAATATTCACAGCTGATCCTCAATCAGGAGAAGCACCATTAGAAGTTAATTTCGACGCTAGTGAATCATTCGATCCAAATGGAAATATTGATAGATATGAATGGGATTTTGATAAAGACGGTATATTTGATGATGCAGAAGGTATTGAGGCAAGTCATGAATTTACCAAAATCGGTAATTATACAGTTGCTTTAAGAGTAACTAATACTTTAGGTGATTTTGAAATTTCCAAAAAAGAAATTATTGTATCACAAGCAGAAATTCCAGAAGCTCTTATAACTCTAGTCAATGAGCCTGATTCTTATACTGTAGAAACAAATTATGTTTTTAAAGCAGATGAATCAAGTTCTCCTAATGGCAATATAGTGTCATATGAATGGAATTTTAATGATGGTAGTAAAATAGAAACAACTAAAACAGTTTCACATAGTTTCGATAAAGAGGGGACTTATGAAATTACTTTAAAAGTTATTGATGAAGATGAAGAAGAAGGCGAGATTTCTAAAATAATTACAATAGGATCACCAAAGGGAAGTCCAAAGGCAAAAATTAATTCTACTCCAAACTTGGAAGAAGGTGATCTCTATATTAAGGGAAAAGTACCATTTCCAGTACTTTTTGACGCTAAAGGAACTGTAGATAGTGATAATAATATAATTAATTATGAATGGGATTTTGGTGATGCTTCTCCAACTGGATATGGAGAAGATCCTAGTTATACATATACAACTGAAGGTACATATACAGTACTGCTTATAGTAACAGATGCAGATAACAATGTTGGTAAAGATTCAATGGTAGTTAAGGTTGAGCCACAAGGTGTTCTTGCAGTCATTGATGCAGATCAGATAGATGGTTCGGTTCCTCTTATAGTTGAATTTGATGCCAGTGGATCCACCTATACAAGTGGAAAAATTACTAGTTATAGATGGAATTTTGGAGATGGTTCTGCACCTAAATTAGGTTCAGCTAAAGTGAGCCATAGATATGATGATATTGGTAGTTTTAATGCCTCTGTTGAAGTAATTGGTGCTGATAATAATTCTGATACAGCAGAATTAACTATTACAGTCAGAGAAATAGATCTAACATCTTGTTTTACCACTGTAATTGAAGAAGGTACTGCACCTCTTGAGACTAGTTTTGACCCAGGATGTTCTTCAGGTTCAATAATAAGTTATTATTGGGATTTTGGTGATGGAAGCACCTCAACTGCTAATAAACCAAGCCATGTTTTTGAAGAACCAGGAGAGTATAGAGTCGTATTAGAAGTCTCAGATTCCGACAATACAGTTGATAAAGCTGAATTATATATTAATGTAATAGAATAAAATGAACAAAAAAGGCAATAATATTATAGCAATTTTCGCAATTATAGGTTTGTTAGCTATGGTAATAGCACCTGTTTTTGCAGTCTTTTTATCACAGTAGACGCTTGACTGAAACAGATAAAAATGATATAATATAGTTAGAATTAAAACAAAAAATATGAAAAAAACAAAAAAAACATTATCAATTTTGTTAGTTACTACGCTCTTTTCTTTGTTGCCAGTTGCAACAGTTTTTGCAGAAGATCCACCTTCAGTTGAATTTACTATAGTAGCACCACCAGCAGTAGGAGTTACAGTTGATGAAGGGACAGCTCCAACACCTCCAACACCAGACCCAACACCAGACCCAACACCAGACCCAACACCAACACCAACACCAAAATCAACAGCAAAAACTGGACCAGGAGTATTGCTTTATGCAGCATTGCCAGCATTAGGTTTTGTTTGTAGGCGTAAAAAAAATAACAATGTTGAAAGATAAAATAAAAATATTTTCAATTTCTTTTCTAGCTATAATATTAGTCGTTTTGTCTAATACTTTAGCTTTTGCAGAGGAGGGTGACGGACCTCCTTCTTTAGCAATTAATTTAGTCGCATCAAACTCTACAACAGATAGTGAATGTAAAATTACTGAAGACAAAGCTGAGCCAGTAGGTTTTAATCCTGATCAAAATGAAACAACTAAAATAAGTTTCACTATTAACTGTGATCTTCTTATTGAGTTGAATATTTTAGATTCAAGTAAAAATAAAGTTGTTAATATAATAGATGATGAAGAAAAATCTGCTAAAGATCATGAAATTACTTGGGATGGAACTATAAATAATTCAGGTGGAGCTTATGTAGATAATGGGACCTATGAATACCAAATTATAGCAAAAAATACTGACTCAAAGGAAGAAGTTGATAAAGTTGAAGGTGATATTAATGTAATTATAGCAGCACCAACAACACCAACAACACCAACAACACCAACAGTACCAACAACAGATGATCAGGGTACTGTATCTCTTCAAAATACAGCTACAGGTACAACTGCTGAAACTGGGCCAGGCATTCTAATTTATGGTGTTTTCCCAGTATTAGGCGCTTTATATAGTCGTAGAAAAGCTAAGAA
>Ga0310122_10001299_pt1 | contig 15992 bp, 3 predicted proteins | sample CB6_Bottom_1051__FD_203503 | JGI IMG/M metagenome (GOLD analysis project Ga0310122, IMG submission 203503) | Marine microbial communities from Western Arctic Ocean, Canada - CB6_Bottom_1051 | ecosystem: Environmental > Aquatic > Marine > Oceanic | place: Canada: Western Arctic Ocean | collected...
TCATCATGCATGGACAAAAAAACCATTAATGATTAAAATTGAATTTACTGGATATGATGAAGCAGGTACTCCAACATATATTAGACCAGCAACTAGATGGATTCCAGTACGAATGGTAAAGTGTAATTTTGGAGTATCAGGATCTGGTACTGAATATACTTTAGAATTTGTTGCAACTGCGGTAGTATCTAAAAGTCCCTTAAGAACTGCTATGAATATGAAAACACTTACATGTGGAACTGTTCAAGACTTTTGTACAGAATTAGCAACTTCTTGGAATGCGTCAGAAAAATATAAAACTGAAACGCATACAGAAATGGTGGATGCAGAAGAAGCTTCAGGATTTGGTGATGAATACATCACAGTTAAAATTCCAAAAGTACTATCGAGAAAATCTCGAGAAATAGCAGATGAATTAACATTTGAACTAGATCCAGAAATTGCTAAGGCGATAACTTCTCCTATAGTTGCTAGCCAAACTATGATACAGAACCCATTTGATCCACGCTCCGGTACCGGCCCACCCCCGGTTACACGATTTAAATATAATCATAGTATACGTTATGATCTTAAGAAGAAAGTAATTACTGTAGTAAAAGGTCAAACATATCTTGCTGTACTAGAAAAACTTTTAAAGGAAAGTACATTTATTACAGATCAACTTAATGATCCTAAAGACGTTCTAGGTTCTGAAATAAATGACGAAACTAAACTAAAAGAAAAAGGGTTACTTAAAAATAAAGAAGCACCATTAAAATGGTGGAAAATAACCTATGTTAAAACATTATTAGGTTTTGATAGCTTGAGAAATGAATATGCTACGAAAACTCTTATTCAAATCGATCCTTATATTGTAGCGGATCCTATGACTACAGGTAGTAAAGCAAAAATAGGAGAAGGCGACATTCCGCCAATATGCCGAAATTATCAATACATTTATACTGGGCAAAATATTGATGTAAAAGAATTTGATTTAGATTTTAATTTAGCATGGGCCCAAGTGATTCAAGGACAAGGAACAGGAAATAAAGCAACTGAAGATGTTAAAATTGACTCCGAGAAAGGAATTATTATAGAATCCACAGATCATTCAGGAGGTTCTGTTACTCCTACAGGAACAACAGAATCTTTAATTAGTAATTTTTCTAGCAGTAAAAATAAAACTAGTAAACAAGCATTAGCTGGCACGTTAATGGAAAATTTGTATAGATTGCCTATACGTGATCATATGGTTGCTACTGTTGCTATAATTGGAGATCCTGCTTATATACAACAAGATGGTATTCTGCATCAAAGAAATAAAAATAAATCTTGGAAAAAATATGGCAGACTTCTTGCTGTTGATCCAAAAAGTGGTGCAATTATGTGTGACCATACAGATTGTCATATATACTTTTTATATAAAACAGCAGACGATTATGACGAAACAACTGGCCTAGTTAATTTTAATGACCCACAACAAAGATTTAGAACAAGTACAATGTCTGGATTTTATAGAGTATGGAAAATAGAAAGTAGTTTTACTGGTGGAATATTTGGTCAAACTTTGAAAATGACTCGTGTACATACTCAGTATAGAGAAAATCTTAAGAGTGGTGTCATTGATGCATCTAAACTTGTAACAGATGATGAAAAAGACGCATATACACATGATGCTAGAATATTAAAAACAGGTCAAGCTCAAAAAGCAACAGGTGAATCAGCAACCAATGGTAGTGCTCCTGGTAGTTCAAATGAAATAGATACTTTTGATACAATTGATCAACAAGAACAAAAATTAAAAACACAAGCAGAAGAAACACCAACTTCAGTAGATAATTTTTCTGACATGCCTGGCTCGTCTATAACTGGTAATAAAGAAGTAACAGCAGTAGATGATTTTAGTTCTGGATATTTTGGGCCAGAAGTAGATAATTTTAACACGGTGGCAAAACAAAGTGATGGACGATCAGCAGTTGCATTTAGAATGGCAGAAGATAGACGATCACAACTTTTAAGTCAAACGGTTTCGTTTGATGCAACTACTTTAGCTAGTAAAGTTAGTCCACATGATAATTTTAATATAAGATCCGTTGGTGGCAATCCTGTTTTTTCAGTGCAATCAGGCACCCCAGCATTACAAAATATACAAAATTTACAAAGTCGAACTGGTGCTGAAGGCGGCCCAGAGGGCAATTTTATAACTCGAAACAATAAAAATAAAACTGCAAAAATTGGCACAAGTCTTGGTATTTTACCCACAGACAGTGCAGGCCGTCCATTGTTGCCTCGTAATCAAGGAACTGGATTGGTTGGTTCAGAGCAAAGATTTAATATTAGTAGCTATTCTAATAGTGATCAAGCATTAATTAGAACAAATCAAAGATTAATACAAGAAAAAAGACAAGAAATTATTTCTACAGTGGGGGCGGTAGATCGCAAAGCAGCTTTTGATGTGGCTAACGCATTAACTGAAACAAATAAAATAATTCATGGACAAAATAACAACACATCTCAATCTTGGAAAGATATTGGATATTTCGATAATATTAATAGGTAATTAAAATGACAAACCCAGGCACACCGGAACAAACTACATCATCTGTATCAGGATCTATTAATCCCGGACCATATGTTGGTATTATTAAAGGATATGGTGATCCTACTGGTATGAACAGACTTGCTGTTTTTATTCCAGAATTAGTTAGTGAACGTCTTTCAAAAGAGATTTCAGCTCCTGAAGAAATAGGAAAAGCAGAAGCTGAAGAAAATATTGTACTATGCCATTTATCTCTTCCTTATTATGGACGTACCAATCGTTACGGTAAAGATAAAACATCATATTCAGGTACTGCTAAATCTTATGGCATGTGGTTTCCAACTCCTGATGTGGATACCCAAGTATTAGTAATATTTGCTAATTATAATGTAGAAGAAGGTTATATTATAGCTTTTATACCAGAACAGAGTATGATGCATATGATTCCTGGAATACCTGCTAGTCCTACTTTTCATAAAACTGCTAGAACAACTGAAGCAAAATTATATTCAGCATCTGATGTTCCTGTTGAAAAAGCCGCCCAGGTTCCAGTAGCCGAATATAATAAACAAGCAGAAGATCAAGATATCGTTAATGAATATCTAAGTATAACTCGACCAGTACATCCATTAACCGACACATTATTGGAACAAGGTTTACATTTAGATTATAAAAGAGGAATTTCTACTTCTGGAGCTCAACGAGAATCCCCTTCTAATGTGTTTGGTATTAGTACACCTGGCCCATTGGATCAGACTGGTCCAAAAATAAAACAAGGATTAATTTCTAAAGAAAAGAAAGGATATTTATGGCCATCAAGTAGAAATAGTGGTCATACTTTTGTTATGGATGATGGTGAACATGGTGGCGACAGTAGACTTATACGTTTACGCACAGGAACAGGACATCAAATACTATTAAATGATACAGATGGTATAATTTATATTGGTAATTCAACTGGTAGTGCTTGGATTGAACTGACTAATACTGGAGAAATGGATGTTTTTAGTAAAAATGATATTAGAGTACATAGTGAAAGAAATATAAATTTTCTTGCAGATAGGGATATTAATATACAGTCTGGCGAGAATATTAATATAATGGCTGGACATGACATAACTCTTGAAACAAATCATCACGCAGTAAGTGGTAAGGGAAACTTGAAATTTTTTGTTAATGGTGACATGCAAATGACTTCTACTGGACATATGAATTTCCATACTGACAAAGAGTTTAGACAAAATGCTAAAGAAGATATAAGTTATACTACCTTAGAAACAATACGTGTTAATAGTGGTGGCGGTTCATCAAAGCCTATCAAACTTAATACAGAAGATGGCACAGATGCTGATAAAGCAACTGGATTAATGTGGCAAGGTGTGCCACATGACAGTAAAGATCTTTTAAATAAGGCACCATGGGTTACATTGGAAAGCACATCTAAAACATATAAAGATAACGAAACTTACGAATATAGAACTATAATGGATAGAGTTCCAATGCACGAACCAGACACTCGTCTTACTACTCCTAGTATTGCTGAGCCCACTGCTAGTGATACACCACACATTGTAATAAAACCAACTGCTTCTACTTCTACTTAATTTTATATAGTAGTATATTATTAAATAAACTAAATATTATACATGGCAACAGGGTATAAAGGGTTTTCAACCCATAATAAAAATTTTTCCAATACATATACTTTAAGTGGATTTGATTTGGCAAAGCAAGATTTATTAAATCATTTTAATATACGTAAAGGTGAAAAATTACATAATCCAGAATTTGGATCAATAATTTGGGATACATTATATAGTCCTATGACTGATACTGTTGTTGCTAGTATTGAAGAAGATGTACAAAATATTGTAGCTTATGATCCTAGGATTAAAGCAGAAAGTATATATATAGAACAATATGAAAGTGGTTTATTGATTGAAATGTCTTTAACTTTTATCCCAGACCAAATAGTACAAAATTTATTAATTGATTTTAATACTTCAAACACACAAGCGAGACTGAGTATTGCATAATGGCGTTAACTACTAGACAAAATAAAATATATAAAGCAGAAGATTGGAAAGTATTATATCAATCTTTTATTAATGCTGATTTTGAAAGTTATGATTTTGAAACATTGCGGAAGTCAATGATTGACTATTTGCAATTATATTACCCTGAGGATTTTAATGATTTTATTGAAAGTTCAGAATTTGTAGCATTAATAGACCTTATTGCATATGTAGGGCAAAATATTAGTTATAGAGTAGATTTAAATACTAGAGAAAATTTCCTTTCAACAGCTGAACGTAGAGAAAGCATTTTAAGACTAGCTCAATTGGTAAGTTATAATCCAAAACGTAATGTAAATTCTAACGGATTTTTAAAATTAAATAGTATTTCAACTACTGAAGATGTATATGATTCAAATGGAGCTAATTTAGCAAATACTTCTATAACTTGGAATGATATTAATAACATTGATTATGCAGAGCAATTTAATTTAATATTAAACTCCGCTATGGTAACAACACAAAAAGTTGGTACTCCAAATTTATCCGGCACTATTAATGGTATTAAAACAGAACAATATCAACTTAATGTACCACTAGGTACTATTCCAGTTTATCCTTTTACGACATTTGTAAATGGTATTGATATGGATTTTGAAGTGGTTAGTGCTACTTTTAAAGATAAAACATACATATATGAAGATGCGCCCAGTAACATAGCACCATTTAATATGTTATATAAAAATGATGGCAAGGGTAATAACAGTGCAAATACTGGATTTTTTGTATATTTTAAACAAGGAAATTTGCAAAGTGCTGATTTTTCACTTGAAGACTCAATACCAAATAGAGTTGTGTTTATTAATAACAATAGTATTTCTAATAGTGATGTTTGGCTATATGCATTAGATGGAAATAATGATTTATCAACACTATGGACCCAAGTTCCGTCAACTAGTGGAAATAATATTATATACAATAGTCTAAACAAAGATATTCGAACAATGTATAATGTAAGTTCACGAGAAGGTGATCAAATATCTTATGTGTTTGGTGATGGTATTTTTACTGATATACCGCGTGGTAATTTCAGAGGATATTTTAGACAGTCAAATGGTTTAAATTATATCATTAAAACAGATGACATGCAAGGTGTTATTGTTAGTATAAATTATGTTAATAAGTATAATATATCACATAGTTTAACTATGACATTTTCTTTAAAATACCAAGTTACTAATGCCTCAAATAGAGAATCATTAGATGATATTAGAATAAAAGCACCTCAAAGTTACTATACACAAAACCGTATGGTTAATGGTGAAGATTATAATATATTTCCTATTACTTCTACTAGTGACATTATAAAAGCAAAAGCAACAAACAGAACATCAAGTGGTATTTCACGATATTTAGATGTAGTAGATCCAACATCAAAATATTCCTCAACAAATGTATTTTGTGAAGATGGAATATTATTTAGAGAGTATTTCTCTAACAATTTTGATTTTGAATTTAATAATGAAATGGATATATTACGAATAATTCGTGATAAAATAGAACCTGTTTTGCGCGATGTAGGCAGTAAGCAATATTATTATGACAAATATAATAGAGTAACAGTTGGTACTACAACGTGGGAACAATCAACAACAAGTACTAATTCAAGTACAGGATATTTTAAAAATAGTTTAGGAGCATCCGTACCAATAGGAGCATTAGCGCCAGCTTCAGATAATAGAAAGTATATGGCCGCTAATGCCTTAGTAAAATTTAATGCCCCTACAGGAAAATATTTTAAATCAGATGGTAGTTTACATACTGGAACAGTTGGTGATCCAGGTACATTTTCATCCATTTGGTCTTTAATTAAAATTGTTACAGGTGATGGACATAATAGTGGCGCAGGTAATTTATCTGACGGCTCAGGTCCAGTAACATTAAGTGAGTTAATTGGTGATGGTGCAGAAGTTACAGAAATTATTCCACAATTTGTAACAGATTTACCATCAGCAATGGAAACAGCAATGTTAACTAAAATATTTAACCATGAAGAATTTGGTTTACGTTTTGATGCTGATACAAGAGCATGGATTATTATACTAGCAGAAAACATAGACACAACTTCAGTATTTTCGTTTGCCTATGCAGGTGACACAACTAGTTTAAAAAAGGATGCCAGTTGGTTAATTTGGTTAAAAAGTAATGGAACAATATATACAACAACATATAGAGGATTAAAATATAGTTTTGAAAGTAATTTAGAAACTAGATTTTATTTTGATAGTTCTATTAAAATTTATAATTCACGCACAGGTAAAGTTATTACAGATCAAATTAATATATTAAAAATAAACAGCCAGCCAGATGTTAATACTGCAATGAATAAAAATAATATTTGGCAAATTTATGGTTTAGATACAGAATTTTCTGGAGGAACAAACTCTCGTAGAGTACTAATAACATTTTTGGATAGTGATGCTGATGGTATACCTGATGATCCAGATCAGTTTACTACAGCAGTTGCCCCAACAGTTAATCCTACAACTAAGTATGTATTTTTTGAAAAGTTTACAGAAGCAACTGGTGCAGAACAATTCCAATTAACTACTAAAACAGTTAATGTATCTTATGCTACTGCCGCTGAATTACCGGTAGATACAAGTATATTTGCTGATAAAGAAGTAATTTACTTAATAACTGATGACACATTTAGAGTTTATAACAAGACTGACAGTACATTATTAGTTAGCACAGATTATAAAGCATACGTAGGGCGTAAAACACTTAATTTTAATTATAAACATAATTCACCATCAGATAGGAGAATCAATCCCGGGTTGAGTAATATCATTGATATGTATGTTTTAACACGTTCATATAGTAATTCTTATACTACATATATTCAAGATAATACGGGTGTTATAACAGAACCAATTACAAGCACAACTAATGAATTAACAACACAATTTAACGATTTGTTAAATTATAAAATGTTAAGTGATGAAATTATATTTCATCCAGTAAAATATAAATCATTATTTGGTAGTAGAGCAAGTTCAACATTACAGGCATCATTTAAAATTGTAAAAAATTCTGCAACAACAGTAACCGATACTGAAATCAAAACACAAACAATAGAAGCAGTTAATGATTATTTTAATATTAATAATTGGGATTTTGGTGAAACATTTTATTTTACTGAACTCGCCGCTTATATACATAATCAATTAACTCCATATATTGCTACTGTATTAATTGTACCTAAGGGAACAAATCAAAATTTTGGTAGTTTATTTGAAATACAAAGCAACAGTGAAGAAATTTTTATTAGTGATGCCAAAGTGGAAGATGTTGAAATTATTGATGCTGTTACTGCTTCTAAAATTAGAGCAAGTGGTGTCATAGTTACTAGTTAGGAAAAATAATGGCAATACGCAAAACTATAAATTTATTACCACAGCAATTTCAAACTGACGTTAATAAGAAATTTTTAAATGCTACTCTAGATCAATTAATATCTCCTGGCAGATTAGATGTTTTGAATGGATTTGTTGGCCGACGAGATGTTAATAATTTTAAAACAACAGACGCATATATTATTGAAACAGATAATGATAGATTAAATTATCAACTTGAACCAGCAGTTACTATTAAAAAGGAATTATCTGAAACAAAGTATGATTTTGCATCAACATATATTGATATAGTTAATTCAATTGAGGCAGTCGGCGCAAGTAATTATAATCATGATAAATTATTTAGTAATGAATATTATGTATGGTCACCTCCAATTGATTATGATAAGATTATTAACCATACAAAATATTATTGGTTGCAAACTGGACCTGATAGAGTAGATCTCGCAGATCCTATCACTATTAGTGACATTGTAGATAAGAAAACTTACACATATACATCTGTTGAAGGTACTAAATCAATTGTATTCTCAACAGGACTTAAAGTGCGATTTACTGGCACAGTTACGCCGTCAACACAAGCAAATATTGATTACATTGTTGCGGACGTAGGCACCAGTATTAGACTAATTCCATATACTGACTTGCTTACACCAGAGTCTAGTGTATACACATTAAGTAAAGATTACTTAACTATTAAACGTGGTGCTATAGATGGTAATCAATGGAGTAATAATAACCGTTGGTTCCATGAAGATATTATTACAGCAACAGCAACATATAATGAAACTACTGCTGTATATGATTCCGCAGTGCGAGCAAAACGTCCTATTATAGAATTTGATAATGATATTAAATTATATGATTATGGTACAAAACAATTAACAACAATTGATTTAATAGATAATATTTTTACTGATGTTTTTTCAGAACTTGAAGGTAAACCAGCTATAGAATTTGATAGTTATATTGATGGTACAGCATTGGCTGCGGGACAAAAAGTTGTCTTTACTACCGATACTGATCCATTAGTTAATGGTTTTATATATGATGTACAAATAATTTCAATTGGTGGCAAAAATGTAATACATTTAGAAAAAAATACTACAGTAACTGATCCAGCAACAAATAATACTATTATTATTAAATCAGGCGTAGCCAATAAAGGAACACAATGGTATTATAAAAATGATAAATGGAACAAAGGGCAAATAAAAATTGGATTAAACCAAGCACCAATATTTGATATATTTGACAAAAATGGTGATAATTTCTCAACATACGCAAGTAGTACATTTGCCGGCTCAAATATTTTTAGTTATGCTGTTAATAGTGCTGGTACTGCTGACACAGAGTTGGGTTTTGCATTAACATATAAAAACTTTAATAATATTGGTGATATTATTTTTAATGATAATATTATTAGAGATAGTTTCACATATACTTCTGATACTGCAACATCAGTCAGATTAGCTACAGGATTCTTGCATAAAAATACTGATTTAGCAACATATTCAACACTTTCTAACTGGGAAAAAGCACCATTTGAAAGCAGACAGTTAATACAACAAACCATTGTAGTTGGTTCAGAATTAAAACAGTTTAAAGTAACTACTACACCTAAAACAGAAACTACTGCAAAAAATTTAATTATTACGGTAAACGGTAAATTAAAAGAAAAAGGTATAGGCACAACCACAACAAAAGATTATTATGTTACAACAGATAGTGGATTTCAATATATAAATTTTACAAGTAATTTAACAATTGGTGATATATTAGTTATTAAAGTACATAGTGATACTGACATACAAAATTTAACTGGTGGAGAGTTTTATACTATACCAATTAATTTAAGTAATAATCCATTAAATGATCTTTCTACAACTACTAATTTTACATTAGGGCAAGTAAGAGATCATATTGCTAGTTGTATTGAAAATAGTATAGATTTTGTAGGTGCTACGTTAGGTAATAATAATCTTCGTGATATTACTTCTATAGCACCAATTGGCACAAAAATTGTACAAAATACTAGCAGTTTATTAAAAGCTGGTTATATGTTATCTAATAAAAATTATAATTTTTTTCAAGCACTAGATTATGCTGGAAATGAATATAATAGATTTAAAAATCAATTCTTAGATCAAGCAAAGAATATGGTGTATATTAGTGATACTTCATTATTTGTTGATTCTATTTTACAGACACTATTTTCCGGTAAAAATAGTACAATGCCATATTATGATAGTGATATGGTTCCATTTTCAACTGATATTACTACTTTAACATACACTGTTTTTGATATTGATAATAAACAATTTGAACTTAACAAAATATATAGTGACATAGCACCTAGTCAAACAGCAGTACTAATTTATAAAAACGATGTAATGTTGTTAAAAGACCAGGACTACACTTTTTCTACTACTATACCGTTTGTTATTTTAACAAGTAATATTACTCTTGTTAAGGATGACGTTATTAAAATTGTGGAGTATATTAATACTGGTGGCAATTTTATTCCACCAACACCAACTAAATTAGGATTGTACCCTAAATATGTTCCAATTAAATATTCTGATGACACTTATACAACAACTATTAATGTCATACAAGGGCATGATGGTTCTCTTACACCAGCATATGAAGATTATAGGGACGATTTATTATTAGAATTAGAAAAAAGAATTTATAATAATATAAAAGCAGTATACAATCCTAATTTAATTAAATTAACAGATACATTTCCTGCTCGTTATAGAACAGCAACATATACAAGAGAACAAATTAATAATATTTTAGCAATACAATTTTCAAAATGGGCAAATAATTTTGATGTAGATTATGCTAAAAATAATGTTTATAGCTCTAATAGTTTTACTTGGAATTATAGTAAAGTAAAAGATAGATTTGGTGGTACCGAGTCTCTTCCTGGATATTGGCGTGGCGTATACAAGTATTTTTATGATACTGATAGACCACATACTCATCCGTGGGAAATGCTTGGGTTTACCATTAAACCATTATGGTGGGAAACAACATACGGACCTGCTCCATACACTAAAGACAACTTAGTGCTATGGACAGATTTAGAAACAGGTAAGATTGTAAGTGGTGATAGAGCAGGCACATACCCTGAATACATAAGAACAGGAATGGTTGCTAATTATATTCCAACAGATTCTGTTGGTAATTTAAAACAGCCAACAGATACAGGTATATTGGGTGCAATTGATACAGATATAGCTGCTAATTTTATAATAGGCGACGAAGGTCCTGCAGAAACTGCTTGGCGCAGATCAAGTTATTATCCGTTTGCTGTGCAATTATTATTAGCATTAACAAAGCCAGCGAAGTATTTTGAATTAATGTTTGATATTAGCAAAATATCAACCAATACTTTAGGGCATTATGTAGATAAGACATCTAATTTATATATTAAACCAAATAATGTTAAAACAAATTCGTATGTAAACACCGATAGTACAATTGATTATACTTTTGGTTATAATAATTGGATTGTAGATCATTCAAAATATTTAGGTATTAGTAATACAACTTTTTATAAACAATTAAACGCTCTTAATCTTAATTTAGCATATAAAATGTCAGGGTTTACTGATAAAAATAAATTAAAGATTATATTAGAACAAATATCGCCATCAAAATCAACAACAGATATTTTTATACCACAAGAAGATTATAATTTTCATCTCTTAGAAAGTAGTCCTATTCAAAGTATTAATTATAGTGGAGTAATTATTGAAAGAACAACTAGTGGTTATAAGTTGAATGGTTATAATTATGAACAACCACATTTTAAAATTCTTCCTAGTATTATTACTAGTACTAATAAATTAACTATTACTATAGGTGGACTTGAGTCGTCATTTACTGAATATATTACTGGACAATCATATAGAGCAGGTAATGTAATAAAAATCGGTAATGATTTTTATATGGTAACAACTGATTTTACTGCTACTGATCAAGAAACAGATGGCGGCAAATATTATAAATTAGATTCATTACCTAAAACAGGCGGAGTATCTGTAACTAGATATGAAGATTATGAAAAGGCACATGTAGTAATACCATACGGTAAAGAATATACGTCTGTTCAAGAAACATATGATTTCTTAATAAGTTATGGACGATATTTAGAAAGTATTGGATTTGTATTTGATAATGTTACTAGTGGATTTGAGATGGCAGAAGATTGGAATAATACAGCATCAGAGTATCTTTTTTGGACTATGAGTAATTTTAATGCTGGATCAATGATTACATTAAGTGCTGGTAGTAATAATATAAAGTTAAATTTATCAACTTCACAAGTTGACTCATTATCAAATAATATGATTCCATCATCGGTTATAAATCAAAACAAAGAACGCATTGCAGTGCGTGACTTATTTTATAGCCGTGTAGATAATATTTTTGAATTAAGTGCTAGTCCAGAAGTTGATGGTATATATGCCGCACAATTAAATCCAATACAAACAGAACATTTGTTGATAATTGAAAATGAAACTGTTTTTAAAGATATTATTTGGTCACAATTTACTGGCAGTAGACAAAATAGAATTAAATTAGTTGGTTATAAAACCGAATTATGGGATGGAACTCAACAATTACCAGGTTATGTATTATTAGATGACTCAGTTGATGAATGGGATCAAAATTTAAGTTATAGAATTGGTGACGTTATAAAATTTAAAAGTAAATTTTATGCAAGTAATACAGGGCATACACCCAATGAACTACTTGAATTAGGAAAATTTGATTTTAGTAAATGGAAACAGTTAGATAAAATTAATACTGGATTATTAAGTAATTTAGATTCTAAAGCAGATGACTTTAGAGGATTTTATGAAATTGAAGAAGATGGTAGAATTATGGGTGTACAATCACTTGCTTCTAATTTAATAGGATTCCAAAAGAGAAAATATTTAGAAAATTTGCAGATTGAAGAAACTTCTCAGAAAAAATTCTATCAAGGATTTATTAAAGAAAAAGGCACAACGTCAATTATAGATAAATTGCTTAGAGCAAAATTACCAGCAATAGATAGTACACTTAATTTATATGAGGAGTGGGCGTTTCGAGTTGGTGAGTATGGCTCTGTAGCAAGTACTCAAGTAATTGAATTTAAATTAAATGAAAATGAATATACAAATAACCCTGAAGTAATTGAAATAATTAATTCTGCAGAACAATATAAAGACACACATATTACTCATAAGCCTGCCGACTTATATCAAAAGCCATTAGAGCCAAAACTATTTGATAAAAATGTATTTAAAAAATTAACGGAAGATATTAGCACAAGAGATTATTTACCTGATGCTGGTTATGTAAATTTAACTGATGTTAAACATAAAATATTAAATTTGGATCAATGGGTACCTAATAATGTTATTAGCATAGACGATGCAATTAATGTTGATACGCAATTAATTGGTAGAAAAGGATATACAACTACAACAGGCACTATTACTACACTTACTAATGGTATGGTAGTAAAGTTTACTAGTACAGATATTATTCCTAATATATATTCTATTGGAGAATATATTGTAACTGATGTAGATGATGCTATACAATTAGCGTCAAAAAGCAAATATTTAAATGCATTTAACATAGGTGATAAAGTTTGGGTAGCAAACTCTAATACATATCCACCAACATTTGCGGAAAACTCAAATGATTGGAATGTATATAGAATAAGTAGCACACGCAACACACCAATTAGTATTGCGAGTTCAACAGCAAATGAAATTACTGTAGGATTTAAAAATTCAGTAAGTAATATACTAGTTAATGATTATGTTATTTTACGTAGATTTATTAATGCAGCTGATTCTAGTAGAGATTATAGCGGAATATTTAAAGTAAAAACTAATTTATCTAATACTGGAGTTGATTCTTTAATATTATATGCTAACACTCTACAGTCGTATAATACAATTTTTTCAGAATTAACTTCAGCAAATGAATCCACATATGGTGAATTTTTATCTTTAGTTAGTGCTAGATATGCTACTACTGCTAATTTACTTAATAGAACAGAACCAATATTTGGCTGGGAAGATGGAGATTATGCTTGGATTGATAATCATAATAGCACTAATAAATGGGAAGTGTTAGAAAAGAAAAATCCATATACATTAGGAAAAGAATTATATCCTAATGCAAAAGCAACTAATACAGGATTTGGACAAGGTGTCGCAGGCAATGCAGATCTGTCGACAATATTAGTTGGCTCTACTTACGACACATCATCTTCAGGCAACATTGAACAATGGACACGTGATGTCGAGACAGTATTTGATGTTACAAGTATATTTGTAAGTGATAACACATCACAATCAGTAGGTACAATAAGCACTTCAGGATATTTACTAACAGTAGAAAGTGATGGATTACCACATCCAGCAACATTTGGAACATTTCCAAATGACAAAAATACTAATAGAGTACTACCAAGAAGTTATAAGCACACATTTAACTTACGTGTAGGAACAAATACTACAGCGTCACCACAAATAACTGTACCATTAGGTGGTATTGGTATGACGGCCAACGGCGTAATAATTGCTAACCCATCAGCAACAGCAACATTACTAAATGACAATGGCCCTGCAAAAGGTGTAGCGCCAACAGGATTTGAATGGAATGCTGTGGCAAATTCAACAGCAGTAGGTATGGATGACGCACATGGATATCCACAAGAAGATAATGAGTATCATTATCATAGTGGTAAGTTTTTAAGTCAATGGGGCTATCACGTATACCAAGCAAACTCTTATTATCAAGACACTAATTATAGTGGTGATCATTGGAGACACACTGATGGGCACTCCAAAATTCTTGGCTATGCATATGATGGTTATCCAATCTATGGCCCATATAGTTACTCATCTGCTTTAGATTCAACAACCACACTAGTACGTATGACATCATCATACACTACTTGGCCCAGCATAGTATCTGGACGTGGTTATACATATACACAATATCCTGCAGGAACATTTATACAGGATTATCGTGTTGTTGCTGGTGCAGGAACATTAGATAAGCATAATGGTCGTTATTGTGTAACGCCAGATTATCCCAATGGAACTTATGCTTACTTCTTAACATTAAAGACTGACGGCACGCCTGTGTATCCTTACATTATTGGTCCAACTTATAAAGAATTACCAGTATTAGAAACAGACACAGTGCCAGCAGATCCTAGTGGTAGTAATGCACTAACAGTTGCATTAACACCTGGAGACTTTACATATAGCAATACTGTTGTAGATGGTAGTAAATTATATAATAGTAGTTGGGCAGGTTGGCAGTTTGACATGGCAGTTGATGATGACTATGTAGTAACAAGTGCGCCAAATAGTAATAGTGGACAAGGCTATACTATTGTGCTTAAAAAGAAAACAGACAAAACATATGAACCATTTGACATTATGCGTTCACCAAGTCCTACAACAAATGGATTATTTGGTTATGATGTTGCTGTAAGTAAAAACGGAACATACGTATTAGTAGGCGCACCAGGCGAACTTAAAGCATATATGTATAAACTGCAAACTGGCATTACTGCTAATAATGAATATTTTAATGGTACAGGATCAACTACTGTGTTTACTTTCTCTACAACAGCATATAGTGATACAGATGAAATTACTGTACTTGTAGATAACCAAATTAAAATTGAAGGTTTAGATTATACATTATCTGCAACACAAGTTACATTTACTGTTGCTCCTCCACTTGGTACTAATAATATTATATTGCGTAAGGGAAGTTATTATAATGCTATTAAAACATTTACTGGAGCAGTAGGTACAGACTTTGGACGTAGTGTTGCTTTAAGTAATGATGGCACTATTGCTTTTATTGGCAAGCCAAATAAAGCAGATGGTGCTAGTGTAAATGCTGGTGCTTTAGAAATTTGGGGTAAAACTCCTACAGACACATATTACAAAATACAAGATATTAAAAGTAATGTAACAGATGCTAATGAGAACTTTG
>Ga0310122_10001300_pt1 | contig 15983 bp, 22 predicted proteins | sample CB6_Bottom_1051__FD_203503 | JGI IMG/M metagenome (GOLD analysis project Ga0310122, IMG submission 203503) | Marine microbial communities from Western Arctic Ocean, Canada - CB6_Bottom_1051 | ecosystem: Environmental > Aquatic > Marine > Oceanic | place: Canada: Western Arctic Ocean | collected...
CTTTTGGACTAACTGTAATCATTAGTTGTAATTTCTCAGGTAGTTTAAAACCTTTTGGTCTTCCTCTTTTATTTTGTTTCTTCTTTGTCATTGTCCTTCTTCTTTCCATTCGTCAGGTTCTGGATAGGGATACCCAGCAAACTCATCACTTATTATAGTTACACATTTCCTTTCTTTTGTTTTTTCCTTCTTCGGTTTTTTCGTTTTCTCTTTTTCCTGCTGATTCTCTTCTTCCTTTCTAAGATGTTTCTCTACTGTTGAGATCATATCCATTATCCAGTTGAATGGTATTCCAAGTTGTATTGGATCCATTCCTTCTTCTTCTAAGTATCTAGTTACCATTCGGTGTGTACTTAACCATTGTGTTTTCCATTTTAACATTATGTAATTTGTCGGCCATTGTTAACATAGAATCTAAAGTCGCGTAGTTCTAGTTCACCATTTGTTTTATCTGTTAGATATTTCAATGGGTCCATACCCACTAAGTCTCCCATAGAATGGTATATTGATTTTTGTATTTGGATTAAATGTTTCTTAAAGTTCTGTAACTTCATACTCTTGTGCATTATTCTGTTACTGAAGTCACACCTCCATTCATTATCAAAGTCATCGGCGTCAATGCAATCAAAGACATCTTGGAAAAGAAAGAATGTTTCTGTTAGGCTTTCAGTTATTTCTTTTAATGTATTATCTTCTAGCATCCATTGATCATTTGTTTCCATTAAATTCTGAGCAGATTTATTGAGCATTGCAATCAATCTCTTTTGTTCAGAGACTGGTAAGGTATTGTTCTCTAAATCTATTGCAAATCCTTTGAGTAAGTTAGACTTCTCTTGTCTGTAACTGTTATATTTTCCTCTCGGATTCCCAGTACTTGCATTCTGATTCATAGTTCTCCATTCCTTTTGTTGATTCTTCGTGGCGATATTCTTTTTCTTCTTCTCTACCTAGTTTGCTTGTCTCCATTCTCTTTTGAAAACAATCTCTGCATTCATAGTTTTCTTGAGCAGTAACGCCAGCAAACATGGTACATATTTCACCGGCTATGTTTGCATTGCTACCGCACGTCTGGCATTTCAGTTGTCTCGTCATCAGTTTCTCCTTCTGATTCTTGTGTTTCATTTATGAAATCTTGAACTGTTTTTATTTCACCAGTCTCTTGACTAATAAGTAGTCTTGTTGCTATTGCTGTCATTAATTGATAAGTAATTGTTACATGGTCATTCATTAGTTTTCCAATTAATATATCTATTGGTCTGTCACCATTATTTACTACGTTGTTTTCATTTGACAAGCGCCATCTCCTTTGATCTACTGATCATATCTAAGGCTTTCTTTGCCCGTTGACCAGCATAGATAAGCCATTCCTTTTTCTTTTTAAGTACTCTGCTCCACCCTCGTAGATATCCTATGCTGTTCTTGTTGTTTTTAATTGAAGTAAGTCCTAACTCTGCCATGCCTACCGCTGCTCCTATCTCAGCAATAAGTTCTTCAATAGAATATAATTCTTTGTCTCTTCCATGTCCTTTCTTTATTCTCTTTAGTCTTGTGAAATGTCCCGTGCTATGTACTGCTTCATGTAGTGCAGTCTGTGCATATCCTTTACCGTCTTTGAAATACTCAATCTTTGGTAGACATATGTGATCTTCTTTGAGATTATAGTATGCTTCTTGTCCTTCCCACATGAAAGTAATTTGATGTTCATGTAGGTATGGGTCTATGTAATCATGTACAAGTTGTACTTCATTTGTTTCTTTATTGGTGTCATATGTTTTCTCTGTTGGTATAGTGAAATGTCCTGGATAAAACTCTTTCCAATCTATCTGATCTGCATTGAATACGTTCCATACTATTGGAATGAAACTCTTTTCGATCTTCCCTGTCTCTGGGTTCTCATTCTCTATTGGTTTCCATGCTACTATCTTGGTTGACTTTGCATCTTTGAATACTGAAGGTCGTCGATCTTTTTCTGTGTCTTCAGGGCACATAAGTCTGCACCTCTTATATGTAACCCAGTTTCTGCTTTCATATTTCTTATTATGTCTTTTAATATTTAGAATAAGAGAGTTGATTCCTTTGTATTTACTACCTTCCCAGTTCATTGGTAGTAATATACTTGGAGTCCAAGGGTTATCCCATTTCATAATGTCGCCACTATCTATGGCATCAGTTACTAATTTAGTTATCTCTTCATAGATAGTCATTCATTCTCCTTTCTGTATCCAAGTTTAATCATTATATCATAGTAATCTTTCATGCTAAGAAATGGTTTATCCTCCTTGTCCATTTTCTCTTTGCATTTATCTATCCATTCTCTTAGTGGTTTCTCTAGTCTTATTTGTTTTTCAGTCCGTACTTTTCTAAACTTTGTTTTCCTTGTGTATTCTTTTCTTATATCTTTTAATGGACCGTTGTTTATATTATCTTCGTCTCTCATTTACCCTTCATTTCCATGCATGATTAGTTCCATTTCTTCTTGTGTCTTGTCTTGGAAATGTTTGGCTACTTCTATTACTACCCCTGCTGCGATAGCCAATGGAATGATTGAGCCTATTGTTGTTTTTGTTGGGACGCTATCCCATTTGAAATACCACCACTGTTGGTCTAGATCTTTATACTCTATTGAGAATCCTGTTATATTATGTGTGTATTCCATGTGACCTGGACCTGTCTCATCGTACCAGCATTCACCGTCTTCTCTTACGTCAATATGAATCATTATATTGTGATCAATCAATTGGTGTAGTTCAACTTCTAAGTCATACTCTACACATAGATCACTTGAGTTTATGTTATCTATTACCATTGTTTTCTTTCACTTCTAAGTTTTCAATCTTGGTTATGTCACGCAGTAGATTATCTTTTACTTCTGTAACTGTTTGTGATGTTACTATGTGTTGTTCTTCTACATTCATTTCGTCAAGCAGATTATCAGTACCCTCTTGGCGATCTTCCAGTATGGTAACTCTTTCTGATATTCCTTGAAGGTGATTGCCTAACATATCTAAGACTTGATGTATTCTAGCAATGTCTACTGTTATTCCAGTAACAGCAGTGTCTAAGTATCTAATTGTATTTGACATGAGCAGATTCTCCTTCTGTTTATGTTGTCATTGCTAATAAAATTATCATTGTTATTACTGCTAATGCAGTAACCCATTCGTACCAGTTGCTATCGTCTTCATCCATTGGCCTCCTTTCTATTCGTCATAGTAGTATTGCTGTGGATACAGATCATCTGGTTCAATGGGTTCGTCACAGTCTGCTTGAGTGTAGCCAGTCCATGTGTTTGGTACATATCTATTCATCTTTGTGTCTTCACATTTTTCACAGTAATAGAACTTGAATATGCCTTGGCAATCTAACTTGGCATACCCTCCGTTTGCTTTGTTGTGACGTTGACATTCTTCTGGTAGTTTATCTAATATCATGAATCAGTTCCTCTCAGTAGTATCATTAGTGCTGGATCAATCTCTCTTGGTGGGATACCTAAGTCTACTGATTCATTCCTCTCTTCAATGGTGATCCCTTTGACTGGTACTTCTGGTATGTCTGCTGGTACTCGTCTATTATCTAATCCCAACTGGGTTGATCTTGGTGGGGGAGTGTATCATATATCCCTTCTCAATCCACCATATCCTTTGGTTCCTTTCAGTTCATTCTGACTACGAATCTGTTTCTTCATACTTTCTTTCCCATTCGTCCTTGAATAACCAATCCTCTATGTCTACACCGTCAATGATCTGTCCATGTCTGTGTTGATGTGCAATCTCAATGAACTCTTCGACAGTCACTTTCCATACATCTTCTTGTGATCCATCAGATCTCTTGATAATTTCGTCGCTGTTTGCATCTATAAGTGCAATTTCTAGGGAAGCAGTAGAAGTATAATCAGATGTATCTCCTCCCGGTATGACTGATAATATAATATCAGTACTGCTGTTTCTTAAATGAAATTGTGGTTTATGTTGACTAAACTCAATGAACATTCCCTATCCTTTCTTTTCATTTGATCTATTCCTTCACGCTATACGGCACACTGGGCCAGTGAGTGGTGAGTCAAGGGCACTTCGCCAAGCCGACGCAGGAGGGTGACTGGGCACCGACTGAAAAAAGGAGACAACACAGCGGATATTCGAGGCAAACGCACCACCTTTTTTCTGTTGGTCAGGCACTGTCCCTTTACCACCACCACTTGGTCAGTACAATGCCGACGTGTGTATGTGGTGCTTGAGCAGATATCTATATTGTTTATGCGGTCCTTCGGGCGACGTCGAACATAAAAAAAACTCCAGACCCCGCTAGGAGCCTGGAGTTTTTGCGTTCACACGAGGTACGTTTCGACTCTCACCATTGTCGGTGTTCTCTTAACCAGGGCTTGAGTGTACCGCATGGAGTGCGCTACTGTAAGCAATGCCTAGAACGGTACCTCGTCAGTGGCGACGATTGTATCGCTGAGGGTTATCTCTTCCGCCATGGCATTCAGACTCATTCCCTCCTTCACGAGTGACGTGAAGTAGTCGAGACGGTTACTATTGACCTGGCCTGACTCGACTTTGAATCCACCTTGGATCACTGAGACTACCGCTCGAAAACGACCGAGTTGATCGGCGAGGAACTGGCAGAACTGCGAGTCGTCATTCCACCACACGGCTTGCTGGTGTGGTTGAGCGGACGAGGACGTGTCGTTGTAGGCGTGACCGGCTGTCAGCGATACAATGTTACACGTCGCATTGTGGATGTCGAAACTGCCTGGACAGGTCGGTTGGTTGGCATACTTCTTGAGTTCCAAGTACTGTACGCCCTCACGACCTTTGGCATCGCCGAGCATATCCCGATTCATGCCGAAGCCGATGACCAAAGCGCTGAGTCCGGAGTCCATAGCGGTGCGAGCGTCATTTCTCGCTGAATCTGAGAGGAAGTCGTTGTAACCGATTACGATGACGTGAGTGCGAACGAGTGCTGGCACTGTGACTGCGGGTGTGCCAGTCTGTCCGGCCAATGTCCGCTTCATGTCATCATTGTCAGAGATGAGTTTGCGGATCTCTTCAGGACTGAGGGAGACGTGTTCCTCAAACGCTGCGTCTCCGGGTTGTACTTCAATATTCATTATACGTCAATCTAGCCAATGAGTTGGCTCTATACAAATGAGTTCAGTGTCCCAAGGAACCGAGCGGCTGACACTCCACCGTGGAGTTCCTGCCGTCTATCACACTGAAATTAAATCCTAATCTCACTGCTACCCCCTCGACCTCCAGCGTCTCACGATACAGAGAGAAGGAGACCGGTCACAATCTAGTCGGCAGACCGGCCGTGAGGTCGCTAATCCTGGCGTAAGCGGATTAGGAGATTTGAGGGGTCGAAGACGTACGGGGGTATAATGGTAACCCTGAGAAAAGTGGGAGCGGGAAGGAGAGGGTGAATCGCCCGCTCGAAGGATTGATCGAGGAGCGGAGTACACTAGGAAAAAAAGAGTCGCCAATCGAGCCTGACGAGCGATGACCGCGACCCTTTTTGTTCCGCAGTGGCCGACAGCCCCGGAAGATCAAGACGAGTTAGGACGAGAGGGACGGGTGGACCAGCCTCCCTTTTGTTGTGAAACAGGTCGCTTGCGACACAGTGCTGGTGTGGTTGGTTGTTTTGGCCGCCTTTCCTGGGCGGTTGGGGCGACTTGTCCCTTTCGCCCCGTGTCGGGCGCGTTGGAATGGGTGAGTGCGTCTTAGGTTCTTTAGCGTATTTGTTTTGTTTTGTATAACGGAACGGCAGACAGAAAGACGTTGAAGAACGTACAGGGGATATGTGGTGAGAGAGTCTCGTTAGTCACGCCCATACAAATATCAGGCAAGTCCCCCCATTAGAGTTGGAGTTTGTGTTTGTGCTGTCGATCATTTCATTTGTCTAAGGATTCCTGCGTTTGCGTTTGCGTTGGTGTTGCCGGAGGCGAGCGAGCGAGGGGGTGGGGCCCCCCGAGCCGAGCGAGCCAGAGGGTATATATATCCCACATCCACAATGAAAAATAATAAACCGGCCCCTAGCAACCCATGAGACTAGGGACCGATTAGATAGGGGTCACTCTAAATCGAGATTTATCATATGGGGACTATGTTTCCCCAAATCAACCAGTTCGATCTCATGGTAATAATGGGTCCAAGCATCTTCTATCTCAAGATCTCTTTCCATTAATTTTTCAATTATCATATTGGTAGAATAGACAGCAACTGGTACTCCTCCACAAGTACAAGAGGTTCCTATGAGGCAATCGTCAAATCCTACGAGTATTACGGCTTCTGGGTTTTTTTGAATCAGTGTTTCTATTACTGAGTTCATGTTTCCCCCTATGGGCTTTTTTCTCTTGCGGCTTACTATTTATATACTTCATTGGTGATTTCGAGTCAAGATTGAATATCTCCACAACAACTTCAATAGGTATGGAAGTAACCCCTCCAAAGTCATGATCTTCTGTAAAGGAATCTGCTATAGTAATTTTTTCTTTTGTCTTTTCTATTATCCATCCAACAGTTACACATGGTATTGGTTCCATCTCTTTTTTAATCTCTGAGATAGTTCCGACCCAGTCTGATCTAGATATTATATCTTTCCAGACTATGACTACTATTTTCTTAGGTAATGGGTCGTTCCTTTTTGATTTCAATATACATTATCGCCTTAGATTGGTTAGATTCTTAATTCCTCTCAAAACCCCCCCTCCCCCCATTTTCCTTAGAGGAAAACAGGTTTACTAGGAGGGGGGAGAAAGAAGGAGACCACGTTATCGCCCTGAGTTGGCTGAGTTCCGTCATCCTACTACCGAAGACCCCAAACTTGGTAGTCCTCTTTGTGAGGCTCACTACCTGTTATAGATAGCCAATCAGAGCAAGTCAATACTAAAACGGAATATCTTCTTTATCTATTCCCTGTGGTGTTGGAACGAATGGAGTATTGTTTGTGTCTTTCTTCTCTGGACAAGTTTCATAGTGACAGATTCCATCTTTATCACAGGGTACATTTTTACCCTTTTTAGACTTGACCCAGAAGATCTCTCCCTCACAATAGCGACACTTGCTAGGTTTGGGGTCAGGCGGTAACTGCCACACCCACTTACCTTGTTCGTTCTTATAGCGATTGGCTGGAGCCTCGCTGCTACCGTTTGAGTTGGAGAGTGAATGCTGCTCTTTAAGAAGATCTCGGATCTCCGTAAGCAGCCCTACGATTTGGGTATCTACATCATCAGTCATGATGAATCCCCCTTTCTTCCCGCATTTTACTCATAGGTGAAAGGACTGTCAATGCCTTCCCCAGGAAAAATTCCTTCAGTTGAAAAAAAAAGACAGGAGAGGGTGGGTGCTTATCTCATAAGGGAGAAGCGTAGATCTGATATGGATGCAGCAATCCAGCGTGGTTTGAACTTCTCAGATGCTGCTGAACAGGCTGGCATCCCTTATGAGGTAGCAATATCGGCAGTATACAAAGACGAAGAGTTTCGCAGTTGGTATGATATAAGTAAGGATAGGCCAAGGGTGGACAGGAAACCCGAAAAGAAGTATGAGCCCAGAACCTCATTACAAATCAAGTCTGACTTTATTAACAAACTATGTGACGTTGGGTTGTTTGATAAGATAGCGGTAATGGCTGAACAGGCAGACCCGGAGACAGACGAGGGCAAACAAGTCCTTGGCTTTTTCATGCGCTATGTAGTAAAAGATATATTACCCAAGGAGACTGCTGCAAGGATAGAACATTCAGAAAGAACTTCTTACGATCATTTTACAGATGCAGAACTATTAGAAGCATTACATCAAAGAAGGCAGGAGCGTATAGTATATGGAGAAGAGATTGAGAATGCAGACCAGAAGAGATTATCTCACACAGAGGAATACATAGAAGAGATTAGGAAACTAGAAAAAGAAGATGGAACTGACTAGGGATCAGATACTTGAAGAACTGAAACTAGAAGAAGAACTTACTCGTCGTAAAGAGTATGACGTACTAGGTCGTCTAGCACCCAATAAGCGTCAATGGGACTTTATCAATGTTCATTCTCACGAAACTTTATTTGCTGGTTTAAATCAAGCGGGTAAGTCTACTGCTTTATGCATTAAGGCTGCATATCATTTAACTGGTTTATATCCTCCCGACTATGTAGGTGTAAGGTTTGAGAATCCTATTGATGCTGCTATAGGTGGAGAGACTGCCCAGTCTACCCGTGACTTGCTGTGTGAAAGACTACTTGGAGAACTCAATGACAGGGGTTCGGGTTATCTTCCAGCATCTACATTTGACCCCGAACAAGACATTAAGCGTTTATCAGGTGGTATTACTAACCAGATAGATTTCTTTAGAGTAAAGCATTACGATTTGAATGGTCATTTTAATGGTTATTCAAAGTGCTATGTCTTCAGTTATTCTACTGGTTGGCAACGTCTACAGGGTTATACCCTTCACTGGATAGGCATTGATGAAGAGCCTCCGTTTGCTGTCTATGATGAGTTTAGTGCAAGACTGAACGCAACTAACGGATATATGGATATATCCATGACCCCCCTCCAAGGTGAGACAGAACTCTATTTATTATTTGAAGAGAGTAAAAATACGGAGGCTCGCTTTCTTTTAAACTATGACATCCTGGATGCTCAACATATGTCTGAAGAAGACAGGTTGAGGCTCATGAGCAAGTATGAGAATCATCCTCTGGCAGAAGCGAGGCTACACGGACGACCAGTAAGGGGTGCTGGTCTTATCTACACAGTCCCAGATGAACTCTTATATGTAGAAGACTTTGAGATTCCTGGTCACTGGAAGAAGATTATTGGATTAGATTTCCCTCACAGTGTAGGCAATTTCGCAGCAACGAAACTCGCTTACGATGAAGACAATGATGTTATTTATCTAACTGGTGAGTATAAGGAAGACAACCAGGAATCTTATCATTATGCTCATAGGGTGTTGTGCATGGGAGGTGGGGTAATTCCCTGTGCGTGGCCTCATGATGCTGGCCGTGGTTTCACTGACGGATCGACGGTTGCGGGTAGGTATAAGGATCTTGGCTTGAATATGCTAAGGGAGTTTTCCCATCTTATAAATCCAGAGGGGAAGAAAACCTTTGCTATCATGCAGATAATTGAAGAGGTATGTGACCGAATGATGACTGGTCGTTTCAGAGTCTTCATGACTTGTCAGGAGTTTATGAAAGAGAAGAGACGTTATAAGCATGACCACGGAAAGGTTGCAAAACGTCAAGATGACCATATTATTGATGCTATGCATAAGGGTATTATGATGTTAAGGTTTTCAGCGTCCGAAGAATCGAAGACAAAGATCCCGAAGAAACTTCCTATCCTCGATTTCTTTAAGGACTTTTAGGGAGTCAGTAATGAAGAAGAAGAAGAAGAAGCCGGATCTCCCTGACATCAACAGAGCCAGGGCTTTCCGTATGGCTGGTGATCGTAGAGCCTACCATGAATCTATCAACTTCATACGGAAGAGGGATAGCAAGGCTCAGGCGTATGCTTTTGTTCATGCTGTCGAATCTAATATTAGACCAGAACTACAAAGAGATCTTGTTCCAATCCTGGCTGGTACTAGACAGGCAGAAGGTGGCAGGAGGGGTCGCCAATATGGAGTCTTGGATCCAAAGGCTCTAGAGAAGAAGTATACTGGTGCTGGTTCGAAAGATCCACGATTGAATACTATGTACAGGCAACAAGTAGGTTGGTCTGCCTCGACCCTACAGAAGAACTGGGATAGGTATGTATCAGGAAAAGATATAAAGGGTCTAGTTGACAGTGCAGGGAAACCTAGAGTTGTATATGGAAATCGAATAGATCCCTCAATCAAACCTTTGAATGTAAAAGATTTCCTTCCACTCTACCATCAGATATATGCTCCACCGGACGTGAAGAATGATCCCGGTAACAAGAATCCAGACTGGTTAGGAAATACTAGATCTACTACATCAAATATCCAAGACCTACAACGTGAGTACAACAATAAATATCTGGAATCGTTAAAGGGTAAGCCTAAAAGAACAGATGCTCAGATTAGAGCCAACCGTAATAAGTACAATGAAAGATGGTTTTAATGCCACATCAAACAGAAGAAAAAGAACTAATCAAAAGATTTGAATATCTTAAACGCCGGAGAAGTCCTCACGAAAGGGCGTGGCAAGATATTACAGATCTAATGATGCCTTATCGTGGTGATATAACTACAAAGAAATCCGAAGGTAAAAGAAGAGTCAAGGGTGTCTTTGATACTACAGCAATGAACGCTGCTGATTCATTCGTCAACTTTATCAAGGGTGCAATAATCCCTTCTGGTAATGATTGGATAAGGCTTAGAGCAAAGCCTCCCTTTGCTGATATATTAGAAATACGACAGATCTTAGATGGCGTTGCTGAAAGAATCTTGGGTGCCTTGTCAGATAGCAACTTCTATAAAGAGAGTGCTGGTTTCCTTAGAGATTTTGCTGTTCTAGGTAATGCAACTATTCATGTAAGAGAGTCTACTCCTCAATTGGGTAGTACGTCCGGAACCTTTGGTGGTTTAATCTTTGAAGCAATTCCTATTGGGCATATGTGGTGGCAGGTAGGGAATACTGGCAGACCCGATTTCCTTATCCGTCAGATCACAATGACAGCCATGGATGCATTTAGATTCTTTCATGGAGAAGCCGGACCAGATGTTGAACGTAAACTTGGTATGAACGATCCAATGGGGGAAGTTTCATTCCTTCATTTTTGTTTTGAAAACGAAGACTTCATTCCCAATGGTATTCTTTCTCCTGAGAATCGTAAGTTCGTTGGTGTTTATATTGCTGGGGCCGGGGATTCTTCTTCTGGTGGTGGTAGTAGTCCAACGATAATCCATAAGGCTGCTTATGATACTTGTCCTTATATCGTCGCTCGATGGATGGTTGTCGATGGGGAAGAGTATGGTAGGGGCCGTGGACACTTAGCCAGAGCAGACGCAATGGGCATCAACGAACTGCGTAGGCAGATACTCATTGCCGCTGGTAAAGATCTTAATCCTCCGCTTATGATAGAACACGATACAGTAGTCGAATTAGATATCACACCTAATGGTCTTATGATTACTCGTCCTCCAGTTAAGATGGGTCCACAATACTTAAAGAGTGATACTAACTATGCAGTGGCAGATATGATTGCTCGTCAAGATAGAGAGCAAATACAGAAGGCATTCCTTGGGGACATTCTTGAAGAACCAGATACCCAACCAAGATCAGCAGAGGAAAGCCGCCAACGTCAAAGCAGAGCCTTGGCAAGACTTAGTGCTTCGGCAGATACAGTTAACTACGAATTTCTAGATCCTCTTATTCAATCTATTATTGAGATAATGCATCGAGGAGGGGCACTTCCGGAATTGGATTACTTGCAGGAAATGGCTCCCGATGCTGACTTTGAAATTGTATATCAATCACCATTCTTCACTGCTCAAAGGCAGGGTGGTGTGAATAGAGTCCAAGCATTCATGGAGAGAAGGTTAGCCTTATTCCAGGCAACTCAAGATCCTGTTTGCCTAGATGATATAAACTTAAGTGAGGTTACAAACTACGATGCCAGGATGAGTGACATACCTGCCCAGATCATTCGTAGTCAAGAGGAAGTATCTGTTATAAGAAACGCTAGAGCAGAGCAGCAAATGATTCAAAACAGAATGGCTCAAATGGAACAGTTGGCGATAATGCAACAAGGAATGCAACAAGGAGAACCAGGGATACCTTCTGAAGAAATGGGGATAGCATAGAATGTTTAGTAAAGAAGAGAGAACCTTCTTGGTTGAAACTGAGGAGATATTTAGAAGTGAAAAAGGGCAAAGAGTCCTTGATTACTTACGAAGAGTTCTCCATGTAGAAGATACATTAGAGCCAGAAGAGCAACTCAATAGGGACTTAGAGGCAGCAGAAAAGATAGAGAGGGTTCCTATTGATCCTATCGGATTTGCAAAAAGGCAGGGTGCAAGAGCAGCCTACTTCAAAATCGAGGCTTTGATTCGTCAAGGCAAAAGAATGAGAGAAGAGGATTCTAATGAGTAATCTCGACGAAAACCTTCCTGTTGAAATGGAGGGTAGGGATTCTATTGTTAGTAAGTTCAACTCTGTAGAAGACTTAGCAACTTCTTATCAGAATCTAAGTAAGAAGATGGGGGAGTCTACAAGGGTTCCCAATCCCGAGGCTGGTGAAGAGGAGTGGTCTGGGTTCTATCAGAGTTTAGGTGCGCCTCCTTCGCATGAGGGATATGAGATCCCAGAAGGACTCAATGAAGATCTATCAGAAACCCTACAATCCTCAAGGAAAGCAGCATACAGCAAGGGTGTAACTAAAGAACAATGGAATCAAATGATGAAACCCGTCCTGGATTTAGAGAAGAATCGCTCTGAAATGGATAGCAAACTCCAGGAAGAAACTTCTGCGAAATGGAAACAGGAAGCCCAGAACAAATATGGTAATGAATATGAAAATAAAGCAGCACTTGCAGAACGTGCTTATACTAATATAATCAAAAATAACCCGGAACTTGATAAAGTATTCAAGGTTACGGGTATGGGTCATCATCCAGAAGTCATGGATTTTATGGTGAAAATGGGGATAAATATGTCGGACGAAGCGACACCTAGTAGCGTTGGTAGTGGTGGTTTAGGGACTGACTTCTCTAGCCTTGCTGCAAGAGCAAGGAAGATAGCCAAGTTGGGTGCTATTAATAATAAACGCCATCCAGACTATGAAGAACACCTTAACGAATTCATGACTATTCAACAGCAATTGATGGAAGAAGGTTATAAAGGAATGGACGATAAGCGTCTACAGCCAACTACGGAATGGATAAGGGGTAAGTAATGATTCATAAGAAAATTATCAGAGGTCTCAAGAAAATCAGAAATAAAGTCTTTGGTCGTACAATCCTTGGTAGACATAAGAGTCGTATCAGAACACCAGCCTTAAGTGCCATTGATAAATTATCAAAAACCGGATGGAATCGGCAAGGTAATTTGTCTTCTAGTTTCGCTATGCAAAGCGGATTATTGCGATCACAAGGTTTGGGATCCCGTGCCCAAGTAAGGGGAAACAGAGGTATGCTGTCTTCTGCGAAACAGGCGGGTGTATCCTTTAAACGTGAATCCGATAGATCGGGTGTTGGTATGGCTGGGCCTCATGGCCGACTAGCGGGAGGCTTCGGAGGTTTCGATAGAAATGCCATCGGAGGTTTCGGAGGTTTCGGAGGCTTCAGGGGCAGCATGGTGGGTGGACTCATGGGTTCCTTAATGCGAAAACGTGCTGGTGCTGGTACTAATCTTGCTGATAACGCAATGCCGGGTACTAGACCCCACGGACCAGTAATGGGAGGGCTATTTGGTAGTCAACAGTCAGGTGGTCCAGGTATAGGTGGTATGGTAATGCAAAGAGTTATGACTAGCGACAAATATAGAAATGCCAGCGGGGGATTTGGTGGTAGATTCGGATTTGGTGGTAGACACGGTAGTGGTTCGATGATTGATGGGAGCGGGAAACGAACTTACATCTCTGGTCCTGGATCTGGTCGTGGCCGACGAACTGGAAAGTTGGCTACTACTGAGGATTCTACCAGAAAAGAGAATCTTAGCCAGCGTCGTCGCAGAGGTCGTCTCGGGACCGGACCTAGCAAAAAAAGAAAATACAACTAGGAAAGGGCAAACAATGCCAAGGAAAAAGAAACACACTGGTCTTTACAAAGGACCGGGAGCAGAGGCACTACGAACAACTATAGGTGCGGCTGGTGAAATCACCCAGGTAACAGGTGCGGCTGGTTTAAACCTATTCGGAGCAGCCATTGGCGCAGTTCGAAATGTTGCTGCAACTCTTACTGGAGGAAATACCAGACCTTTATCTGATTTCATGACAGCAAAAATAACACAAAGAAATGCTGCGAAAACTAGAGAATCAGAAGAAAGAAATATTTCTATTGGTGAGACTAATGCTGCTAAAAGAATAGCAGAATCACCCAGATCCGCACATCTTGATAAACAATTAGAACATCCAGGACAGGGTAAAAAACCAAAGACTACTCCCGCCTCATCTGCTACACCAACTCAGCGACCAGATTATATTGGTGGCAAAAGGAATTACTATCCAGATCGGACTTATCCAAAACCAGGGTCTGATGCTGATAGGAAAGCATATGAGGCTGCCCCTGATATTGTAAAAACAATGGCAGGATCAGGAAAGGTTGCGTCATGGAAAGACCATCTATGGATGCGAGCAAATCGATCAGGAGCATTAACACCAGCCGGGATGTTTACTTCGGAAAGTTCTACTGCTGAAATGAAAGCATTCCAAGATTCATTAGTTAGAAAAAGATTTGGTACAATGCTTAAACAAACTCCCACCGAAGGGACTGGTCAATGGCAAGGTGTTCCATCCGGTGATAAAGGAACACCGTATAGTACTCAATCTGATCTTCCTAATGCTCCTCGTGCTGCCTATAAAGATTCACAACCAGAATTCCCAGCAAGAGGAGAAAGCAAAACTCCTTACCAACAAAAGGTTGACAAACTAATCCAAGACACTAGAGCGCAAGATCTTATAAACCAAATGAGGAGAGAGAATCTAATACAAGAACTACGGGTGGACAAGTTAGTACAAGACACGAAAGTACAAAGGGTAATAAAGAAAACCAAGATACAAAAAGTACTTAATACCACACCCAAGAAGAAAAAGAAAAAGAAATAACTTGACAAGTAGTTTTCTATGATCACTATTTGTTATATCCGATAACCGAAAGGCCGGATTGCCAGCGGGAAAGACTGCCGACAGAGGGCTTGCGTATAAGCCAAGAAGAGCCGGATGGCCGACAACTCTTCGATAATGTTAACATTGTCTTGAAAGGGTTTTGTCATGGCAATGACTGATCTTGGTAATCTGACTGGTGCAGGTGGGGATCTATTTGATCCAACCAATGCCTATGCAGTTTCCAACCTGTACAAGCAGGTATATACGGATCTGGTACGACTCCAGATTCAACAATTTGATTCTGAACTTTCTGATACTCTCCTACAAGAGACTATTGAAGGTGAAGTAAAGTCCTTCGATAAGTATCTCCGACACAACCAAGACCAACTCGTCACTAGGGGACGTTTTGGTGAGTGGGGTGGAGATGCAGCGGCAGATAAAAAGTACCAAACAACTGACAGCGAACGTAGGCTGATCGAACCTGAGTGGTTTGAATATGCCGAGTTGTTTGATCCCCGTGATGAAGTAGGTCTACTCAGAGCGATTGCACCCGATGGGCAATACCTTGCTAACATCGCTGCAATCTTCAATCAGCGTAGAGATCGAATCATTCTTGATGCACTCAAGGGTGAGGTTCTTGTTCAGACCCGTACTGGTAATGGCATCACTTCCAACACTACTACTGGTTACACGAATCAGTTTACGGTTACTGGTCCTGTGACTGGGAAATATTCATATGCTAATCCAGCGGAGACTGAAGGCAATGAAATTGGATGTGATGTTAATGTCACTGGTGCGGGCATTACTGTCAATACTGTTATGGATGTTGTTGTTGTACCGGGTACGGCTGATACCGCAACATTAACAATTAACGGTACAGCCCTTATTGGGACTGCTGATGCTGATCAAGCAGATCCAAGAACTACAACTGGTATCGTTGGTGGTCCTACGGGTGGTGTTCTTTTTCTTCCTACAGGTAGTTCCGCTCCAGATGTTACACCATTTAGTGTCAACAAGATGCTGTTAGCCAGGGCTAAGTTAGATGCAAACAATGCTTTGATGCCGGGTATGCCGTACCTTTGTGTACTTCACCCGAATTCGTTCTATCAATTGATGGAATCTGCAACTGATACTCGCTTTACTAGCATTGACTTCAACGAAGGCAAGCCGCTTGTTGGTGGTCAGGCATTTGTATACATGGGCTTTGAATTCCGTCTGTCTACGCAAGTAGATATGAGTTATGACATTGCTTACAACTCA
>Ga0310122_10001301_pt1 | contig 15979 bp, 13 predicted proteins | sample CB6_Bottom_1051__FD_203503 | JGI IMG/M metagenome (GOLD analysis project Ga0310122, IMG submission 203503) | Marine microbial communities from Western Arctic Ocean, Canada - CB6_Bottom_1051 | ecosystem: Environmental > Aquatic > Marine > Oceanic | place: Canada: Western Arctic Ocean | collected...
AAAGAAGGAGTACCTGGCCCAGAAGGCGGCCTAGACGAACATCCAAAACTGTCTCTTAGCAAAAGGCGTCCGTTGTCCAAGTTGGTTTGCCGACGTACACCTTGGCGTTCGTCCGCTCACTCTCCACAGCACCCGTCACACCTACGCTTCGCGTGCAGCGGCGGGTGGGAAGAGCATCCTCTGGGTGTCAAGACAGCTAGGTCATAGCAGCCCAGAACACACGCTTCGCACCTACATCCATCTGCTCCCACAAGAGGAAGTGGACCTCTCATTTGCTGAAATCAGCGTCCCCAAACGGCCCTATACGGCCCTGCCCCATTCGTCGAAGACCCAAAGCAAAAACACCCCCGACCTAAGTGGCCGAGGGCATTTGGAAAAGATGGAGCGCGAGACCGGGCTCGAACCGGCGACCCTCAGCTTGGGAAGCTGCTAAGGCCGTACACTGGCGAACGTCAGCGTATAGAAATCAAGGGGTTACGGTTCGCCCTTGTGCGCTGTTATTCGCCCGCGTTGCTGTAGTGGTTGCTGTAGTGGATTCGAGGCCGGTCGTTCGCGCACTGGCCGGGGTGGCGCGCGAGGGTCGGTCCGCGCGCCGGTGCGCGTCAGGCGCCGCGGCGCCCTCAGGACGGTCCGCTCCGGCCGGGCTCGCGTTTCGCGACACGCGCTCGATAGGCGGTCGGGCTCTCGCCCGTCCAGCGACAGAACGCCTTCGAGAAGTTCGTCGCGTCGCCGAAGCCGACGGCGTATGCAACGTCGATCACGCGGGACCCTTGGCGAAGGAGTGCGAGCGCGACGTCCCGTTGCTCCCGCGCGAAGGTCTTGGTGAAGCTGCTGCCCTCTTTGCGCAGGCGCCGCTGTGATACTCAACGTCCCAGTAATTGCGTGATGTAAAGCTTCGCCGAGACCCAGGCCCCCCGCGGGCGGGGGGCGGCGGCGAGAGCGGGGATGGTGCTGACCCTATCGGATTGGCAGCCAGGGGGACTCCGCCGGCTCTAGTCCGAAGAAAAGGCTTGCTTCGACTGGGATTTCCGAAGATAGTGACTCGATCGTCGCGTGTGACAGAAAGGGGCCGAGGGGGCAACTTGCAAGTTCACCGGCTGCCTTCCCTGTTCATCTGCTCTGCTCTCGCGGTGGTGTTGTTCGTACCCGCCGCCATTGCAAGCGAGCGCTACTGGTCGGATGACGGAAGCCGGAGCGCGCCCGCTGCGCGCGCCGACGCACAGCCCTCTTTGAGGATGATGCGACTCGACCTCGACGGGATCGGCACCTTTCTCGAAACGACGCCCAAGGAGAAATCGGCAGAGCCGGGACGCGTGCTGCAGCTGCCCCTGCCCGGCGGCGGCACGGCGACCTTCAGTATCCGGGAATCGTCCATCATGGAGGCCGAGCTCGCGGCGAAGTTTCCCGAGATCCGTACCTGGGCTGGACAGGGCATCGACGAGCCCACTGCGAGCGTGCGACTCGATATCACGCCCCACGGCTTCCACGCGATTGTCTTCTCCGCCGCAGGCACGATCTACATCGACCCGGAGTCCTCGTTCAGCCAGACAGCCGCCAAGGACGACCGCTACCGCGTTTATTTCAAGCGGGACGCGGTGAGAACGGGCGGCGCGCCCAAGCGCGAGTGCTTCGCCGCGGAGGAGAAGGAGCGGAACCCGGTCGCGGGGCGCCCGGTGCTCGTGTCGGGCCGCGCGGCTGCCGCGCCGTCGGGGTCGGAGTTACGCGACTACCGGGTCGCCGTCGCCACGACCGCTGAGTACACGGCGTTCCACGGCGGCACTGTTGCGCTGGGCCTAGCCGCAGTCGTCACCGCCATGAACCGTGTCGTCGGGATCTACGAACGCGAGGTGGCTGTCACGATGACGCTCGTCGCCGACAACAACCTGGTCATTTACACGAATATGGGCACCGACCCCTACAGCAACAACGACGGCTTCGCGATGCTGAGCCAGAACCAATCCACCCTCGACTCCGTGATCGGGTCGGCCGACTACGATATCGGCCATGTGTTCAGCACCGGCGGCGGAGGGGTCGCATCCCTGGAAGTGCCGTGCGTCGCCAACCAGAAGGGGCGCGGTGTCACCGGCCAGGGCTCTCCGATCGGAGACTCCTTCTACGTCGACTACGTCGCCCACGAGATGGGACACCAATTCGGCGGCGAGCATACCTTCAACGGCACCGCGGGGAGCTGCTCGGGAGGCAATCGCAACGCTTCGACCGCCTACGAGCCTGGCAGTGGAACCACCATCATGGCCTACGCGGGCATCTGCAGCCCGCAGAACATCGCGTCCAACAGCGACGATCACTTTCACACGGCCAGCTTCGACGAGATCACCGCCTACACCCAAACCGGGAACGGCAACGCCTGCCCGACGACGACCGCCACCGGAAACTCCGCGCCGGTCCCCGACGCGGGCGCCGGGGGATTCACGATCCCCATCTCCACCCCATTCACACTCACGGGTAGCGCCACCGACCCGGACCTCAACCCCCTGATCTACCGCTGGGAGCAGTTCGACACGGGCCCGGCGGGGGCACCCAACTCTCCTTCGGACAATGCGCCGCTGTTCCGCTCGTTCTCCGCCAGCTCGAACGCGAGCCGGACCTTCCCGCAGTGGAGCGACATCCTGAACAACACCCAGACGATCGGCGAATTGCTACCCGACTACACACGCAGTCTGACGTTCCGGTTTACTGCCCTCGACAACCTTGCCGGCGGTGGAGGCGTCGACCACGACAACCTCTCGTTCGACGTCACGGACACCGCGGGACCGTTCCTCGTCTCGCACCCCAACACCGCGATCTCGGTTACAGGACTCGACGTGGAGACCGCGACCTGGACCGTCGCCGGCACCACCGCGGCGCCGGTGAGCTGCGCGAACGTCGACATCCTGTTCTCGGACGATGGCGGCGTGTCTTTCGCGACGACCCTGCTCTCGTCGACCCCCAACGACGGGTCAGCAGACATCGTCATCCCCAACGTGACGACCTCACAGGCGCGCGTCCAAGTCGCGTGCAGCGACAATGTGTTCTTCGACGTGGGCGACACCAACTTCACCGTGACCGCGCTCTCCACACCGACTTTCACGATCGGGGTGACACCAGATCCGCAAGCGCTCTGCGTGGGAGAGACGGCGGACTACCAGGTCGACGTGGGCAGCGTGCTGGGCTTCTCGGATCTGGTGGACCTGTCGGTCAGCGGCGTGCCTGCCCCGGCCTCGGCAAGCTTCTCGACTGACCCGGTGACGCCGCCGGGGATAAGCACACTCACGCTCTCTAATACGGCCGGGCTCTCCGTCGGCTCGTACAGCCTTCAGGTCACCGGACAGAGCGGTGCCACCGTGGCGAACGTGAACGTAGGCCTCGACGTCTCGTCGGGTGGGCCATCCGTGCCCTCGATCCTGGCTCCGGCCATTGGTGCGACCGGAATCTCCGTGAGCCCGACACTCAGCTGGTCCGCCGTCGCGGGTGCGACCGCCTACAGCGTGGAGATCGCCACCGACGCCGCCTTCACCAGCATCGCCGACAGCGGCTCGGGAGGTACGACCAGCTTTACACCGGGCAGTCCGCTCGACATCGCCACCGGCTACTTCTGGCGTGTGGTTGCCTCGAGTTCATGCGGGGCGGCGTTCCAGGCCACGGGCAGCTTCGTGACCGATTCGTCGGTGTCGACTTGCTCTTCGCCCAGCCTGGCGATCCCCGACGGAACGGGCGTCCCTGTCTCGGACGCCATCGTCGTGGGCGTTGCGGGCACCATCATGGATGTTGACGTGCCGCTCGACGTCACCCACACCTATATCGGAGACCTGACCGCGGGCGTGGAGCACGGTGGCACCACTACCACGGTTACGCTTCTCGACCGCCCCGGGCTCCCGGCGATCGATCCCACCTTCGGGTGCGGGAACAACAACATCGACGTAGTGCTCGACGACGAGGGCGGCTCGGCAGCCGAAAATGCCTGCGCGGCGACGCCACCCGCCATGTCTGGGAACCTCACTCCCACCGGCTCGCTCGACGACTTCGACGGAATGGCATCGAACACGACCTGGACACTCGACATTGCGGACAATGAGAACGTGGATCAGGGGACGCTGAACAGCTGGTGCGTCGACATCCGCTATTCCATCGATCTCACTGACGGCGATCTCGACGGCGTGCCCGACATCATCGACAACTGCCCGGGCGACGCGAATGCCGACCAAGCCGACCAGGACGGCGATGGCCTGGGGGTCCCATGCGATTCCGACATCGACGGCGACCTGATGCCTAACGACTGGGAGACTGGCTTCGGGCTGAACCCGCTGGACCCGACCGACGCCGATGAGGACCTCGACGGAGACGGTCTCACCAACCTTCAGGAGTTCCAGGGCGGCACCGATCCGACCATCGGCGAGGTCTGCGGCGACGGAATCGTGACTGCCAGCGAGACCTGCGATGACTCGGGCACCACACCGGGGGACGGCTGCGACGGTGTCTGTCAGATCGAGTCCGGCTGGAGCTGCAGCGGCGTCCCGTCGCTGTGCAGCGAGGTTTGCGGCGACGGAATCGTGACTGCCAGCGAGACCTGCGACGACTCGGGCACCACACCGGGGGACGGCTGCGACGCGGCCTGTCAGATCGAATCCGGCTGGAGCTGCAGCGGCGTCCCGTCGCTGTGCAGCGAGGTTTGCGGCGATGGAATCGTGACTGCCAGCGAGACCTGCGACGACTCGGGCACCACGCCGGGGGACGGCTGCGACGGTGTCTGTCAGATCGAGTCCGGCTGGAGCTGCAGCGGCGTCCCGTCGCTGTGCAGCGAGGTCTGCGGCGACGGATTCATTTCTGCCAGCGAGACCTGCGACGACTCGGGCACCACACCGGGGGACGGCTGCGACGCGGCCTGTCAGATCGAGTCTGGCTGGAGCTGCAGCGGCGTCCCGTCGCTGTGCAGCGAGGTCTGCGGCGACGGATTCATTTCTGCCAGCGAGACCTGCGATGACTCGGGCACCACGCCGGGGGACGGCTGCGACGGTGTCTGTCAGATCGAGTCCGGCTACGTGTGCTCAGGCGCCCCGTCGGTATGCCAGGTGACCGCGGTACCAGCGCTCAGCCCGTGGTCGATTGGGCTCCTAGCGACAGCCTTGATGAGCAGCGCTTGTTGGGCGTACCGAAGACGGGACGTGACGCAATTCTGAGCCGAGCGGGTGAATCAAATGGCTGAACGATTCACCCACGACCTGGACGCTCGACTCGATCGCGCGAAGCCAAAGGTCGCCGCTCGCCTCTGAGTCTTGGTTGAGATCGCATCAGTGGGTCGCAGCTTGTTTGCCCTATCTGCTTCGGAGATGACTCGAACTTGGCCACGTTGCGACTCCGGCCTCGATTCAGAAGAGAAGCTTCAAGCCTAGGGTATTCGTCCATTCTGGAGCGACATCGTCATCGGCGAAGTTGGTTTGCCGACGTACACCAGCTGCTTCTTGCCCGCTTCGAGAAAGTCCTTGCTCCATCGGTAGTAGAGGTTGGCAGCAATGCCCTCTCTGCGACACAAGTCGGCGATGCTCTCTTCGCCCCGAAGCCCTTCGAGTACAATGCGGATCTTCTCTTCAGGTGAGAACTTTCGTCGGGTTCGCCGGCGGATCTCTCGGATTGCCGCTTCGCTGGATTGCTTCTTTGGGTTCGTCATCTCGACACGCTCCTTGGGGTCATGGACCCCGGATTGTGTCTCTTAGCCTAGAGGGCCATGGAGTCCGAATCCTGCTGACGGGTTACACTTATTTTGCCTATCCGCTATGGGTGACATTCAAGTCTTTACCTCGTCCAAAGACTCCATGTCGCCTGGGAACTCTCGCCGTTTGTTTGCCACTATTTGATGGCCGAATCCACTTCTTTCCAAAGCCCCAAATGCGGGGCAGGGGTGGAACATGAAACTGCTGAGACGCTCAAACACCTGTTCGTTGGGACTTGTCTCCGCGTTCCCAAATCCCACTAGAAACCGGGCATTTAGAGAAAACCTTCACATTTTCTTCCGGTTTCTGCGTCACCACCTGCGTCTGCCGTCCACTTCCTTTGGTGGGGGATTCCCTCTCTCTCTCATAGGAATGGGGTTTGTGTTGCGGAAGTTGGTTCTCGCGTTCGGGCTACTTTTCTTGACGGCATCGGGGAGCCACGGGGCTCCGATTACTTTTCAGTTTACGGGGTCCGTAGACAGAGTTGAGGAGCTTACTTTCCTGGAACTGGGTGTCTACGATATCGTGCCCGTAAATTCATCGGCATGGTTTCCTGGGTCAGTCTTCTCAGTAGGTGAGTCTTTCTCGGGCACTTTTACCTATGAAACGACAGCATCGGGCACGCTCAGCCAGGATGGATCTCAGACAATTTATTCTTCTGCATTGATTGCCTTCTCAGTGGCATTCGATGATTACTCGGTAGTGTTGGGCACGGGTGGTGAGCCTTTTTTGGGGTTTCCTTCCGTTTCTGTCGTGAACGACCGAGTGCTAGGTGGGGGCAGTCCACACGACCTTTTCCAGCCAAACGCAGCCCTTTTGACTGGTGGTTGGTTTAATCATTTAGTACCGAGTTTGATAGATAATTCAGGCAGCGTGTTTCAAGACATGTCTCTTCCTTTGAATCTTTCTCTTGGGGATTTCAGTTTTAGTAACCTTGGTGTGGTATTCCTCGAACAAGCGTCCCAGGACCAACTACATATAACAGGGCAGCTGAGCACTCTTGACCTTGTCCCAATACCCGAACCAAACACCGCAACCCTCCTCGCACTCGGCATCACAGGACTCGCAGCAAGGCAAAGGCAGCGAAGAACAACAACCCGCAGAAACTGACGAGAGGGTTTCTGTGAATGTTCTGAGTGGTGGTGGGTGTTTGGTGGTGCCCTCGTTGATATGACAACGGGAAGGCATCGCACCGCACCACCAAACGCATGAACAGCCGCAGATGAGCCGTTGAGAAGGTTTGGATGCGAAAGAGGGTTCGCTGTTGATGACGGGAGTCCCCGGTAACCCATTACTTTCATTGCATACAAGGCCATGAAGTTCGGCATCACGCGCACTTAGATGCATTGGGATACACGGGGTCATCTAATGCAAAAAATCTCCGGAAGGGGACAACTAGGCCCGGCAGGGGCTTAGTTGTCAGAACGTCTAGTATCGGCAGTGCAGAAAACGCTGCTTATTTTGCCTATCCGGCGCATGGCTGGGACTTCGATGTACGCACCGGCCACCGCCCGAATGACTCCGATGGCTTCCCGATCCCCTGCTTTGCAGTCAAGCTCGAGGGTGGCGCGGTCTGGGTCGACATCGAGAGCCCGATCAACCTGCGTCGCATGCGGGCGCCTGGCTCCCGTGGCCTCTAATCTCTCGCCGCGCAGTGGGCGCTATGTCAACTCAGAGCGCGCCGGGGCACGCCCAGGAAGCCCATCGGGTCGTTGAACTCGAACTGCGTCCACCCAGCCGCGCTCTGATCGGAGAGTCCCGTGCCGCGCTTGTCCCAACGGACGAGTCGGCCGAAGCTCGCGAGCCGTTCGTGGAAGCGTGCGAGCTCGGGCGTCGTGTCGTCGACTACGAGGTTCGAGATGATCCCGGGGATCATGATCATCGGGATCCTCGTCTCGCTCTGTACGGCGTAGGCGAGCGATGTGCCGCCGGATTCGGCGTACAGGATCTGCATGGGTGGATCGTCGGGGACTCCCACCCCCGCTGTCAATGGCGGTCGGGACCCAAGCGCGGTGACCGCCAGCACTCGCGCTTTCGCGCCGTTCCGCGGTGACCGCGTGCGAACGGCCGCGGAAAAAGTCCCATCGGCCGCCGGACGCCTGCGGGCCTCGGCGAACGAAAAGCGCGGAAACTGAAAATGCGGGTGTCGGCAGTTCGAATCTGCCCTGGGCCACCACTTCAGAAGCGTCGTTAGTTCGGGTGTCCTGGAGCGCATGTTCCTAGCGATGCGGGCGCCCTTTACGAGGGGGCGCGACTCGGCAGCGCCTGGTCAGGGCAAGGCGGCTCGTCGCGATCAGCGACAGAGCCAGGAGCACCTGACCGACCCACGGCATGGCTGGGACATCGACCGGAGCGGTCGCTGTCGCGTCCGGGCTGATCAGCACGCTCATCGAGGCGGGCGACCCCTGGTTGTTGGTGATCAGAATACTGCCAGGCAGGTAACCCACCATCTCGGAGACATCGAAGATCCCGGTGGATTCCGAGCCGACCGTGGTGTCGGCGATCCTAATCTGGTTGCTCCCATCGGGCTCCATCTGCCAGATCTCGCCGCTGGTGTTGTCCTCGTTGACGAAGATCAGTCCATCGGGATAGGTGGTCGCACCCAGCTCAGTGGCATCCGTCCAGTCGACGTTGTCCGGACTGTTCAAGCTGTTGGTTCCGCCGCTCGTGTTCGAGACCTTGGTGATCGTGAAGCTCGAGGTGCCCGAATCGAAGCCGGCGCCAAAGACGAGATCGAAGTCGAGCGTGAATACGCCCGAGGTCTGGTCGCTGAGAACGGCCTGGGTGGGATCGCTGGGGCTCGTATCGACATCCTCCAGCTTGTCGGAGGACAGGGCTCCGGAAGAAGTCGTATCGAAGGTGCCGTTGTTGGTATTGCCGAGGCCAGGATACGAGGCATTCAGGTAGTACCAGCTGCCGTAGGCCAGACCGTTGCGGGCCAGGAAGCTGCTGGATGCCGAGCCGCTCGAGTCCTTGCCGTTCTCGCCAATGTACAGCTGCATCGCCTGTGAGCCGCCGTCGGGGGAGAGCAGCAGCGCGACGTGGCTGGTCTCGCCGGTATCGAGCAGCGCCGCATTCTCCCAGTTGTCGAAGGGCATTCCGCCGGTGCCGCCGGGCGCGCTGCCGACCGTGCCGCTGAGCTGGTAGAGGTCGCGGTTGGCGCTGTCGAGGGCGAACAGCTTGCCGCTGCTTACCTCCTCGCCCGTGATGTAGACCTCGTCGACGAAGCCCCGGTCGGTGCCGAAGGTGTCCGCGGCGTAGGCTTGACCCGAACAGAAGCGGCGGAAGGCGGTAGTGGACGTGCTCGACGTGTTGGTCCAGCTCCCGCCCCCGTTGGCGCTCCAGCGATCATAAGCCTGCCGGGCCGAGTTGACGAAGCTTCCGCCTCCGGTGCTGCCGCTGCTGATCATGTTGCTGATTGCGGTCTGTAGCTCGGGAAGGTCCAGATCCACTTCGCTGATCGCCGCGTCACCCGTCTCATGGTTGACCTGCACGCGCAGGGTGGAGGGATCGACCAGCCAGGCTCCAGCGCCATCGAAGGTGCTCAGCATGGAATAGGCAAAGCCGTCACCGGCGGGGTCGTCACCCTGGCTGATGACCTCGAGCGCCTTCCAGCCATTGTACGTGTTGAGACGCAGCGTCCCGCCATCCAGCGCGTGGGCCGGGCTCGCCAGCATGCAGTGCGCGATCAGGGCGAACAGGGTCAGTCCTGGAAAGATCTTCAGGGTCCTCCGATACATCGTTGAGACTCCCGAGGAGGATAGGACATTCAAGCTGGCTTCCGCTTACGGGCCCCGGGGCCTGCCATCGAGATCCCTGATTTCCCCTCTTGAGTAGACATCATGCACGTCCAAGGGTGTAAAATGGGCCTTTGAACTTCCTATCCGCCACCACCGATACTAGGTCTTCTGACAAGTAGTAGCCCTCAGACGAGACACATCAATCCTGTCCCGGGCACTCCGACAGCACCTGCGGCCAACACCATCGGACGGCCTTTCGATGCCAATGGCCCTCTCAGTTGTCGTGCATTTTTCGTCGGGTCGCTAGTCCAGCTAGTCCGAGGCCCATGAGTACGGCGCTGCCGGGCTCCGGCACAACTGTTGTCGCACGCTCAAGCCCAGCTAGCTGCTCGGCCGCTTGCGCCTGCATCAGCCGCCGCTCCAGCACGCGGCCGAGGATCTCCAATCGGTTCCGCTCTTTGGTGCTCATCGTCAAGGTTCCCGAATCAAGCATGTCGGCCTCCAGGCCCGACACGGTGGGGCGAAGAACCCGACATTTCTACTTTGCTCCTACATCCGTACCACCGCTAACTCCTGTTCTCTTAAGTCGAAGCTTCCGGAAGCGGACCGCCGGACGGAGAAGATCTGGCCCTGCTCCTGCGTTATCAGCATCGCAATCACGGCAGCTCGTGTCTGGTGGGCTGCGGAGATTGCCAGGACGCCTGCCCTCTTGGCGTGTCGATCGCCGACGTCATGCGTGTGCGAATGTACGATGTCGACTACGGCCTGCCGGCCATTGCCGCAAGCGAGTATGCGAGACTCGCCAAGACTGCCGACGCCTGTTTGACTTGCAGCGGCCTGCCCTGCTCTTCAGTTTGTTCCGCCGGCCTTGGGATCCCGGACCTCATGCGGGACACGGCTCGACGATTGACCAACACGGAAGAGGCCGAGGAGTCCGGGCACCCGGGAGCCTAACGTCGTCGCGCCACCGCGGAGAGGATCCATCCTTCGCGTCGTGCGACTCGGCCTTCGATTTCACGAACTTCTGGACCTTCAGGCAACGATGCCTTGAAAGATCCTGCTTCGAGATCGATTTCGGTCTCGACGTCCTGAAAACTCCAAAATGTGCGTAGCTCGGGATAGAAAGCTTTGTAGACCGCTTCCTTCACGCTGAAGATGAGCTTGATCCGGCGGGGTCTCTCGAGCGGGGGTACCGATTCGAGCCAGGTCCGTTCGCCGGGACGACAGACGATCCGCTCCACCCCCTCCTTGACTGGCTCGTCCGGCTCGACATCCAGACCAATTCCCCGGTAGTCCGTACTCGGCGCGATGGCGACGACGCAAAGGTCGTCACAATGTGAAATCGAACCCACGACGCGCTCCGGCCAGCAGGGCACGCGGTCGTCGTCACGAAGGAGTTCCGAGACTTCACATCCCATTCGACGCAGCAGAGTCCGCGCAAGTTCTCGTCCGGTCGCGAACTCGCTGCGTCGCGAATCGACGGCGCGAGCGACGAGCGCCGCTTCCGCGGAAGGCAGGTCCTCCGCGCGGAATCGAAGAGGGGAAGAGAGGATCTGAACGTCCTCGTCAAAGAGACCGTCCGTGAGTCTCGTTGTCGCGCTGTCGATCATCGATGTTGTCCCGATCTTCCCGTCGCTTCGTTCGCTGCTGATTCCGCTGTCGGTGCGACCGGCCAAAGCCGCCGAAGTTCGGCTTCGACCTTCAAATCCAGTGCGAAGAGGCGTTCGCGAGCAGCCTCGTATTCTCCGTCGGGAAGAGATGTACTCAATCGAATCAGCGCTCCATCGCTTCCAACGTTGGTCAATCGACCCCAGAAATGATTGATCCGCAGATCGAGAATCGAGGTGATTCCAGAGGCGATACTCGTGCGGTACCAGAAGTGAACGAGCCGGCGAGTGCCGTCTTTCTCGACGACGTATTCGCACAGCGCGAGGCCATCGTTGCCGCCGACCCGCCGCTTGCTCGACTCGACGATCTCCCAGCCTTGCGATGGATAGCAAACGTCCGGAGTGTGTTCTGGCGTGCCTCCCCTGTGAGAGCCGTAGTCACCGAGGTAGACGTAGATCGTGTAGCCGAGTGGATGATAATAGGCGCGCTGCACATTGTGGTCCGCAAAGAGCATGTCGGAGACCGCGAACGGATAGAAAGAGTCCGAGCGCGACGACGAAGAGCTGGAAGAAGTGGCCGAGGGCGAGACCGGCGAACTTCTGATCACGGGCGCCCAATGGACACCGGGCTATTGGAACGATCCGGAGAGCACCCACTCAGCCTATCTCACACCGCCGGGCAAGCACCGACTCGACTACCGCACCGGCGATCGGGTGCGTCGCAGTCAGGGCACCACGCCGATGGTCTACCTCGGTCGCATGGACAACCCGATCAAGATCCAGGGTTATCGCGTCGAACTCGGCGAAGGGGAAGCCACCCTTCGTGCGGAGGGGAACGCTCGAAGCCAAGACGGCGAAGTAGGCGGGCGGGCGGTGCAGGGAGTTTCGGCCACAGCGCCAAGAATCGTGGCCGTGACGATGCCCGAAATGACAAGGCGCCGAGCGGACCTCCCATAGCCCTTGTGTCCTCCGGGCGGAGGCGTATACGTCGAGCTGCTGAAACGTGAACGGCTAGATCAAGCATCCGGTGAGAGCGACCACAAGCATCGCGACACCGCCCTGGGCGAAGGGATCCGCCAACCCACTGGCCTGCGGCCAATGCAGAAGAGCCAGACAGATCGCCGGGCTCAGCATCACATCGAACAGCATCAAAAGTGAGGAGGGGACGTTTCCGTTGTCTCGCAGCATCCACGAGCCCTTCGCAGGCGTTCACACGATTCGAGATCATTCGACTTCAGGAAAACACCTGACCTGAACAAACGACTCGGATGGGGGTGGCCTTTCGATCCCGCCATGAAATGTGTGCCCGCTCTCGCCCGAAAGGGTATGTGCAAGATTATGAATTATACTCAGATCACTCTGAGCCTGGGCATCTCTATCGGTCAATTTGGCAAGAAACTCGATTGTTGACGCGCTTTTACGCATGAATGTCTTGAGACCATTCGGGCCCATTCCGAGCCGACATTGTTGCCTTCGAGCTGCATCGGGTCTTCGCCTGTCGTGCGGGTGTGCGCCCATAGGAGAAAAACCTGGCTCCAAAACGGTTCGAAGGCGGCACTCACCCGCTGACCGGGGGTCCTTTTTCGTTTCGGCGAGATCGCCTTTCGCGAGTTCCGACAAAATTCAGGGCCTCGCTGCGAGTCCTCCACTCGACGTTTCAGCCCGACAAAGCGGCTGTCGCAACGTCGCCGGATCCAAGGTCACGGGTGCTAGCCTCGCCGGCGCGAGAGAGGTCCTTCGGACAGCTGAAGGAAAGAAGGAAGTAGGACATGGCAATCACAGCAAGCACGGACGATCTCGACATGACGCAAGAAACCTGGCTGGTCACCGGCGGAGCCGGCTTCATCGGTTCGAATTTCGTGCGCTGGGCACTCGAGCATCGACCCGCGGCCCGAATCGTGGTCTTCGACAAGCTCACCTATGCCGGCAGCATGGAGAATCTCCGAGATCTGCCCTCGCCAGAGCGGTTCGAATTCGTCCTGGGCGATATCGCGCAGGCCGACGACGTTCGCCGCGCCTTCGAAGTCCATCGACCCGACAAGATCTTGAATTTTGCCGCCGAGTCCCATGTGGATCGCTCGATCGACGGCCCTCGCGCCTTCATCGACACGAATATCGGCGGGACCTTCGAACTGCTCGAGGCCGCCCGCTGTCATTTCGCAATCCTGCCAGAGGCCGCCAAGCGGAACTTTCGCTTCCTGCACGTCTCGACCGACGAAGTCTATGGATCGCTCGGGGCTGATGGTTACTTCACCGAAGAGACTCCGTATGCGCCCAATTCGCCCTACTCGGCGTCAAAGGCCAGCGCCGACCTCCTCGTCCGTGCCTATCACCATACCTACGAGCTTCCGACGATCACGACCAATTGCTCAAACAACTATGGTCCCCTTCAATTTCCTGAGAAGCTGATCCCGCTGATGGTGCTCAATGCACTCGAGGGCAAGCCGCTTCCCATCTACGGAGACGGAGGCAATATTCGAGACTGGATCTTCGTCGAAGACCACTGCTCGGGAATCGTGGCGGCCCTCGAAGACGGTCGACTCGGCGAGCAGTACGCGTTCGGTGGCAATTGCGAACTCTCGAATCTCGATGTCGTCGACGGGATCTGTGACGTGCTCGAAACGCTCCGGCCCGCGGCTGAAAACCAAGCGCTCGATAGTCAAGGGCTCCACGACTATCGCGAGCTGAAGAGCTTCGTCGAAGATCGTCCCGGACACGACCGGCGTTATGCGATCGACGCGTCGAAGGCGAAGCGAGAGCTTGACTGGACTCCAGAATTCGAGTTCAAGGTCGCTCTCGAGCGAACCATCAGCTGGTATCTCGAACACGAGGACTGGCGGCACGCGATCCAGGACGAAGGGGATACGAGAAGCCGCCAGGGACTTTCGTCTCCGGCTTCGGAGTCTTCCGTCTCGGAGGGCGGCTCGGAAGAAAGGAACGGCCGATCATGAAGGGCATCCTCCTTGCGGGCGGATCCGGTACCCGACTGCTTCCAGCGACCGGGGCCGTCTCGAAGCAATTGCTTCCGATCTACGACAAGCCGATGGTCTACTACCCGCTCTCCTCCCTGATGCTGGCTGGAATCCGCGACATCGTGCTGATCTCGACGCCCCAGGACACGCCTCTCTTCGAGCGACTTCTGGGCGACGGTCGGGAGTTCGGCGTGCGAATTCAGTACCGAGTCCAAGACAAGCCGGAAGGGATCGCGCAGGCATTCCTGATCGCAGCGGATTGGATCGATGGCGAGCCGGTCGCCCTCGCACTCGGCGACAATATTTTCTACGGCCACGGCTTTCCGGACTCGATTCGCCGTGCGGCCGCGATCGAAACGGGTGCGACCGTCATCGCCTATCACGTCCATGACCCCGAGCGATACGGCGTCGTTGACTTCGACGACGAGGGCCGCATCCGATCGCTCGAAGAGAAGCCGAAGAATCCGAAATCGAATTACGCCGTAACAGGTCTGTATTTCTATGATGAACAGGTCGTCGACATCGCTCGCGCGATCAAGCCCTCTCCACGCGGCGAACTCGAAATCACCGACGTCAACGTCGCCTATCTCGAACGCGATCAGCTCCATGTCGAAATACTCGGCCGTGGCATCGCCTGGCTCGACACTGGAACGCACGAATCGCTGCTCCAGGCATCGAATTTCATTCAAGCTGTGCAGGAGCGTCAGGGTCTGCGGGTATCGTGTCTCGAGGAAATCAGCTGGCGCAACGGGTGGATCGACGACCAACAGCTATTGGCGCGAGCCGATGCCATGAAAGCGAACCTCTACGGCGCCTACTTGAGACAGATCGTCGAAGAGTCGAAGCGTTAGTTCACCCGCGAAGTCCGCTCCGCCAGCGCCAGGCATCCTTCATCGCCTCTTCGAGAGATCGCTCGGCCCTCCAACCCAGGAGGCGTTCGGCCCTCTCCACACTCGCGTAGATCTGTTCGATATCCCCGTCACGTCGATCGCCTTCTACGATTTCCACCGATTCTCCCGTCGCCCGCTCGAAGGTCGCAATCGCTTCGCGAACGGAAATCCCGCGACCCGTCCCAATGTTCAGGGTCTCGAGTAGAGAATCCTCTGACTGCTCCGACATCCAGGCGAGGCATTTCACGTGGGCGGCCGCCAGATCGACCACGTGGATGTAGTCTCGAATGCAGGATCCATCCGGGGTCGACCAATCCCCACCAAAAATCTGCACCGGACCTCGCTGCCCGGCGACGCTCTCTAGAATGATCGGCACGAGATTCTGGGGTTCACCGAGCGGCAGCTCGCCGATCTCTCCACTCGGATGCGCGCCAATCGGATTGAAGTAGCGAAGGCGGCTCGCACGAAGCGGAACACCCGAGGCGACCGCGTCTCGCAGAATCTGTTCACAGATCTGTTTCGTGGCTCCGTAGACGGAAGCCGGCGCGACCGTCGGTGAGGCCTCCGTCACCGGAAGCTCGGTCGCCTGCCCGTAAACCGTGCACGACGAAGAGAAGACGAGATCTCGCACGCCGAATTCCAGCATCACCTCGACGATCGAAATCAGCGAACCCACGTTGTTCGCGTAGTAGGCGAGCGGTTTCTGCTGGGATTCGCCGACAGATTTGAAGGCGGCAAAATGAATCACTCCGGAGATCGGGCCTTCTTCCTCAAATACCCGAGCGACGGCCGATCGATCCCGGCAATCGATTTCATGGCAGCGAATTTCCCCACCACACAATTTTGCGAGCCGGTCGACGACGAAGGTTTCCGAGTTCGAGAAATCGTCGATCAGAATCGACGTGTAGCCGTTCGAGGCCAGCTCGACCACCGTATGCGAGCCGATGTAGCCGGCGCCACCAGTGACGATGATCTTGGGCTGCGCCACGCGATCTCTCTCCCGTCTCTTCGGATGCGCTCAGGTGTTCTGAATGGTCATCCCACCATCGACCGGTAGGACCACTC
>Ga0310122_10001302_pt1 | contig 15978 bp, 13 predicted proteins | sample CB6_Bottom_1051__FD_203503 | JGI IMG/M metagenome (GOLD analysis project Ga0310122, IMG submission 203503) | Marine microbial communities from Western Arctic Ocean, Canada - CB6_Bottom_1051 | ecosystem: Environmental > Aquatic > Marine > Oceanic | place: Canada: Western Arctic Ocean | collected...
CGCCGTCGGAGTATGACCGTATACTCGAGATCCTCGGGCGGGAGCCCACCTTCACGGAACTCGGCGTGTTCAGCGCGATGTGGTCCGAGCACTGCGGTTACAAGAACTCCAAGCGCCTTCTCGGCCTACTGCCTACCGCCGCGCCCTGGGTGATCCAGGGACCCGGCGAGAACGCGGGCGTGATCGATATCGGAGACGGCCTGGCTCTGGCGTTCAAGATCGAATCACACAACCATCCCTCAGCCGTCGAACCGTACCAGGGTGCGGCAACCGGGGTGGGCGGCATCCTCCGCGACGTGTTCACGATGGGTGCCAGGCCCATCGCCATCCTGGACTCGCTTCGCTTCGGCGATCTCGACAGCGGACGGGTTCGTTACCTCTTCTCCGGGGTGGTGAAAGGGGTCGGAGACTACGGAAACTGTGTAGGCATTCCGAACATCGGCGGGGAGGTGTTCTTCGACCGTGGTTATGAGGGAAATCCCATCGTGAACGCGATGTGCCTCGGACTCATGAAGGCCGAGGATCTCATCAAGGGTGAGGCGGAAGGGGTCGGAAACCCGCTCATGGCGGTGGGTGCCCGTACGGGGCGCGACGGAATCCATGGAGCGACCTTCGCCTCCGAGGAACTCAGCGACGATTCCCAGGCCAGTCGGCCACAGGTTCAGGTGGGCGACCCCTTTACGGAGAAGCTACTGTTGGAGGCCAGTCTCGAGCTCATCAAGAGCGGCCATATCACGGGCATCCAGGACATGGGAGCGGCCGGAATCACGTCGAGCGCATCGGAGATGGCCGGCCGGTCCGGCAACGGAGTGGAGATCGACATGGAGCTCGTGCCCGTCCGAGAACCCGGGATGACCCCCTATGAAATCCTCCTCTCGGAATCCCAGGAGCGCATGCTCGTCGTCGCGAAGTCCGGGAGTGAAAACGCCGTGCGCGATATCTTCGAGAAGTGGGAACTCGAGGCCGAGGAGATCGGACGCGTCACCGATGACGGCATGTTCCGCGTCCGTGAGGGGGACCGCGTGGTGGCAGAGATCCCCTCCCTGCCCCTGACGGAGGGGTGTCCGACTTATGAGCGAGAGGGCGTCGAGTCCGAGGAAATCCGGGAGCTTCGGTGCGCAGATCTCACGCGCTTCAACGAGGTGAACGCCGATCAGTCGGAGGTATTCCTGAAGTTGATGGCATCGCCGAACATCGCGTCCAAGCGCTGGATCTATGGCCAATACGACACCACCGTAAGAACCGCCACCGCGGTGCGCCCGGGAGGGGACGCCGGCGTCGTGCGTCTTCGCGGTACGCGCCGGGCCGTGGCCGCGACCACGGACTGCAACGGCCGATACGTCTATCTCAACCCCCGCTCGGGAACGCTGGCCGCCGTGGCCGAGGCGGCGAGGAATCTCGTCTGTGTTGGCGCACTTCCGACCGCCGTCACCAACAACCTGAATTTTGGAAATCCTCTCAAGCCCCATATCTACTACCAGTTCCGCGAGTCCGTGCGAGGCATGGCCGAGGCCTGCAAGCTGTTCGAGACCCCGGTGACCGGCGGAAACGTGTCGTTCTACAATGAAACGGACGGCGTGGCGATCTACCCCACGCCGGTCATCGGCATGGTCGGCGTCCTGGAAGACGTGGATCACATCACTCGCCACGCCTTCCGGAACGTAGGCGATACGATCATCCTGCTCGGCGACAACACGGACGAATTGGGGGCCTCAGAGTATCTTTATGTGATGGAGGGCCTCGTGGCCGGGGAGCCGCCCTCGGTCGATCTCCTTGGGGAACGCGGACTGCAACACGCCGTGTTGGTGATGATTCAAAACGGTCTACTCAACTCCGCCCACGATGTGTCGGAGGGAGGCCTCGCATGCGCCCTGGCCGAAAGCGCACTTGGAGCAGGAGAGGATCCGTTTGGCGTGCAGGTCACGCTTCACGACGCGCTCCCGGTCCTTCCCCTCCTTTTCGGTGAGGCCCAAGGCCGCGTGGTGGTCTCGTGCGACCCACGCTCCGTGGACGAGGTCTTACGTCACGCCAAACGCCATGGCGTGCACTCCCGGGCGGTAGGAGAGGTCGTCCCCTCAGATGAGGGCTTCCGGATAGACGGGCGAGCGACGTCGCTGGAGGTCGATATCGAAAACCTAGCCGAGTTGTTCTTCGGCGCGATCCCCACCCTGATGGATGGAGCCGGACGCTCGTGACCCAGAAATCCTTCCCGCCGACACTCCCGAGCCCGGTCGATGTCGCCGCGTCCCAACTCGATGATCGGCCTCACGAAGAGTGCGGCGTCGTTGGCTTCAGTGGCATCGATGGCGCCGCGGAGCTGGCGTTCCTAGGACTGTACTCCCTTCAACATCGGGGTCAGGAATCCGCCGGCATCTGCGCGATCGGCGACGGTGAGGCGCGACTCCACAAGGGTGTGGGATTGGTCGCCGACGTCTTCAGCGCGGACGTCTTGAAAGGCCTTCCGGGACGTACGGCGGTAGGACATGTGAGATACTCCACCGCCGGTGGAAGAGATGTGCTGAACGCCCAACCGATTCTCGTACGGTACGCCGAAGGCGATCTGGTTGTGGCCCACAACGGTAACCTGACGAACGCCTACGACCTCAAGAAGCAGCTCGTGGGGGAGGGAGCGATTTTCCGGACCACTTCGGATTCGGAGGTGATCGTTCACCTGATCGCGCGGTCTCGCGAGAAGAGCATCGACGGACAGGTTGTCGATGCTCTCAACCAACTGGAGGGAGCATTCTCACTCGCCATTACGGTGGGTGAGGTGATGTACGCCGTGTGTGACCCGCGGGGGTACCGGCCTCTCGTGCTGGGCAGACTCGAAGAGGGACACGTCGTCGTGAGCGAGACGTGTGCACTGGACATCCTCGGGGCAGAGTATGTGCGAGACATCAAGCGAGGGGAGGTCCTCAGGATCGAGGGCGGAAGTCTCCGCAGCCTCCCCGAGCTCGCTCAAGCGGAGTCGGCCGCCCCGTGCATCTTCGAGTTGGTCTACTTCGCTCGGCCGGACTCCCGACTCTGGGAAATCTCTGTGGACGGTGCCCGGCGTGGATTCGGACGCCGGCTCGCCGAGGAGCACCCGATAGAAGCCGATGCCGTCGTCTCGGTGCCGGACAGCGCCAACTCGGCGGCCCTCGGATACAGTGAGCGGAGCGGGATCCCCTTTGAGTTGGGTCTCCTCCGAAACCACTACGTCGGGCGAAACTTCATCAAGCCCTCGCAGGCCGATCGAGACTTTGGCGCCCGGATGAAGTACAACCCGGTGCGGGAAGTCTTGGAGGGTCGGCGTGTCATCGTAGTGGACGACTCACTCGTTCGCGGGACCACAAGCCGGAGCCTGGTAAAATTCATTCGGCAAGCCGGCGCGAAAGAAGTCCACTTCCGCATCGCCAGCCCGCCGGTACGATTTCCCTGCTTTTACGGGATCGACATGCCCAGCCATGAGGAACTCATCGGGTCCAGACTTACTCCAGAGGAGATCGGACAGGAGCTCGGGGTCGATTCCCTCGGATACCTGTCCCTCGAAGGAATGCTCTCAGTCGTCTCCGACCGCAGCTCCTTCTGCGACGCCTGTTTCTCCGGTGAATATTCCGCGCCCCTCGTCGATCTCGACATGGGCTACCTGCCCGGGAACCATCCGATCACGGGCTAAGACCTGTAACGGGCCCCCTCAACAGCCTTCTAAGCGTCCTCGGCCAGGAACGCCTCCGCCATCTCAACGATCTCGGAAGACCCGATGTACAATGGAGTCCTTTGGTGAATGGCCTCCGGAGTGAGGCTCAGTATGGGGGTTCGCCCGTCGGATGCTCGCCCTCCGGCCTGCTCGCAGATCATAGCCATCGGTGCGGCCTCGTAGAGGAGTCGGAGTTTTCCATGCGGACTCTTCGAGTCCGCTGGGTACATGAAGATCCCACCCTTGAGAAGGGTGCGGTGAAAATCCGCCACCAAGGAGCCGATGTAACGTGAGCTGTAGGAGACCGTCGCTTCACCATCGAGCCCCTTCAGATGCTGCATTAGCCTCTGCTGCCCGGCGGACCAGCGAGGATAGTACGCCTCGTTGATCGAGTACATCCGGCTCGGGGGGTCGGGCGTGACGAGGTTCGGGTGGCTCAGAAGAAATTCACCGATCGACGGGTCGAGCGTAAACCCGTGCACCCCCCGGCCGCTCGTATACACGAGCATGGTCGACGATCCATAGAGCACGTATCCCGCTGCGACCTGCTCGGACCCCGCCTGGAGGCAGTCTTCGACGGTACCCTCCGCGCCATCCGATACCTTCCTGTGAACCGAGAAGATGGTGCCGATCGAAACGTTGACGTCGATGTTGGAAGAGCCATCCAACGGATCGAAGATCAGCACATACTTTCCCTTCGGAAACTGATCCGGTATGGGAATGATATCCTCGGATTCCTCGGAGACCATGCAACAAAGCGCGCCCGTGTGATCCAACGCCCGGTAGATCACGTCCTGTGCATAGAGATCGAGTTTCTGGACACGCTCTCCCTGTACGTTCGTGTCTCCGGTGGCTCCGAGCATATCAACGATGCCGGCCTTATTCACCTCCCGGGAGATGATTTTTGCGGCGAGTGCGAGCGAGTAGAGAATGTTGCTGAACGCGCCGGTCGCCCCCGGGCGACTCCGTTCCTCTTCGACGATATGTCGATCTAGCGTTACGACACCGCGGTTTGTCATAGCCTCATGGGGCGTGGGATCTTGGCAGGGTCCTGCACCTCGGCACTCTCGGTGACTCGTGAACTTCTGGGACACCACACTAGCAAAACATAGCCGGGGAGGTCCGGCCTCACCACTCGGTTCGCACCTCGTGAAGTCCGCTGCGCCGGGCCCGTATCAGGATGTCGCCGCTTAGGTCCGTGCGCAGGACACGGGTGCCCGACTCGAGAATCCGATTCACGACTTCGGCATGGGGATGGCCGTAGCGATTCCTAGGACCGACCGAGATCACGGCCAGCTCTGGAGAGGTCTGTGCGAGAAGTAATGGAGAGGTCGAGGTGTTCGACCCGTGGTGACCGACCTTCAGGACCTCGAGCTCCGAAGGCAGGTCGTCAAGGATGGCCTCCTCCAACTCCACCGGTGCGTCACCGGTCAAGAGCGCCTCGAACTCTCCGTACCGAACCAGAAGGACGACGGATTGTGCGTTGGAGTCGGTCCCGCTGTAGGACGCGGTCGTAGGGCCGTCAGGGTGGAGAACCGAAATTTCGATACCGTCGAACGTGATCGAGACATCCCTCCGGGCCTCTAGCCAGGGGACCGCGTTCTGGCTGGCCTCCTCCAAGACGCTTACGTAGGCGTCCCTTCCCGTCGCCTGAGAAGGGTCTATCACGTATCCCACGCCGAGCCCTTGAAGGACAGCTTCGGCTCCACCGATGTGATCCAGATCCGGATGAGTCAGCACGAGAACCTCGATCCGCGTGACTCCCCGGCGCCGCAGATAGGGGAGGACGACGCGCTCACCTGCGTCATACGTGCTTCCCCGCGGACCCGTGTCCACCAGGATCCACCGGCCTCCGGGAGAACGGATGGCCAGGGCGTCGCCCTGGCCTACGTCGAGGAAAACGATCTCCGCGGTGCCCGCACCGGCCCACCGCTCAGCGAGCGGCGCTAGTCCGGCCCCCGCTATGGCCCAGACCGCGAGCGTCATCCAACGCGCCCACCTTCGGAGCCCCACAGCCAGGAAGCGCAATCCGATCAGGCCACCGAGACCGCCCACGAGCGCTCCCAGCAGAGCGGCGTCTCCTACCCAAAGTGAGGCCTAGGGAGGTGAGGCACACAGGCGTGCGAAGGACTCCAAGGCCCGGAGCAGAACGTCAGTGCCTCCCGCAAGGAATTGTGCAAGCGGCGGCGAAATCCACGACATCCCAATAGCGGACAACAGCCCGGGAATCGCGGCACTCACGAGTGGCGTGGCGACGAGCGTCACCGGCACACCCACGATGGAGACCCTACCGAAATGAAAGGCCACGAACGGGATCGTTGCCAGCGTGGCGCCCGCCCCGGCCGCCACGGCGTCCTTCAACGCGGGGGGTACGACGCTGAGGGACCGTACATCCAGCCACCTCCGAACGGGAGGTCTGAGCAACACGAGCCCGAGCGCCCCGGCAAAGGACGGCTGAAACCCCGGACGTGAAAGCACAGACGGATCCAGGAGAAACAGAATGATCCCTGCGGATGCGATCGCGCCGAGTGCCCCCGCGGGACGAGCTCTCAACCGCGCGGCCGCCACGAATGTGAGAATGAGCGCAGCCCGGGTTGCAGCGTCCGGAAAACCGATCAGGCCGATGTAGAGCCAGGTTGACGGAGGTGGCGTAGGCCGGGGCTCGACGTGGACCTGCCCCTATCCCGCGAATGACCACACTCACTAGGAGCGCCACCACCCCCACATGAAAGCCCGAGATCGCGAGCAGATGAGCGATCCCGGCTATGGCGAAGGCCTCCCGAACCGCAGGGTCCAATGCCTCCTTTCGAGCCAAAATCAAGGCGCTGGCCAAAGGCCACGTCTCCGGCAGAAGGTCCCGCATTCGCGATTCGATCCGTCCCCGGAGCCGCGCCCTGGCTCCCGCCCACCGGAAACCGGTGACCCCCTCGTCGAATTGCACCTCCGCGAGCAGAAGCGTTCCGGCCGAGGCGGGGGCGGCCAGCGTGGGGTGTGCCGCCCGCCGCCAGGTCCCCACGGTACGTACCAGAGTTCCGGGGGGATGCCCGCTATCACTTCCTCTTTGGAAGGCCCGGACGGAGCCCTCACAGTCCAGGCCGTGGATCAACCGAAACGGGCGCGCTCCTGTTCCGGTCCCGCCTTCGAACCAACCGCTGACCAGGCCTTTCGCTCCATCCGCCAAATGGAGCCTGCAATCGCCGCTGGCGCCTCGACGTTGCGCGTAGGTCGTGAGGCCCCCGGCGAGCACGGCCAAGGCCAGCGCCGCCGACATCGCTCCGGTGTGCACCGTGATTAAAGAAGCGCGGGAGCACTTCGACGAACTCCCTTGTGTCCGCTAGGGTCCGTGGAGACCGCAGAAAATCAGGGCGAAGCCATGGCAGAATGGGAAGGCAAACAATCGCGAGGGACAACGCGGGCGGGAAGAACAGGTCCAAAGCCGCATATAAGCCGCTCCCTACGATGAGCGCGAGAGCGACCAAGGCTACCGGTGGCAGTCGAGGCCTCACGGTGGAGCCCGCACCTGCCACATGAAATTGAGGTTCAGCCTACGGCACCTCCTCCTCACCGCCTTCATCCGCCTGTGGAGGCGGCGAAAAGAGGTCTTGTTGGGTCCGATCGATAAAAGCCCGTTCCTCGCGATCCTCGTCCTCCAGTCGCTGACGAAGCACGGCCCGGACCTTGAGATCGCTACGGACGCCCGCGACGAGCATGACCACCATTCCCATGAACAGACCTGTGAACCCGATCAAGGTCAGGGGCACGCGGTAAAGGACGGTCACCCCCAGATCAAGCGTGACCCGCTGCGCCCCGTTCAGCGCCGCAAAGAGGATCGAGACCACGAGGATGGAGACAACTCCCAGCGGCCCGATGAACCGGGTCATGCAGGCCTCATCAGAGCCGGAGCAGCTGCTAGCTCTCCGACGAACGTCGCTCCAGTCGTGTGGGTGAGGCGGACCTCCTGGTAGGTGCCAACAAGCTCCGGAGATGCCGCAAACGCGACCACCTTGTTCCGGCGCGTCCGTCCCAGAATCTGACCTGGGCCACGGGCTTCCTTCTCCACAAGAACCGTTTCCAAGCGGCCAACTTCGGCCTCATTGATTTCGGCCTGGATCGCTCGATGCACCTCGATGAGTCGCTGAAGTCGATCCTGGCCCTCCGCGTCGGAAACGAAATCCGCGGGCGGAAAACGCGTGGCGGGTGTGCCCTCCCGGAGAGAGAACCGGTAGGTGAAGGCATCATCGAAGCGGACGGTCCGCATCACGTCGAGGGTTTCTTCGAACTCGTCTGGCGTCTCCCCAGGAAAAGCCACGATGACGTCGGTCGAGAGCCCGATGTCAGGTATCACCGTGCGCGCCAACTCCACCTTCTCGAAAAAGGCCTGAACCGTGTACCGCCGAAGCATCCGTCGCAGCGTCCGATCGCTTCCTGCCTGAAGTGGCAGATGGAGCTGCTCACACACCCCGCTCTCCTCGGCCATGACATGCAACAGATCGGCCGTCACGTCGTTGGGATGCGGTGACGTGAATCGAACGCGACGGATGCCCGGAACCCGGGCCACGGCCCGAAGGAGCTCGGGAAAGGACTGCCCTTGGGCTTCATACGAGTTCACGGTCTGCCCCAGCAGCGTGACCTCCGTCACGCCGGAATCGGCAATCTCCTCTATTTCCCGTAACACCTCCCCCGGATTCCGATTCTTCTCGGGGCCCCTCACGTATGGGACGATACAAAACGTGCAGCGGTGGTCACAGCCCCGCTGGACCGGTACCCAGGCGGAAACTCGGGACGAGCGGCGCTGCTCCAGACCCTCATAATTCTCACCGAGGTGGAGGTCGAGAACCGCGAGTTGGGGTCCACGTCTCTTGGCCGACCGCGACGGTCGAATCCTCCGACCCTCCACGAGTGCCGCGAGCTGTTCGGGCAGAGACCGGTAACCGTCAGGGCCCATGACCAAATCCACACGAGGGGCCTTCTCCAGAAGTGTCTTACCCATTCGCTGCGCCATACACCCGGTGACGCCGATGATGAGATCCGGACGGTCACGCTTGAGCCCGCAGAGCTGGCTCACCCTGCCGAGCACCCTCTTCTCCGCATGCTCCCGGATAGCGCAGGTGTTCACCAGGATGACGTCCGCTTCCTCCGGGTCAGCGGAGATCTCGTATCCCTGGGCTTCCAGGACACCCTCCATCAGCTCCCCATCGCTGATGTTCATTTGGCAGCCATACGTCTCGACGTATACGCGCTTCCTGGACTGCTGAATCATGCCGAACTCACGTGGGAATGCGGGGGCGACTCCATACCGGAAGCGGCCCAGATACTCTGGGGCGCGATGGTCGCGTCGAGTTCAACATAGAGGTCATCCCCACTGCCCCGCAGGACGCCGGAATGGAGACGTTTGTAAGCTTCACCGCCCGCACCCGCACCCCGACCCGCCCCCGCAACGTCCACCTCCGCCTCCACACCCGTGGCCACGTCTACCCGAAGGTAATCTCCGGTCAGGGCTCGGCGACCCCGGGCTTCCAGCGTGACCACGGATGCCTCCCCGGCACGTGACGCCCGGTAGCGGCGATGCTTTTCCTGCGCCAACGCTCTTAACTCACGGCTGCGCTCGCCCGCGACCCTCTGGGGGACTGGATCCGGGAGCGCGCTCGCCGCAGTACCGTCCTTGGGTGAAAACGGAAAGACGTGGAGGTACGTGAAGGGAAGCTCCTCCACGAGACTCATCGTATCTCCGTGGTCCCCGTCGGTCTCGCCCGGAAAGCCCGTGATGATATCCGCACCCAAGCCGATTCGTCCTACGGCATCCGCGACCTGGAACGCCCGGGCCCGGTACGCCTCTCTCGTATGCCATCGCTTCATACGGTGCAGCACCGGATCGGCGCCACTCTGCAAAGGCATGTGTAAGTGCGGTGCGACACGGCCACCCGAGCTGCGCAGGAGCTTGAGGAGCAACTCATCGATCTCCGTCGCCTCGATGCTTCCGAGTCGGAACCGGACGTCAGGGACCGCGTCCAGGAGGCGGGCCAGGAGTATGGAAAGCGTAATGGGGCCCTCCAGATCCCGGCCGTAATGGCCGATGTGGATCCCGGTCAACACGAGCTCGGGATGGTGGCGAGACAGCATGCGGGCCTCGAGGATGATGTCCCCGGCGGAGCGGGATCGGCTCGCACCGCGCGCAAGCCGCGTGGCGCAGAAGGCGCACTTCCGGTCACAACCGTCCTGTACCTTGAGCCATCCCCTGGTCGCGCCCTCGCGCCTGTCCAGGATGGCCGCACCGATCGGTTCCAGATGCGATCCATCCAGACCGCGATCCATGCCGAGCTGGAGGAGGGCTCGAGGAGGTGGGCCCGCGTCGAGCACGGCGCCTACCACCGCAGCGGCCACCTGAACGGGGTCGTGTCCCGGTACAACGGAGGCCACACCATTCATCTCGGTATATTCCCCCGTCCGAAGCACAGCCGAACACCCGGCGACGACGATTTGAGTCCGAGGACTTTCTCTCTTGATGCGCCTAATAAAACGCTTCGCCTCGGCGTCGGCCGCGTTCGTCACGGTACAGGTATTCACCACGCATACGTCGGCCGAGCCCAAGTCCGCCGTGGCGGCCAGACCTCGAGCCTGCGACTCCTGTCGCATACGCTCTGTGTCGTACTGGTTCGCCTTGCACCCAAAAGTATGGAAGAATACCCGCACGCTGTGCGCCGCCTCAGCGGCCCCCCACCCAGGTAGTCAATGTGAGCCGGCGAAAGCTCTCCTTTAATTCTCCCGAGTCTCGGTTTCCCACCTCGAATGCCACATCCACAGCCCCTAATGGAAGACCCAATGCCTGGGCCATTACAACTGAGAATCCGAAGGAGGTCGTACTCTCTCTCACCTGCTTCTCCAAGAAGCGGAACGGCAGCTCTGACCGGTGAAAGCCCACCCGAAGAGGGAAGCCGCCCGCCCAAAAGCTCAGGACCTCCCACTCCACCCCCGCACCGTACGACCACACCCTACCACCGCTCACGGCGTCGACACTCGGATCGCCCAGGTCAGTCCAGTTCGAAGAGGCAAGTCCCACATTGACGGCCAAGGTCGAGGCGAGCAATACGTTGGTGGATACCTTGAACTCGACGGGTACCGACACTTCCCGGCTGATACCCTCAGCCCCGTCCGCCGGATTGACCTTGATCGTCCCCCCCCACCCCAGAGTCGCGCCCACCTGTACATCAGAACTCGGGTCCCAGGACATGTTCAACGAACCCAGAGGGCCCGAATGAACCCATTGCCCCCCAGTAGCGAACCGGTCGATCGGGTTCTGAAGCGTGACCGAATCGGCCACCGCTCGGTCGAAGGTCCGGCTGAAACCCCGTCTCAGCCCCCCCCTGTAGACACCGAGGGTTGCTCCGAGCGAAAGGGTGGTGGACCAGCGGCGGGCCCAGCCCGCCTGGATCGTGGCAATGGCCCCATCCGAAATGAAGGTGTCGGTGAATCCAAGGCTCTCTCCGGCGACAGCAACGGAATCCCTGGACTCGACGGACCAGTTCTGGTCGAATTGGCCTCCCGCCGTGAACGTGATCACGCCATCCGTGCCCAAGGGGTAAGCGAAACCGAGCACGGGAAACCGGGTCGCAACGAAGTTGCCCCTCTCCGATCCGATAGTGTATTTACCCCAGTGCGGCTGGACCGTAAACGCGATCGTAGGTGCCAGAACGTCTAGAGAGGCCACGGGGTTTCCCGGCAGCACCGTCGCCGTACGCGTCGTGACTCCCACCCCGCCGAGTGCCCGCTGGACGGCATCGAGAGGCTCCATCTTCATTCCCAACCCACTCGATCCGAGCACGGACTGGCCCGTAACGGTGCTCGGCAAAAACAAGGCGAGCGCCAAGAGAGATTTGAAATATCTCATGGCAAGCCCACGTCGTTGGCAACCGTGTACAGCAGTCGCAGTACGGGAGCGCCCGCACCCCCGACACCCTCGAAGGAGGCGAACCCGAGCATATTCGGTTCGACGACGCTGAATAAAACCACCAGGGCGTCCGGCCCCGTCTCCGTCTCGGCAGCGCCGGAAAGAATCCCTCTCACCAACTCGGTCACCGCAAGAAACACCGGCGTCCCGGCCAGCCCGGAAAAGAGTTCAGGTGAAAGGAGCCTCACACGAGGCACCAACGTCTCTCCGAGGGGAGATTTGGGTAGCAACTCCGCATTGAGCACGCGGCGGACGTCCATCCTGGTGGTTTCCTGGGGCTGGAACGCCGACTCGGTCTGGCGGGTCGTCAGCACCAACTCGGCGAGGTTCACCTCGACCTCGGTAAGGTCGACCTGACAGCCCACCGTACCACAAAGATCGGCAGTGCCGTCCACCGTGCGGGGGATCGTCATGGTGATCACCGAACGCCACGAAGGGGCCCCACCCACACGGAGCCACCCCACCGGCGCCTCGGGCACCGGGTCGACCATGAAACTCAGGTCAACCATCCCGACAGGTAACTCTAAGACTGTATCGGGCCTCGTGCCCGGCACCGTCGTGAGGAAGAGTTGCATATCCAACAAGCGGAGAAACACTGCAGCCTCTGCGGCAGCCAGGAGAAGTCCTGTCGTCCCGCTGGCCGGGTCTCCCAAGGCAGCCACCGCCGCGGCATCAATCACAATGCTCACGGTATCCACGAGCGTGTCGTCGTCCACCTGTTGTCCGATAAAGGCGTCGAAGGTCGCCCTGCCTAGCAACGTGGAAGGGCCACCCCCGGGCTGTGTCCAAGTCCTCCGATCTCCGGCCGTATCAACGGCCACCTCCCACGTCACCGTGGGCGCGTGCCACTCCTCTCTCACATCGAACAGTTCGACGTCCACTGGAAAAAGTGGGGTCGCGTCCACCGTGTCGAAGACGAGAAGGACACGTCCTCCCACGAAGGTGAGGTCGGAATCCGTGCGGGTGACACCGTCGGTTCCCGGCACCTGCGCGGTCGTGGGAAAGTCCTCCAGATGCACGAGGGTCCGTGCATTCAGCCCACCAAAGTCCAGCGCGACCACTCCATGACCGAGATCCACAGCGGAACCGTACCCACCGAAGACCTGCACTTCGTCCACGAAGTCCTCATAAGGGATGAGAACCTCCACAGTGCGTGGATTGACCTTAAGGAAGCCGAGATCAGGAGCGGTGGCAATTTTTTCCTTACAACCCGACAACGCCCCCGCAAGAAACATCACCGTCGCCAACAAATATCGCTTCAAATCGACTTCCTCAGATTATTCAGTCATCCAAATCCTGGGCATCCGCACGGTAAAACCCGTAAGGATCTCGTAGCTGATGGTTCCTGCCCAGTCCGCGACTTCGTCCAACGTGATGACGCCGTCCCCGTCCCTGCCGATCAACGTCGCCGTATCCCCCATCCCCACTCCCTCAATGCCGGTAATGTCTACCACCGTCATGTCCATCGAGATCCGTCCGATAATCGGAACCCTCCGGCCGGCGAGCAGCACGCTTCCTCGATTCCCCAGGACTCTGGGAAAACCATCTCCATAGCCGATGCCGAGCGTGGCCCACCGGGCCTCTCCGGAGGAGCGATGGGTGGCTCCATATCCCAGGGTGCTTGCCTCGGGAACATCGCGGATGAGGGTGACCCGAGCGCAGACCCGAGCCACCTCCTCGGGTGCGGCCACACCTGCACCTATGCTGCCCCCGTAAAGAAAAATTCCGGGTCGGACCGCGTCCGCGGCGAACGCCGGGTATCGCATCGCCGCAGCAGCGTTACAGGCATGGATCAAGCTTCCCTCTTCGGGCTTCAGCCACTCGACGGCCCCAATGAACCTCTCGTATTGGGCCCGTGTGGGCGCCTCGTCCGCTAGATCCGCTGAATGGAAGTGGGTATAACATCCCTCCCACATCGAGTTTTCGGAGGTCAGCTCCGCCAGGGCGGTACCCCACTCCGTAACCCGCCGCCAGTCGAACCCGGACCGGCCCATCCCCGTATCGACCTCCACATGAAAACGACCGACGTGCCCAGTCCGTGCTGCCGCCGCCGCCACTCGTTCGACGGAGTCCAGATCCGATACCGTAAGCGTGAGGTCATGGGCCACCCCCGCGTCGTATGAGCCGGGGGGCACGGGGCTGAAAATGATCACGACAGCCGTGACGCCCGCACCGCGTAGCCTTATGCCCTCTTCCACGGTCGCGACGCCGAACCCCCATGGGTCCTCGGACTCCAATGTTCGGACCACATCCTCCATCCCCAATCCGTACCCATCCGCTTTGACCATGGGGATGACCGCGGTCGCATCTCCGACAGATTCACGGATTCGATGGAGATTCCGGCGTAGCGCTCCGGGCCGCACTTCCACCCAGGCCCGTGTTCGAGGGTCCGTTGACATATCCGATGAAAGAAGCGAAAAGATATGCCCTGATCAAGGTTCCGTTTCACCTCAGTAAAAGATCGAGGAAGACCTCAATGGGCTCCGAGCACAACAGTCCCAAACGGCCGGACCTGGGCGCGGGTCACATGGATCGCGCCGTGGAACTCGTGCGTTATCTCAGAGTCGAATGCCCCTGGGACCGCAAGCAGACCCCAGAAAGCTTGGCCCCCCATCTTCTCGAGGAGGCGCACGAGGTCGTGGGTGCCATTCGAGAGAACCACGACGACGACCTAGAGGGTGAACTGGGCGATCTGCTGCTCAATCTTTCATTTCAGGTCGTGCTCGGCGAGGAGCGAAGGGCGTTTACGGCCGCCTCGGTCATGGAACGGCTGGAGAAAAAAATGTGGGACCGGCACCCCCACCTCTTCGGCCTCGGAGAAAAAGAGGACTGGGAGGTCATCAAGGCGAGAGAGAGGCGGGAAAAGTCTGGAGAGGAGGGTGCCTCGGTCCTCGCCGGCATACCAGCGGGCCTGGATCCCCTGCACAAGGCCCACCGTATCCAGGACAGGGTCAGCGGAGTGGGGTTCGACTGGGCCGATGCGGCGGGTGCGCTGGAAAAGGTCCAGGAGGAGGTCGGGGAGGTTCTCGACGCCCTCGCTCACGAGGAGTCCCCCCGTCTCGAGGAGGAACTCGGGGACCTCCTCTTCGCGGTCGTGAATCTCGTGAGGCTGGCCGGAAGCCACTCCGCCACCGCGCTCGAGCACGCCAATCGCAAGTTCTCACGCCGATTCGAACGCCTCGAGACCATGGCAGCCGAACTGGACATCTCAATCCCCGACGCTACGCTCGAAGTGCTGGACGCCATCTGGGACGAGGTGAAGATCGAGGAGGGTTGAGGCGAACGCCCCGCGTCTACTCGAGATCGAAGAGGGTCAGATCCACAGCGTCCGCCATCGCCTTGTAACCCGCATCGTTCGGGTGCAGGCTGTCTTCCGAGAAGCCGGGCCGGAAACGACTCGGCTGGATCGGGTCCCGAGTCGCTGCGTCGAAGTCGATGACGGCGTCGTAGGCTCCGCTCGTTCGGATCCACTCGTTGACCGCTTGGCGTTTCACTTCGCCTTCCGGGCTGAAGTAGAAAGCGCCTTCGAACGGCGTCAGGGTGGCACCGTAGATCTTCAGTCCTCGGGCATGGACACGAGTAATCAGCTGGCGATGGGCGGCAATGATCTCGTCGGAGCTCGCCTCCTCGGGCGCCAGCGTCCCGAAGAGCCCGATGTCGTTGATCCCCTCGAGAACCACGACGTGGGTGACGCCGGCCAGGCTCAGAACGTCGAGCTCCAGTCTGGCCAGGGCGGTGACACCGAAGCCGCCAAGGTCGTGCAGAACTCGGTTGCCGCCGATACCGGCATTCACGACACCGAGGGCGCCAGAGCCACGATCCGCGAGTCGCCTCGCAAGATGATCGGGCCAGCGGCTGTTGGCGTCGACGGTCGAACCAGAGCCGTCGGTGATGGAGTTGCCGAGGGTCACCACGACACCAGTTCTCTCGGACGGCCTCACCTCCACAGCGGTGAGGAAGAACCAGGACTGGGAGGTCTTCGCGTCAGGTATCTGCTCGGTCGCAGCAAAGTTTCCCGGAGTCGAGCTGACCGAATCCGTGCAGGCCGCCCTGTGGAGGCCGCTCGATCTCTCCCTGGAATTGACCGCGGCCCTATTGCTGGTTGGGGCGGTATACGATGCATTTGGCAAACGTGCAGCCCAGCGGCTGCTCCCATGGGCCGTCGGTGTCGGTCTTGTCTTCCACATGCTCAGGCACGCTCTGAACAACGGCTTTCTGATCTTCGTCGTCTACGAGGGTGTGGCCATCGTAGGAACGCTCGCCCTGTACGGGCGACTGGCGATCAACGATCGTCTCGCAGGCGCCAGCATTGTTGCCGCCGGGATTTGCCTCACGCTGCTCGCCGGGTTGGTGC